>Ga0068856_100000649_pt1 | contig 37712 bp, 30 predicted proteins | sample KBSCornC62_FD_66595 | JGI IMG/M metagenome (GOLD analysis project Ga0068856, IMG submission 66595) | Corn rhizosphere microbial communities from Kellogg Biological Station, Michigan, USA - KBS Corn C6-2 | ecosystem: Host-associated > Plants > Roots > Rhizosphere > Soil ...
CCTCTGCGTGGCCAAAGGTCTGACCGGTGGTTATCTGCCGATGGCGGCGACATTGACCACGCAACGCGTGTTTGACGCCTTCCTGGGAGAATACGAGGAATTCAAAACCTTCTTCCACGGTCACAGCTTCACCGGCAACCAGCTTGGCGCGGCGGCGGCGCTGGCGAGCCTGGAAATTTTGCAAACGAAACAATCCGTCCTTCAGCGAGCGCACTTGCAGAAATGGCTGCACGACGAACTGCAAACGCTCTGGTCGCTGCCGAACGTGGGCGACATCCGGCAGGTTGGTTTGGTGGCGGGCATTGAACTCGTGAAAGACTGGCGGACGCGCGAGCCGTTCGCACTGCGCGAGCGGGCGGGTATCCGGGTCTGCGAGGCGATGGCGCGGCACGGTGTGCTAACGCGGCCAGTCGGCAACGCCATCGTGCTGATGCCGCCGTATTGCACCACGCAGGCGCAGATGCAACAGATGGTTTCGGCCTTGAAGGAAAGTGTGGCGAAGTTTTTTTGATATTGCCGCAGAATGGCGCAAAACTCATTGAGTTATGCCGCGCAAAATGAGCGCGAGGCCGAGGATGAGGCTGGGTTTCATAGGTTTTTATGATCTTCGAATAAAATTTCAAAATCGTTCGGACCGGATTTGCTTGTGTTTATTGGGGTAAACGTCTCCGCCCGCTTTTTTGCGTCCTGAAGCTGACCCGGGCTTAACATCGTTTCAAGCTTCTGCAAAGCAGCCTTAGACTCCTCGTCCCCCTTGTTTTGGTTCGCTGCCAGAATTATCCACTTTGCCGCCTCCACATTATCCTGCACAACACCTCGACCAAGGATGAAACAGATTCCCAAATTAAACTCACCGCGAGCATCGCCTTGTTCAGCAGAAGCCTTGTATAGTTTAGCAGCCTGCTCAAAGTCTGCTTTCAACCCCAGCCCATTCATATACATATAGGCGAGGTTAAATTGTGCTTCTGCATCACCTCTATCTGCCGCCAGCTTCAACCAGTGAAAAGCTTGGTCATAATTTTGTTCGATTATTTTCCCCACGAGATAATGACCTCCAAGCGCCGCCTGTGCGCGTAGATTCCCTTTCTCTGCGGCAGAAAGATACCAACGGACAGCTTCTTTGTTGTCTTGCCCCACTCCTTTTCCTTCAGCATACAATTCAGCCAGCTTTTCCTGCGCCTTTCCATCACCAGATTCTGCTGCTTTTTGAAACCATTTAAATGCTTTGCGATCATTCTTTCGAAAGCCCAGTCCTTTTTCATACAGAACGGCCGCATTTCTAAATCCTGTTGGTTGTCCGCCCTTTCCCCCTTCTAAGAACCAGTTCATTGCCTGACGATAATCCTGCTGCACCCCCGCACCGTTGGCGTAAGCCGTCCCCAAATTAACCATAGCTGCCGCTTTGCCCTGTTGCGCGGCTTTCTTAAATAATTCAACGGATTTCACCGCATCCTTCGCAACGCCTTTGCCGGTTTCGTAAAGAATGGCAAGATTGTATTGTGAATTAGCGTCGCCTTGGTCTGAGGCCTTCTGCAGCCACTGCGCGGCCTCTTTGTAGTCTTGCGCAACGCCATCCCCAATCAAATACATCATCCCAAGATTTGCTTGGGCCACGACATCTCCGGACTTGGCTTCAGAAAGTGCCCTGTAAAAACTTGGGGCGGCTGTAACGCCTGGAGTTGAAATAATGGGGCGGTTAGTTGCCGTTTCGCCAGCACTTGATTCAGAAGTGGCCGCGTAACAACAATAGTTAAACACGGTGACGCTCAAAACGAGCGCGAGGATGTGGATGCGTTTAGGTTTCATGGTTACTTATTGTTCGTGAGAATCTCCAAATCTCTCACCTCTCCATTTTTAATGCGGTCAAAACCGACGCGATAGACCACATTGGTTTGGAACCAGAATTCACTCCGGTCGAACCCCATCATACTGAATGGGGTCGCTTTGTTTTGTGCTCCATCGATGCGAAAACTGTTGGTCAAAATGTCGCCTTTGATGACACGGTCAATGCGAAAGGTGGCAGTCCAGCGGATACGCAAAAGTGGGGCAAATATATGAAAATGATCACGAAGATTGTTGTAAAAAACGGACTCAGCCGATGTGCATGTGACATCAGCCACAAAACTATGCCGCTCATAAATTAGGCTGGCGTCATTGGTGATGGCAAAGCGGTCATGCGCACAACCGGTGACAAACAACCCACCGCTCAAAACGAGCGCGAGGCCGAGGAGGAGTTTGGGTTTCATGGCGTTCATTACGAGATCCATTTCAGGTAATAGGTTAGCACCACCCACTGGCCTTCCTTCTTTTCGACGACATAAATGTATTCCGCTTCCATCGCCCGCACTTTTGCCATGGCCACGGTCGGGGAAAGCCACCGGAGATCGGTGACGCGCAACCTCTGGCGCGGCTGGTTGGCCGCAATGGTTTTATCAATTGCGGCAATATCGCTCCCGCTGCCCAAAGCTTCCTTGGAAGCATGATTGAATCTTTCTTGGATGATCTTCGCACTTTCCATCGGTTGCGGCCAAGGAAGGCCCTTGGCTTTTTCCGGCCAAGAAAATTCTGCGTGCTGCCGCTGGGTTGGACTGGAACAACCGGTGAACATCAACCCACCGCTCAAAACGAGCGCGAGGCCGAGCAGGAGTTTGGATTTCATGAGTTGCTTATTTTGGAATGAATGGTTTCCACGCTTTCCGAACCTTCTCCACTTCTGGCTTCAATAGTGCAAGCATCTGGCTTTCAGAATAGGGTTGATAGGCGTTCCACCTTCCAAAAGTGGGAGGCAAGGGAATGAGGATGTCGTCTGATTCCCCATGCAGCCAGACCGCATGAAAAAGGATGGGAGCGAGATTCAAACGGCGAAATTCGTAATCCTGATTTTTTATTTGCGGCAATTGTTCCGCGATGCGCATCCCCTCCAGCGTTGTGTTGGTTGAACCTGTTTCCTTCAGATAACTAAATTTCAGACCGGTTCCAGATTGCTGGTCCGTCCCCAAGCCCATCTCCCCAACGGCATTGGTTCCCTGCATAAGCGGATACACCCAAGCGCCGCGTTGCGCCATGGAAAGAAAATTCTGCGAAGACAAATTCATCAGGTTGGTGACAGGATAATCCCCAAACGGTTCGGCGATGGTCAAATCTTCGGCGCGTGAAACTTTTAGGAATTTAAGAGATTGAGAATCGAGGTATTTGACAACCATTTCCCGCCCGCCATCCGGGGCGGTGGGATAGATGATAGCCGCAAAGCATTGGCCGCCCAAAACGAGCGCTAGGCCGAGGAGAAGCTTGGGTTTCATGGGGTTTTAGTTGGATTCATTTGACCGGCCATTCCGTGACCATGTGACCGTCTGTATCCGTCCGCCATGCCTTTGCCAGCTTCCACGGTGCATTCATTGCCGGCCGAAGCACTGTGTAATGATTCGTGAATGAATCACCAGATGGAACGACAAGAAACGTCACGGCGAATGGATATTTTGCTATTTGAAGTTCTGACAATGGCCGATTTTCGGTGGATACTGCCCCGTGACCATCTGCTGATATACCTGGCAGATTGCCCTGTTTTTTCAATTCCAACAAAAACTTCGCCGAGTCACCCAATTCAACCATGGCTGAATTCGTCAATGCTGTAAGGACATTGGTTTCCAAGCCAGCCATCGCTTTGGCCGCTGCGGGACCATAATTTGTGCCCATCAGATTTGAAACCGCAGGAATAAAATTGGAATAACCCGCCTGCACCTTGGCCGAAATGTCATTCAACGAATTGGTAGCGGCTTTTGGCTCTTCGGCGCGAACCGCGAACAGTGCATTGCCCAAAACGAGCGCGAGGCTGAGGATGAGTTTAGGTTTCATGGTTTTGAAAATTCCTTCAAATTAAAACAATAGGCTGTTGGAGAAGCCATCGGGTATGGTGTTTCTTCAATCAGAAACTCAGATTTTTCAAGATGCTCTGCCGCGACCAAGAATTGAAACGCGATGCATTTTGATCTCAACGACTTCGGAACCGTTTCGAAGCCAAGACCGCCCGGCCACTTTCCAGCCCGCACTGAAGTTTGCGCAATAAAATCATCGGGTTTGTTCAGATGCGTATCCCGGATTACCAGACGTCCCGTAAAATTCTCCGGCTGATGTTTATCCTTTGGGATCACGACAACGGTGAAAAACACTGCTTCGTTATTCGTGGAATGGTTACGCACCGCCGTGATCTGAAGGAAAGAATAATCTGTATTCAGGTTCGTGTGGTTGAGTTGAATGAACACCTCGTAGCCGTAAGCAGGTTGGGTGGCGGAAAGGAAAATCAGCATGTTTAAAACGAGCGCGAGGCCGAGGAGGAGTTTGGGTTTCATAAATTGAGCCGGATTCAGTAAAGGATTTCCGGGCTGACCACGCTGTCTCCCGGTTTCAAAATAGGATTAGTCGTTGGTAATTGTTCCTGCGGACTCCATCTGTATTGATCCCGTGTTCCATCCGCGTGCCTTATGATAATTTGGTGCCGGGCAAAATCTGTCAGTTCGCCAATGGTCATTGCGTCTTTTAAGGTCATGCCATTTGTCCAAGGAATGCACCCAGGCTTTTTGAATTCACCGCTTAGGCGAATGCAATCCGGTTGCTTGGCCGACATCCGATCTCGCGAATTGCTGGCTGTGCAGCAACCAACAAGTAACCCACCGCCCAAAACGAGCGCGAGGCCGAGCAGGAGTTTGGGGTTCATTTTAATGCCAGTCTTCATCTTTGACCGTTTCATGTTTCAATGTATCAACCACAATTTGAAATTTGCCGCCGGATTTGGGTTCGAGCTTGTATGTGCCGGTGATTTTATCCACGGGAACCAAGCCTTTTTCGCTTGTTTTCCAAACCAGAAAACCAAATGACAATTTTTCATCACCCAATGCGTTCCATGCGCCTTTCCAAACCTGCTCATCCTTCCCGAATCGATAAGTTTCCCACGCGGGAATGAATTCAACTTCTTCAAGCGTCACCGTTCGCGAATTCTGGTCCACAGTGTTCATTTCATCCGCTGTAAAAATATGCTCTGAAGTCAAACCTCCAGAGCCATAATAGACTTCGGTAATTTGAATCAATTGCTTCCAATCATCTTTGATGTCTGGGCGCTCAATGTGAGCTGGGAAAACGGCCGGCTTGGAAAAATAAGATTGTCCTTCGGTTGACAATCGTTTCAAAAGTTTGAATTTGCCATTTATCTTGGCATAAATCGCGGCCGTGTATTCCGGTCGCCATTTTGAAAGATCATCATAACTGTCAACTTCTCCACGGGAATGAACGGTCACAAATAATTCCCCTTCGGTGAGCGCGTAATTAAGATTCCACGGACGTGAAGAATCATTGCTTTTCAGGCAAATTGTTTCTTGATTGCTGAACAATTTTCCTTCGGCAGATTTGCTCAACGCACCGCCCGGCATGGTTGAGCAACCCAGCAACCCTCCGCTCAAAACGAGCGTGAGGCCGAGGAGGAGTTTAGGTTTCATGGTTGGCAACTTTGTTCCAAAATTCAGAACGATCCCCACATATAAAGCACCTTATTCTTTTCTGCCGCTTCCGCCACCAAGCCATCAAAGGCAGCAACGTAATTTTTTAAAACGTCAATGGAAGGAATCCAATCATATTTCGTGAGTTGGCCGGGCAGATAACACTGCCCTTTGCAATGCTCGAAGAAGATTGGACGTAAAAGTTCAAAATCAATGTGCTTAAAAAGTTCATGTAGCCGCCGTGAATTGACGGGACAAATGGCGCAACTGCCGGTGAGTCCATAATCGTTCACCCCATTGTTGTTGGTATATCCATAATGAAATGCGCCAAGAAATTGGTATAAGGCGTCGGCGCTTCTTTCCGTTTCATTTGAATGTCTGTCGGTGTATCGCAATTGCCGAGCGGCAAAAAGGATTTGTAATCTGATTTCGTCGGCTTCACCCCAGAATTTAAGATTGTCGAAATGACCGAATGCTCTACCCGAATTTAGATTTTCAATATCGTCGCTGGTAAGTAGAGCGCTGGTCCAAGATTCTTGCATCGCTTCATCAATTTTTTCCAGCGGCAATGTTTGGCGCAACCGCACGATTTTATCGGTCAGCACCTTTTCATCAATCAAGATGGGAATAAAATTAACGCTCATAGAATTTGCGATTTGCTTTATTCAGCTCGTTCGGTGTGCCGCTCAAAACGAGCGCGAGGCCGAGGACGAGTTTGGGTTTCATAGATTGGCCGTTCAGTTTGCTCCCGCCGTCAGCGTTCCATCGAATTTCCATCCGCCGAAATCCCCGGTTTGAGTAAAAATCAACTTTTGTGGCGCAAACGGGTTGCTGGCAAACGGCACGGCGACCAGTTCCCGCCCTTGATTGCGAATGCTTTCAATTTCGTATGCGTATGGCGAGTCGCCTTGCGGCGCAATAACGAGCGGCTGTTCTTCGCCTAAATGGTTGCACTTTATTTTGAATGCGCCAGCGGGTGCGAATTCATTGCTTTCAGACGCATAGGAGCCGGGCGAATGGGCATCCAGATATTTTTTTATGAAATCGTAAATCTCCGGCGAAGCCGTCAACGTCCACAAGTTCCACTGGCTGTCCGGTGATTTTTTCTGGCGATAATAAACCGTTCTGCCAGCGCAGATGACATACATATCCCCGTCTTGGGAAAGCGCATAATGATTTGCGGTAGCATAATGATTTGTTGAAGCCAGCAGTTCCATGCGGCCATCCGGCCATTGGAGGAAGAGCCGGCTGTTTTCCAAAGTGGTCTGAACAAAGGCGGAAAGGTAATGGTCTTCCCTGACAAGTCTTTCTCCTGAGTGAAATTTCACAATTTCGGACTTTTGAGTCCACGAGTGTTGACGGCCAAACGACCAAAGAAAAAGCACAACCAACCCGCCGCTCAAAACGAGCGCGAGGCCGGGGATGTGTTTGGGTTTCATTTTGGCATCCAATAGTCCATCCAAGATTCTTTTCCGACAGGGAAAAAATCTTTACCGACCGCCGGCACCCGCTCATGAATGTTCGTCATCCACTGAATTTGGCCGTTGGTCCCACCCGCGCCGTATTCCAAATCGTAGAACCCATCATAGTTTGTATCCACCATGTAAGTGTCAGGTCCTCGGCCAGTCGCTTCCAGGGTCGCCATTACGGACTTGTAGGAATTCGTAAAATATCGGGAGGAAAAATCAGCGTGCCCCATCCAGGTCGTGCCGGAAATCTCCCAATCTATCTTTCCATCGTGATTGCGGTCGCGATAAAACTTTCCGTTGCGCAGCCATGTGTCGGGCGGAAGGATGTGGAGTTTGACTTCGTTGCTCCAATAAGTTTCTTTGCTGCCCATCGGGGTAAAACCCATGCGAAACGAAAGTTCCTTGTCGGGAATCAAATTGTAAACGAGCATGGATGCTTCATTCGTATAGGCGCCGCCGGTATGAATTTCAACATCCACCGGGCCATTTGCCCAGCATGGCCACCCCACCAAATTGATATTGGTGTTGCTGCTTTGCCATTCTTCATACCAAGAACAACCCATCACGCGCACGGTTTGATTCGTCCTGGTCGGATTTTCAACGCGAAGGGCAAGACCAAAAGGTTCTCTGACGCGAACGTCGGTTTTGGACGGTATGATGACAACCCGAAGTGAATTCGTGTCGGCAGCATTTGCAAAAACGCCGATCAAAACGAGCGCGAGGCCAAGGATGAGTTTGGGTTTCATTTTATGTTTGTGGTGTCAAACAAGCCTTTTGGACTCAAAATGTCAGGCTGCTCCGGCAATTCTGGAGCGAAATTCTTAACCAACTTATAGCCTTGGTAAATTTGATCCGGGGTCATGATGCGAGTGACCGCCGATTGATGCTCGCTGGCCGTTAAACACCCCTGACGCGCGCTCAACGTGAACCACTTGTAAGCTTCCACCAAATCCTTATCCACGCCCAATCCGTTGAGGTAAAGCACTCCCAACTGGTCTTGCGCATAGAAGAATCCTTGAACAGCGGCTTTCTGAAACCATTTGAACGCCTCTTTTTCGTCCTTGGCCACGCCTTCACCGTTGATGTAAGCGGTCCCCAATCCGCATTCCGCCACCGCGTCTCCTTGTTCGGCCGCTTTTCTTAACCAGTAAACCGATTGAGTCAGGTCTTTGGGAACCCCGTCGCCACCCAAGTAGGCCATTCCCAGACGGGACTGCGCTATGGCCTCGCCACCCTCGGCACCTTTGCGAAAGTAACGCGCGGCTTCGGCGGCATCCATTTTTCCGGCAACACCACTTTGATAAATCAACCCAATGTAAGTGCAAGCGGTGGCTGATTCCCAATCCGCCGCCTTCAGAAACCAGTTCAGGGCATTGGTAAAATTTTGAGTTACCCCTTTGCCCTTGAAATACATTACCCCGAGATTAACAGCGGCATTGGCATTGGTCTGTCCGGCTGCTTTCCCATACCATTTGAGTGTTTCATTCAAATTGGTCGTTACGCCTTCGCAACCTCCCTGATAGAGAACGCCCAAATCATATTGCGACTGGGCATCGCCCTTTTCAGCCGCCAGGCGCAGCCATTTGGCCGCTTCAGCGTAATCCCGCTTCACGCCTTCCCCCTTGATATACATGATGCCCAGATTAGCTTGGGCCTTCACGTCTCCTTGCCCGGCTTTGGCCAAGGTTGTCTGGTAGTCAGGTGCGGCGGTTGGTGCTGGGGGTTGCGCGCACCGGGCCACCAGAAACGATTGCAGTTTTTTTGCGGTGACAGCCTCCATGTCACTGGCGGGGAAATTGGGGGGAACCGTCAAAATGTTGGTGAACTCATTTCCGTTCAACCGACGCAACGGCAAACCAATTTTCTCTATATCTGCTTTCGAAAGTCCGAACAATGGTTGCAACACGAGCGGCGCGCCAACATGAATGTCGGAAATGGCCAGCGAAACGCCACCACCGCCAAATTCAATTCTATCGGCACCAAATGACTTAGAATCGCCTTTTTGCGAAATAGTCACCGAAAGGAATACCTTTGACGAAGTAAGTTGCAGCCTTCGATTCTGCTGGTCGGACGTGACTTTCACCCGGTCCAACGGGACGTCCTGCAAGATACTTCTCAAGTCGAGATCCACTTCCGGCGGCAAATTCGTTCCAATAATTCCCAACGAATAATCAATTTTGCCGTCTTTGTTTTTCTTGGAGAAATTCCAACGTAGTGTGTTCCCTTCATAGTAAGCCAACCCACCACCACGTTTGGGATCGCAAACCACCACCAATCCATTTTCCATCAGACAATAGGGCAACGCGTTCGTAGCTTGAATCAAAACGGCGGCCTGGTCTTGATTGGCCACCACCCGCATCACGGTTCGGGGCAGATCAGGATTGGAAGGATAAGCGGACAGGACATCAAATTCGAACTGGCGCGATACCGACGGCGATCTGGTCAGGGAAAGATTGGCCAGTCGCGTGTCCAGAAATCTGCTGATGACGTTGGTGGCTGACGGCGAATGAGCGTCTTGCGCGTTACTGGATTCGTCCGTAAATACGCTCAAAACGAGCGCGAGGCCGAGAAAGATTCCCGATTTCATAGTTGGTTAGACGTGTTTTCCAATTCAATGTTCCCAATCCACTCAAAGCCGGGCGGATTTAATCAAGGATTTGTCTTTCTGACGGGAAACACAAGCGTTTCGTTCATTGTTTCCCAAAAGGCGCGGGTGCGCCCAATCCCAGCGCCGTTAGACGCGATATCTTTGTAGAAACCAGAACCAAAATGAAATTCCAGCCCCGTCGGGGCGACATCGTTGTTCGATGCCGCTCCTGACGGAGCTTGTCGTGTTTTTTGTATTTGATTCTACAACGCTGCCAGCCCTACGGGCTTCATTTCATCACACGGTCGGACGGGAGCTTGAACTCGGCGCGGATGCCGGCGTTGGCGGGTTCGGTGCAGGGCCATTCGGCATCGGCGGCAAACTGGATTTCGCGCCGCCGGGTGATGATGTCCGCCACGGTCGCCTCGACGAGTTTGCGCGCTTTGGTGGCATCCCCTTGCGCCCCGGTCTGGTCGCCCTGCACTTGCTTGTAATCGTCCAGCGCGGTTTGCAGGGCGGTGATCTTGGCAGCCGTCACGCCGGGGAGCGCGTCAGCCGGCACGGGCGGCACGGCGGCGGGATCGCCCTTGAGTTTGAGCAGGATGTTTTCGGCGGCTTGTTCGAGCAGGCTGCGGCTGTTGGTTAAATGCTGGCCGATGCCGTATTCTTTCAAGCGGCCGGATTCCGTGGCGTCGTATTTCTGCCGGGCGCGGGTCTGGATGTATTGGATCTGTTGAAGAAGTTCCTTTTTCAAGTCGTCCTCGGTGCCGGTGATGATGCGTTTGCCGCTGGTGTTTTGCACGGCCTGGCCGGCGAGCTTGCGGCCGGTGGCGATGGCATCGGTGAGCCCGGTGATTTTAACGGCGTCAATGTCGCCAGCGGCCAGAACGGCGGGGCGTCCGTCCACCGCCGCCGCGGCGAGAATGGCCTCGGCCAGGGTGAATTCAGCGAGCCATTCTTTATTGATTTCCCCGGGCGTGCGCTTGTTTTTCGGCGACGGTTCGGGTGCGGGTTCGGGAGTCGGTGTCGGTGTGGTTTCAGCCATAGGTTTTGTGGATGTATTTAGTTTGTTGTTGATGGTTTCGAGGGAAATGTTGCTTTTTGACCAGCCAAGGTGGCGGGGTGGGTAAATTCTTCATAAACCATTGTAATTAAGCATCCACGGCAGAAAGTTGGCATTCCACGGCAGAAAGTTACGAGTCCACCCCAGAAAATTGGCGTTCCACGGCTGAAAGTTCCGGATCCACGGCAAGAAGTTGTGACTCCAAGGCGGGGAGATGATTTTTCACGGCTGAACAATGGGATGCCACTGTAGATGGACGGCAGCCCACGGCGGCGGGATGGTTTACCACGGGAGAGAGATCGCGTCGCCTGACAGATGGATGGGGTGATGGAAAAACCAAAGCTTGACGAAACTCGCACCGGTTTCGCCATCCCGTAGTCAGTTGCCTTGCCTGTAAAGCCCAGCCTCATGTGACCCGCGATTTTTTTACCGGGACAGGCAAACCGCGTCAACGCTTTTTTCCAAAATCACAAATCCCGGAAGCATTTTGAAAATAAAAAAGGCGCCGGAGTGATCCGGCGCCTCGGGGAGAGAAACGATTTAGTTGGCGAGCAATTCCTTCAACTTCGGCTCCATGGCGTTCGCCCAGATTTTGTAGCCGGCTTCGCCCGGGTGCAGGGCGTCCTTCATCATGCCGGGCGAGATGTCGCCGTTGTTCTCGATGAACTGGGAGCCGAAATCGAGATAGAAAATGTGCTGGCCGTCATCGAGCCGGGCGAGCGCCTGGTTGATCTCCAGCAGGCGGCCGCGCTGGGCGTTGAAGGTTTTGCCGCGCGGGAAAATACCGAGCAGCAAAACTTTGGTGTCCGGTTGGCGGCGGCGGATTTCATTCACGATGGCGGTGACACCTTCGAGAATTTCCGTGTCGGTGTATTGTTCCTTGCCGTCCTTGTTCTTGTTGGAGTTGTTGGTGCCGATCATGACGACGGCGACCTTGGCCTTGATGCCGTCGAGCTGGCCTTGATCGAAGCGCCAGAGAACGTGTTCGGTGCGGTCACCACCAACGCCCATGTTGATGATCTTGTATTTGCTGCCGAGCTGCTGCCAGACATTCTTACCGTTCCCTTCCCAGCCTTGCGTAATGGAATCGCCGATGAATTCAATATCGTAATTGCCGGGAGCCGCCTTGGCACGTTCGAGCACATCATCCGTGCGCTTGGTGACGTGCTTGACCGGAATGAGGGCGGGGTTTTTGTGGATTTCCGCCATGGCGGCGGGCGCGTTGGATTGCGCGGTGGCGTTGAATTGCAACAAGACCGCCAGCGCGGCCACGAGGAGTAGTTTGATTTTCATGTGAGTTGATCGGCAAATTGGACGGTGAGGGGCGCGCGTTGGTTTCAATGTTTTCAGGCGGGGTAATCCTTTTTATTTTTTCACCGGACCGAGCGGCAGCACGGTTTTGCCGTAAAGTTCGTTCAGCACCTGGGCCAGGCCGGTGTAAAGCGCGGCGAAACCGCAGACGAGGCCTTCGTAGCCGGTGAAGTGCTTGAAGTCCGGGCTGGCTCCCGTGGCGTCACCATAGGCGAGCAGGAAAAATAGAACCGTCAGCGTGCCGAAGACGAATTGCAGGGCGCGGTTCAGGCGGAACGTGCCGAGAAACATCACGGCGGTGAACAATCCCCAGATGGCAAGGTAGGCGGACATGGCTTTTTCGTCGGCCGGCACGGCGAGGTTCAGTTTGGGCAGCACGATCAGCGCGACGAGCGACAGCCAAAAAAAGCCGTAGGAAACAAACGCGGTGGTGGCAAAGGTGTTGCCTTTCTTCCATTCCATGATGCCGGCGATGACCTGCGCAATGCCGCCGTAGCAGATGCCCATCGCGAGAATCATGCTGTTGAGTTCGTAGAATCCGGCATTGTGCAGGTTCAGCAGCACGGTGGTCATGCCGAAGCCGAGCAGGCCGAGCGGCGCAGGATTGCCGGTGGTGTCCTTGAGGGTGGTCGCAGAATCATTCATGGGCGCAATAAGTTGGTTGGCTGGTTGGGAACGGGCGAAGATTGCCCTGCCAGGCCGAACCGGTCAAGCGCGGGAGTGGAACAAAATGAGCTTCAAATCACCGGCAGAATTTTTACTTCCACCTGCATCTGGTGGTCGCGCGTGCCACGATAGTTGCCGCTGATCGGGGGAACGTCGCCATAGTCACGGCCGCTGCCGATCTTGATGTAAGTTTCACCGATCTGGCAGTTGTGCGTCGGATCCAGCCCGCGCCAGCCGTGGCCCGGCACAAAGACCTCCACCCACGCGTGCGTGGCGCTCGCGGACTCGGTCGCGAGATAGCCGCTAACATAGCGCGCGGGAATCTTCATCAGCCGGCACAGGCCGATCATCAGATGCGCAAAGTCCTGGCACACCCCGCGCCGCTGCTGCAACACCTCGTTCATGTGCGTGTGGACGTGGGTGGAAAACGATTCGTATTTCAGATAGCCGTTCACGAACCGCATCAGCGCCAGCGCCGCCTGCCACGCGTCCGTCAGGCCGTCGGTCGCGTCCACCGCCAGCTTCCAAGCCTCGGGCGACAACTCGACGAAGCGGCTTTCGCGCAGATAATCAAAGCAGCGCTCGATGTTTGGCGCCTCGCGCATTTGCTCGAAAGAACAGATTTTTTCATCCGGCAACGGCGCGGGCGGATTCGTGGTCACGCGCGAGCTGGCTTCGATCAATAGGTAGCTGTGCGGCTCGATAATTTCGAAATGGTGAATCCAGTTGGAATAAAAATCCTTAAAGTGCGTCAGCCGGGCCGCCGGCAGCACCTTGAGCAAAAACGATTCTACCGTCTGCTCCGGAATCGGCATCGGCTGCAGGCGCACGTCGTTGAAGCTGTCGCGAACGGGCGTGGCGTAGCTGTAGCGCGTGCGATGGAGAATTTCGTATTTCATTTCATTGATTCCGATCCGTCCAACGCCTCCACATCTACAGAAACCTTAACCACGTGCGAACCGCCGCCGGTGATGACGCCGGAAACCGGACTGACATCCGAATAATCGCGCCCAAACGCCACCGTGATGTGTTCCTCGCCCGGCATGACGTTGTTCGTCGGGTCGAAATCCACCCAGCCGACATCGGGACAAAAAACAGAAAACCACGCATGGCTCGCATCCGCGCCGACGAGGCGCGGCTTGCCCGCCGGCGGCCGAGTGCGCAGATAGCCGCTGACGTAGCGCGCCGGCAAACCGAGCGACCGCAAACTCGCGATCGCCAGGTGAGCGAAGTCCTGGCAGACGCCCGCGCGCTTTTCCAAAACCTCTTCGAGCGGCGTAGCCACGGTTGTCGCCACCGGATCGTATTTGAAGTCGGTGAAAATCCGCTTGTTCAAATCCGCAACCGCCACCAGCAGCGGCGTTCCGGGCGTGAAACTTTGCTTCGCATAAACCGCCAGTTCCGGCGAGACGCGAAGCAGCGGCGAATCGAAAACAAATTGATACGGCTCGACCACTTCCGGCGAGACGGGATCGGAAAATAATTTCACCACGCCTTCCCACTCCGGCGACAACGCCAGCGCTGGCTGCGTCATGGCAAACACAGTCACGCGGCTGGTGGCGGTCACTTCCAGGCGCTGGTGGATTTCCTGGATGCTGAAACCGCAAACCTGGTTGCCAAAAAAATCCACGCGCGGCTTGATGACTGACGGCAACGGACTGATGGTGACAGAGCAATGTTCCACCGATTGCTGCGGCAGCACGCGCGGCTCGACGCGCGCGGCGTGATGCGACACCGTCACCGGCGCGGCGTATTCGTAAATCGTGCGATGGATGAGGTTGTAAATCATGGCCGCAAGCCTCCGCCCGTCCGGGAAATTTCCGAGTGCACAAAATAGCTAATTGCCAGCGCGTCCGACAAACGCGGCAAATCACGCAGCGTCTCGCCGATGACCGTCCCGACTTCGCCGTCCGCCCATTTTTCCGTGCGTGCCAGCAGCTCGCGCGGGTCGAGCAGGCGCAGGCGCGAGCTGCAATCGCGGAGGATTTTTTGCTGGAGCGTGACAACCTCCGTTTCCCGCGGCAGTTTTTCAAAATGCTGCGCGAGCTGGTTGATCTGAAAAAAAAGCGAGCGCGGATTCGTATCGTCGAGCAGCACCAGGTCATAGACCGCCGCAATGTTCGGCAGCAGATTGTAGCGCGAACGATACGTCAGCGTGCTGTCGGCGACTTCGAGCACGGTTTCGAGCAGGCTTGGATTATCTGCCTCCGATGAGCGCAGCGCATAATCCAGAAACGTGCAGAGGCTCATCGCGCGTTCGATGCGCAGCCCCATGTCAATGAACCGCCACCCCTGCGCGCGCGTCATGTTCTCACGGGCGAGACCGTGGAACGACGCGAGCCCCAGCAGCGTCTCGTTCAGAATCCCCAGCGCATCAGCCGCCAGCAGAATTTTTTCCTTGGGCGCGCTGGCCAGCAGATCGCCGAGCTGATTCGCAGCGCGCCAGAGATCGTTGGACGTCCGGTCGCGCAGGAACATCGCGATGCGTTGCAGATGCGCCGTCAACTGCCGCAGGCTGCCGTCGTGCTGCGGATCAAAAACCGCCGCGAGCAGTTCCGCTTCGAGTGCTTCAGGATTTTGCCGGGACTGCGATTGAAATTGCGACTGTCCCCTGCCCTGCGTCTGGCTCTGGGCGCGATGCAATTGCCCCTGCTTTTTCAGGGTGTCCAGCAAGGGCGTCAGATGCGGAAACGAACCGCCGTCCCGCTCGGGAGTAAAGCGCAACAGCGCCGCGCGCAACAGTCGCGTCGTGCTGTCCGTGCGTTCTGCGTAACGACCGAGCCAGAAAAAGTTGTCCGCGAGACGCGACGGTAAATTGTTGCCAACGCGACGAAGTTCGATGTTATGATGACTTGCCGCCAGCAAGGAAAGTTCCTCCACCGGCGTATCGCTCAACACCCAGGTGTCCTTGCTCGCGCCGCCGTGCTGCATGGAAACCGTGCTGCTGCCGGCGCGCGGTGCGGTGCGCGACAAACCGCCGGGCATCACCGCGTAGCCGTCCTCGGTGGCCACGAGATAAATTCGCAGCGAAACCGGACGCGGCACCAGTTTGCCGTCGGCCAGCGCGGGCGCGGTGGAATATTTCACCCATTCCTGCGCCACAAAATCATGCGGCTTGAAACGGATGCGCCGTTCCAGCGCCTCGCGTTCCGCCTTGGTCAATTCCGCGTGTGGGTTCATGCCGCGCACATGGGAGCGGAACGCCGGCTTCACGAATAATTTGTCGAGATGCTTGATGACGTGGTTCTCCGCCGACTTCTGGCCACACCACCACGTCGCGACCGACGGCAATCTCAATTCTTCGCCGAGCACATGGCGGCATAGCCCCGGCAAAAACGGCATGAACGCCGGGCTTTGCAACAGGCTGCTACCGGGCAGATTCGCCAGCGTCACGTTGCCGGCCCGCGCGGCTTCCACGAGTCCAGGCACGCCAAGCATCGAGTCGTTGCGTAATTCCAGCGGATCACAAAACTCATCGTCCACGCGGCGCAAAGTCACATCCACCGGCTCCAAACCGGCAAGCGTTTTCAGAAAAACTTTGTCGTCGCGCACCGTCAAATCCTGCCCCTCGACGAGCTGATAGCCGAGGTAGCGCGCCAGATACGCCTGCTCGAAATACGTTTCATTGTAACCGCCGGGCGTGAGCAGGACGATACGCGGGTTTTCCACGCCACGCGGTGCAAGCTGGGCCAGCGTTTTTTGCGTCTCGCGAAAAAATCCGGCGAGCCGGTGAACCTGACAGTCGCGAAACGCCTCCGGCAAAATGCGCGAGGTGACGAGACGGTTCGCCAGTGCGTAGCCCGCTCCCGTCGGAATCTGCGTGCGGTCGGACGTCACCCACCAGCGTCCATCCGGCGAACGCGCCACGTCGGCGGCGTAAAAAACGAGAAAGCGATTTTGCGGCGGTCGGATGCCGTGGCACGGCCGGAGAAAATCCGGCTGTCCAAAGACCAGCGCCGGCGGCAGCCAGCCCGAACGGATCAAATCCTGCGCGCCGTAGCAGTCGGCAAGAATTTTGTTTAGCAACGTCGCCCGCTGGATGAGTCCGGTGGACAACGTGCGCCATTCGTCAGGCGCGATGATCAGCGGCACCGGATCCAATTCCCACGGCCGTTCCATGCCGCGCACGTCACCATAGACATTGTAGGTGATGCCTTGCTCATGGACGAGGCGGCGGGAATTTTCCCAGCGGCGCAGCCGTTCGGCGTCACCAATTTGGCCCAGTGAACCGAGAAACTTTTCGTAATGCGGCCGAAGTTTACCCGCGCCGGTGAGACTTTCATCAAAAAGCTCCGCCGTCCGCTGGTAATCGGCCAGCAGCGGCGCGGTCAGTTTTTCAGGCTCGACGGACAGATTGTTCATCGGTGCGGCGGAATCTAAACGCGAAGCCTCCTTTTTGCCAGCTTCGTCAGACATTTCTCAAGTCGAGCGTGAACGGAAAATCACCATTCGGAACTTCCGGTGGCGGCGTGAATTTACCCGGCGTATGCACCTGCCGGAAGAACCGAGACAAACGACGCGCCTCGGCTTCGTAGCTGTTCACCGGGAACGTGTCATAACCGCGTCCGCCCGGATGAGCGACGTGATATGTGCAACCGCCGAGCGAGCGTTTGTTCCAAGTGTCGTAGAGATCAAACCGCAGCGGCGCGTGAACGCCGATCGTCGGATGCAAACAACCCGGCGGCTGCCACGCGCGATAACGCACGCCGGCCACGCCTTCGCCATTTGTGCCGGTCGGATGCAGCGGCACACGATGGCCGTTGCAGGTGATCGCAAAACGATTACCGGTCAGCCCACGCGCCTTGATTTGCATACGTTCGAGCGAGCTGTCCACGTAGCGCACCGTGCCGCCGCCGCCCGGCTCTTCGCCGAGGACGTGCCACGGCTCGAGCGCGGTGCGAAGTTCAATCTGCAAATCGCGCTGCTCCAGATCGCCGATGCGCGGGAAGCGGAACTCGAAGTGCGGCGCGAACCAATCAAATTCAAACGGATAACCCGACTCGCGCAGATCGTTGATGACATCGCGGAAATCCGTTTCGCAGAAATGCGGCAGCATCCAGCGATCATGGATGTCCGTGCCCCAGCGGACGAGTTCGTTGTTATACGGTTCCTTCCAGAATTTCGAGACAAGCCCGCGCAAGACCAGATGTTGCGCGAGGCTCATGTGCGCGTGCGGCGGCATTTCAAACGCGCGCATCTCGACGAGGCCGAGCCGGCCCGTGCTGCTTTCCGGCGCGTAGAGTTTATCAATTGAAAACTCAGCGCGATGCGTGTTGCCGCTGGAATCAATCAACAGGTTGCGGAACAGGCGATCCACCATCCACGGCGGCGTCTGGCCGAACGCGCCCATCTGCCGGTCCATTTCCTTGAACGCGACTTCGAGTTCGTAGAGCGAATCGTTGCGCGCCTCGTCAATACGCGGCGCCTGCGAGGTCGGGCCGACGAACAGGCCGCTGAACAACCAGCTCAACGACGGATGATTCTGCCAATACGCCAGCAGCGAACGCAGCAGATCAGGACGACGCAGCACAGGCGAATCCACCGGTGTTTCCGCGCCAATGATGATGTGGTTCCCGCCGCCAGTGCCGGTGTGGCGTCCGTCGAGCATGAATTTCTCCGTGCCCAGTCGCGTCTGGCGCGCTTCCTCGTAAAGAATTTCCGTGCGCTCGACGAGTTCGTCCCACGTCTTGCTCGGGTGCATGTTGACCTCGATGACCCCGGGGTCAGGCGTCACGGCAAGCTTGTTCAGGCGCGGATCGCGCGGCGGTGTTTCGCCTTCGATAATGACCGGCACGCCCATTTCGGTGACAACGGTTTCAATACCAGCGATGAGATCGAGATAATCTTCCGTCTTCTCGACCGGCGGCATGAAGATGTGCAAACGACCATTGCGCGGCTCGACACACAGCGCGGTGCGGATGATCCACGGAGCGCTTTGGCCGGGTGCGGGCTGGCGCAACGGATTTTCATCCGGCGGCAACAGCTCCGGCGGCTTGATCTTCTCCCCCAGTTTTTGGGCGCGTTGACCACGACCTTCGCCAGGCAACGTGGCCGCTTCGGTGCGACCAACAAAGCGCTGGCGATACGGAAATTCTTTCGGAAGCTCCGGCAGTTTCGGATTCGATGGGTCCTGCTGGCGCAGCCATGGAAAATCTTTTTCCGCCACCCACGGGATCGAATCCAGCGGCAGACGCAGACCCATTGGCGAATCGCCGGGAATGAGCCAGAGCGTGTCGTCATCGCGCAAAAACCACGAGCCAGTAATCCAGCCATCCGTCACGCGCTTGATCGGCAGCGAGTAGCCAACGACAGAGCCCAGTCCCTGTTGAAAAATGCGCGCGATGCGTTCGCGCTCCTGCTTATCCTTGAGATTGGATTTCTCCGGCGTGACGTTGGACGGAAAGCGGCGTTCCTTCCAGGTGTAATAAAACGCGTCCTCGTAAGCCGGAATCAAATGTTTCGGGTCGCCGCCGGTGATCGCCGCGATACGCGACAACAGTTCCTTCGCCTCCTTCGCGCCGTGGCCGTAGTTCTTGGATTCGTCCGCAATGAGCGCATCGTCTTTCCAGATCGGCACGCCGTCTTTGCGCCAATACGCGGCGAGCGCGTAACGTGGGAGCGGTTCGCCGGGATACCATTTGCCTTGGCCGTAATGCAGCAGCGAACCGGGCGCGAATTTTCCGCGCAGTCGCTTGATGAGTTCGCCGGAGAGCAAGCGCTTCTTGTGCGAGACGGCGGTGAAGTTCCACTCCGCACCATCGGGATCATCAATAGAAACAAACGTCGGTTCGCCGCCCATCGTCAGACGCACGTCGCCCTTGGTCAGATCGGCGTCAATCGCGTTGCCGAGCGTTTTGATTTTCGCCCATTGTTCATCAGTGTAAGGCTTGGTGACGCGCGGCGATTCATAGACGCGCGTGACCTTCATGTCGAAGGCAAACTCAGTTTCGCATTCGTCCACGCCTCCGGAAATCGGCGCGGCGCTGGACGGATCGGGCGTGCAGGCGAGCGGAATATGGCCTTCACCCGCGAGCAAGCCAGAAGTCGGGTCGAGACCGATCCAGCCGGCACCGGGCAGATAAATTTCCGTCCAGGCGTGGAGATCAGTGAAGTCTTTTTCCGCACCGCTTGGGCCGTCGAGCGACTTCACGTCGGGCTTGAGCTGAATCAAATAACCACTGACGAAGCGCGCGGCCACCCCGAGATGACGGAAGATCTGCACGAGCAGCCACGCGGAGTCGCGGCAGGAACCGCTCATGAGCGACAGCGTTTCCTCCGGCGTCTGCACGCCGGGCTCCATGCGGATGGTGTATTTGATGTCCTTCCACAAGCGTTGGTTCACGAAGACGATGAAGTCATTCGTGGAAAGCTTTTGATCTTCTGGTTTGGAAGATTTCGCACGCATCTTGGCCTCCGCCTGCAAATCGCGACGGATTTCCCCCACATAGCGGATGAAGTTCGATGTGAGATGGCATTTGCGCAGAAAGGGTGCGAGCTCGTGGTCGAGAACGTGATCGTATTCAAACGGAAACTTGGACACCTGCGGTTCGAGGAAAAAATCGAACGGATTGAACACCGCCATCTCGGCAACCAAATCAACTTCCACGCAGAATTCGCGCGTGGGTTTTTCAAACACGAGCCGCGCCGAATAGTTCGACTGCGGGTCCTGCATCCAGTTGATGAAATGCCTCTCCGGCGTGATCTTCAGCGAATAGGACAAGATACGCGTGCGCGAATGCGGCGCGGGCCGCAACCGCACGACCTGCGGACCGAGATTGACGAGCCGGTCGTATTTGTAGTGGGTCTTGTGGTGGAGCGCGACGTGAATTGACATGATTAATTGCGAATAGCAAATTACTGATTCTGAGACTGCTGCTGCTGTTCTTCCTGCTGCACCATGTGAACTTCGTCGGGCGCTTCAAAGGGCTGGAAAATATAGGCGCGGAAGAGCGCGGCCCCGATGTTGTTCAACTTGAGCTGCGCCTCGTCGAGATACTTGTGCAGGCCGACTTCAAAGATTTCATCCACGGTGCTGAACTGCAACTCCGCCAGAAAGCGGCCGGTGAGCTTCTCGGCGTCGTTGGTGAAACGGCCCTCGGCCACGCCGGAGATGCGGCGGAGGACGTGGTTCAATTCATTCACGCAGAAACGGACGGAGCGTGGAAAATTGTCATCCAGCAGTAGAAATTCCGCGACCTTACGCGGATGCACGTCGGAGGCATGAATCGTCTTGTAGGCGTCCCATGCGCTGCACGAGCGGAGCACGGCGGACCATTCGAGCGCTTCGTCCGGGCTGATGCGCTCCGGCACACCGCGTTCGGGCAAACTTTGATACCGCACATCCAAGATGCGGGTCGTCTTGTCGGCACGCTCCAGAAACTGGCCGGCCTGAACAAACCACAGGCCCTCATTACGAATGAGCGTGGCATCAATGATGCCGATGATGTGGAGCGAGCTGGCCTTGATCTCGTGAAAGAAATCGCTGGCGCCCCGCTCCCAAACTTCCCGAGCCTGCGGCGAACGGACGAACAAATAGAGACGGTTCAATTCCTCCCACAATTCAAGCGTGATCTGGTCGCGCACCATGCGGGCGTTTTCCCGCGCCGCGCAGATGGATTGCACGAGCGAATTGGGGTTCTCTTTTCCAAACACGAGAAATTCTGTGACCGCCGCGCCTGTGGCCTTGCGGTGCGCCTTGAAAAAATTTTCCTCGTCGCCCGTGGCTTGAACGATCGGCAGCCAGTAAGCCGCCAACCGCTTCTCATCGAGGTTGCGGATGTCGAGGAGCAGTTGCAGGTTCACGTCCACGATGCGCGCGATGTTTTCAGCGCGCTCGATGTAACGAGCCATCCAATACAGGGAGTTTGCGACGCGGGATAACATATCTGATTTTAAAATTTTAAACCGTTCTCATTTATCGCCATAAAGCACCCAGGTATCCTTGCTGCCGCCGCCTTGCGACGAGTTGACCACGAGTGATCCCTTGCGCAAGGCCACGCGCGTGAGGCCGCCGGGAATGATCGAGACGCGCTCGCCGGAAAGCACGAACGGGCGCAGGTCAATGTGTCGGCCATCAAAGTTGTCGTCACAATAAGTTGGATGCTGCGAGAGATGAATCATCGGCTGCGCGATGTAATTACGCGGCTCGGCGATGATTAACTCGCGGAACTTCTCGATCTCAGCCTTCGACGCTTTCGGCCCCATCAACATGCCGTAGCCGCCGGATTCATTGGCCGCCTTCACGACGAGTTCGGGCAGATGTTCGAGAATGTATTTCATGTCCTTTTCCTCGCTGGCGAGATACGTCGGGACGTTTGGCAGGATCGGTTCCTGATCGAGGTAATACTTGATCATGCGTGGCACGAAGTAATACATCACCTTGTCGTCGGCGATGCCGGTGCCGATGGAGTTGGCCAGCGAGACGTTTCCGGCGCGATACGCATTGATCAATCCCGGCACACCCAGCATCGAGTCACGGCGGAACACAGTCGGGTCAATGAAATCGTCGTCAATACGCCGGTAAATGACATGCACCGGTTGAAGCCCCTTCGTCGTCCGCATGAACACGCGCGAATCGCGCACCAGCAAATCACGGCCTTCGACAATTTCAATGCCCATCTGACGCGCAAGATAGGTGTGCTCGAAATAGGCGCTGTTGTAAACGCCGGGCGTGAGCACCACCACCGTCGGATCCGCAACGCCGGCGGGCGCGATATACTTGAGCGATTTCAAAAGCTCCTGCGCGTAATTCTCGACCGGGCGCACGCCGATGCTTTCGAACATGCCAGGAAATGCGCGCTTCATGGCACGGCGATTTTCGAGCACATAGCTCACGCCGGATGGACAGCGGCCGTTGTCTTCGAGCACGAGGTAATTGCCGTCCTTGTCGCGGATCAGGTCCGTCCCGCAGATGTGGATGTAAATTCCCTTCGGCACTTCAAAGTTAACAAACTCGCGCCGGAAATGGCGGGCGGACAAAACGTAAAATTCCGGGATGACACCGTCCTTCAGGATTTTCTGCTCGTGGTAAATGTCGTGGAGGAAAAGATTCAATGCCGTGATGCGCTGCGCCAGTCCGCGCTCGAGATATTCCCATTCGCTCGCCGGGATGATGCGCGGCACGAGGTCGAACGGGAAAATCTTCTCCGCGCCCTCCGCGTCGCCATAGACGTTGAAGGTAACGCCCTGGCGCAGGAACGCGGTGTCAATCGCCTCGCGCTTGGCTTGAAACTCCTTGGGCTTCAAACTTTCAAAAAGCTTGTGGAACTTTTTGTAGTGTCCCCGCACGCCTGTTTTCGGGCAGAGCATTTCGTCGAAACCGCCGTTGACCTTGTATTTATGAAGCATAACAACCAGTTGTTTTTTGAACGCCGTGGGCAATTACCGCCATCCGCCTCCTGAATTAACGACCTGCCATCGGACTGGATAAAAAGCGGCAGTTCTGATTTTGCCATGGTTTTCCCTAGGTTTCTCCCGCTGCATCGGTTTGATGGGAATCACCATGGCGGATTTTATTCTGATCATGTCCATGTCATTTAGCAGTCCGCTTGCCGAGTTCTAAATTCCCGCAAACTATTTCATAAAGCTTGCCGCCTGCGGACGGCTGGCGTAGTTCTTGGCCGTGCGCAATCACTCGGTGACGGCGACCAGGAAGCGCACGACGGCGCGCAGGGTGTAGAACTCGCCGGAATCGCCCACGGCATCGCGCATCTCGCGGAGCATGTATTCTTAGATCGCGCCCAACGTGTGCAATTCGCCGCTGGATTTTCTGCCACCTCGAACAGGAAGAGGGTTGGGGTCAGGTGTCGAATCTATGTTTTTTGATTTGGATGTTTTGACTTGAACTTCATCGGGTCAAGCTATAAGGACAGCACAATCAACGGATACGCTTATGAGAGTTTATTACCTCGCACTTTTGGCCATCTCGACTTTCCTGTTTTGCCCCCCCCCGTTCGGAGGCGGCAACATTCTATGTCAACGTGAATGGAAACAACGCCGTCTTCCCGTATTCGAATTGGGGCACGGCGGCCACCAACATTCAGGATTCGGTTGATGCCGCCAATCCCGGCGACCTAATCCTCGTCACCAATGGCACCTACCAATCTGGCGGCCGAGTCGTTTACGGTTCACTCACCAACCGGCTTGCGGTTGGCAAACCGCTCCTAGTTCAAAGTGTGAACGGCCCGGCGGTTACTTTTATTCAAGGCAATCCGGCCATTGGCGACAGCGCAGTGCGCTGCGTTTACCTAACCAACGGGGCTGCGTTGAGCGGATTCACTTTGCTCAACGGCGCGACGAGGGCCGGTGGCGACGGCTACAAGGAGCAGTGCGGTGGCGCTGTCTGGTGCGAGTCGGTCAATGCCTCGATCACCAACTGTATCTTGTCCACCAACTCGGCCGCTTCCTGCGGTGGCGCAGCATTTCGCGGCACTTTTAATAATTGCAGCCTTATTGGAAACATCGCCTACGGGGCCGGCGGTGGCGGCTTTTCCAACGTGCTCAACGGCTGTTTAATTTCCAGCAACCAGGCGACGACCGCGGCCAACAATCCCTCCGGTAGCACTTCGGGGGGCGGGTTGGAAAGTTGTATCGCATCGAATTGCGTCATCACGGGAAACCTTACCCACAGCGACAACTATGGCGACGACGCCGGCGGTGGCGCCAACAACAGCCGGCTATACAGCTGTGCGATCTCAAACAACTGGGCGCACGGGGAAGGCGGCGGGGCTGCTAACAGCACATTGCAATTCTGCACCCTTCTGGGAAACCGCGCCGACGGCAATGGCGGCGGTGGCGCCTCCGGCTCCTCGCTGCTGAACTGCCTGATCGTCAGTAATACGGCCTATTGGGGTGCGGGTCTTAACAACGGCAGCGCCACCAATTGCGTCCTGCAACAAAACATATCGGATGCGCAGGGCGGTGGCGCTACCGGAAGCACCCTGTATAACTGCTTAGTGGCTGGGAATTCAGGATCCGTCGGGGGCGGAGCCGCCGCGAACCCCTCGGGCACAGGAACCACCCTGATCAATTGCACCGTGTATGGAAATACAGCATCGTTTAGGGCCGGGGGGATGGATTCCTCCACCGCAGACAATTCGATCATCCTGTCCAACTGGTCCACAAACCAGCCGGATTCGAGCAACTGGTATGGCGGGACCTTGAGCCACTGCTGCACCCTTCCTCTGCCGGGTGCCGGAACGGGCAATATCACCAACGCCCCGCTTTTCCTGGATCCGACCGGCAACGACTTTCATCTTCAATCAAATTCCCCCTGCATCAATAGCGGCAACAATGCCTACGTCACAAACATTGTGGACTTGGATGGCAATCTCCGGCTGCTGGACGGGAGCGTTGACATGGGGCCTTACGAGTTTCATCTGGCGAACCCGCCGATCATTTCCATCCAGGCCAACCATACTAATGTCGTGGTGGGATATCCGGTGGATTTCTTCGGCAGCTCCACGGGCGGGCGATCCGATTCATGGAATTTCGGGGACGGCAACGTGATCAGCAATCAATGGTCGGTAACTCATGCCTGGTCCACGACGGGCGACTATGCGGTGACCTTGACTCTTTTTGACAGCAATTATCCCAATGGCGCCAGCACCAATTTCATCATTCACGTCATTCCGCCACCGGTGCTTTATGTGAACGCGAACGGAACCAGCCCGGTGGCCCCCTACAGCTCGTGGTCCACCGCCGCTACCAATATCCAGAATGCCATTGATGTCGCCGAGGCAGGGTATCACATTCTGGTGACGAATGGCGTTTATCAGGTCGGCGGCAAGGTGACCAGCGATGGCGTGACGAATCGCGTTGCGGTGACGAACTCTGTGACCATCCTCAGTGTTAATGGATCTGCCGTCACGGCGATTGACGGTGGTCACGTTATGCGGTGCGTCTATTTGACCAATGGTGCGAGTTTGGTCGGCTTTACATTAACCAATGGAACCGCTGGAAACGGTGGCGGACTCTATTGCACAAGCACGAACGCCTTTATCTCGAACTGCGCGTTGGTTAACAACACGGCCACCAGCGGTGGCGGCGCCTATTCCGGCACATTGACTAATTGCGCTTTCTCCGGGAACACATGTCCCTTGACAGGCGGCAATGGCGGCGGTGCCGCCGGCTCCACCCTGTTTAATTGCACTTTGAGCGGCAACGTGACTGGCCGGGCGTATCCGAATACCACCGGCGCTTCCTGGGGCGGCGGCGCCAGCGGTGGCTTGCTCTTTAATTGCACGCTCTCCGGCAACTCCTCTTATGGCGCCGGCTCCCATGGAGCGGGCGCATCTGGCGCCACGCTCAACAATTGCATGCTGCTAAACAATTATACGGATAACCAAGGGGGCGGCGCCTACAATTGCACGCTCAACAGTTGCCTGCTGACCGGCAATTACGGAGTTGTTGGAGGTGGTGCTACGTCAGGCACTTTAAATAACTGCACGATCGTGAACAATCACTCCGCCGGCAACGGCGGCGGCGGCACTTACTATCTCACGGCGAACAATTGCATCATCGTCAACAACACTGCGCCCAACAATTTTGCGTCCACGTTGAATTATTGTTGCACCCCCGACGGCGGCCTGGGGTGCATCACCAACGCCCCGCTGTTTGTGAACCAGGCTGGCGGTGATTATCACCTGCAAACCTATTCGCCGTGCATCAACGCCGGCACCAACGCGTATGTCGCGACCTCGCTGGATCTGGACGGCAACCCGCGCATCGTTGGCGGGACAACCGATTGCGGCGCTTACGAGAATCAAAGCGCGACCGCCGGTGCCGGTCTGCCGACGATCCCGACCGCGTTGACCGCCACTCGCTCCGGCGGTAGCGCGTTGCTGAACTGGCCTGCGTCAACCCGAGCGACCAGTTATGCCGTCTATCGTGCCACCGCGTCCGGTGGCCCGTTCACCAAGATAGCCTCCGGCGTTTTGCCCACAAATTACACCGACAGCACCATCGCGAGCGGAGGGACCTATTTCTACTTTGTCACTGCTGGCAATGCCTACGGTGAAACCGTTAGTTCGCCCGTGGCCGTCATCTATTACGTGGACCACTTCGCCTTCGCACCCATCGGGCCGCAGACGTCGTCTGTGCCATTCGCTGTGACCATCTCAGCCTGCGATTCCGGGGGACTTGTCCTTAGCAATTTCAATGGCCTGGCGGCGCTGAGGGCGGCGGGAGATCTCGGCAATGTTCTTTTGACTCCGACAAGCACCGCTGCTTTCGCCAACGGGCAATGGAGCGGCACTGTGACCGTGGACCCGGCCTATCCCGACACCAACATTCGCCTCGTCGCCAATTCCAATTCTGTCGCCGGCTTGAGCAATCCATTCAATGTTGTCGCCCCGGCAATCCAGGTTTTCAATCTCACCCTAAACGACATGGTCTATGTTCCGGCCGCCCGGCGAATCTATGCCACCGTGCCGGCGAGCGCCGCCGCGTATTCCAACAGCCTGCTGGTGATTGATCCGCAAATCGGACGAGTGGAGACCAACTGGTTCATCGGCAATGACCCGGGCTGCCTTGCGCTTTCCCCAGATGGCCAGTCGCTCTACGTCGGTTTCGGCGGCACAAATGCCTTCGCGCGCTATAATTTGGCAAACCACGCCATCGACTTCGAGACTTACCTGGGCTATGACAGCCAGTATAACTGGCTGGCGGAGCATGCCGCGCATTTCACGATCCTGCCCGGCCAACCCAACTCGGTGGCGGTGGTGCAACAGGCCTACGGGCTGAACACGAAAGTGCAGATCTTTGACGATGGCGTGCCGCGAGCTGGCGAGTTGGCCGGAATTCTCAACGATTTTCCGGGCACGCTGGCCGCTGCATCGCCGACTCGACTCTACGCCGGGTCGCCCTTTACCCGCATGACAGTGGACGCCTCCGGAGTCGTGTCTCATGACAACCCTTCCGCGCCCCTGTCGAACGGGGAAACGCTGAAATGGCAGGGCGGACTCCTGTTCACGGCCAGCGGCGACGTGTTCAACCCGGAAACGATGGCCATCATGGGAACCTTGACCAATAGTTCCATCGTCACGCCCGATCTGGCCTCCGGCAGGATTCTGTCAATGGGATCGCATCCGGTCTTCGGCCAGCCCGATGCCTGGACACTCTATTCCTGGAACGCAACCAACCTGCAACTCATCGCTAGTCTGCCGATTCCCGGAGTCAACTCCGGCGGCCCGACCACGTTGATTCGCTGGGGCACCAACGGCGCCGCGTTTTTCATTTCCAGCTCATACCAGAACCAGTTCTTTCTGGTGCGGACTCCGATGGTCCCGTATGTCGGACCGGCTGCGACCGTTGGCAGCCGACCGGCCGCAGGTCCATTCCAATTGAACTTCATCGGGGATGAATCCATGCCCTATGCCATCGTAGGTTCAACCGATTTGGCGAACTGGGCGCCGCTGGGCCCGCCGAATCTGGTCAGCAACAGCCACTTTTGGTTCTGGGACGCCAACATCACCAACTATCCGCACCGCTTCTATCGGGTTGGCATATCCCAATAAAATGCGCATCGGCCGGATTTGTCTTCACGTGAGCCCGGACTTTTCACACGGCTCCGCAGGAGGTAACCCTCTTCATGCGGTTGTCCACGCCCTTGAACACGGCGGCAATCACGTCTCGCCGGGAACCATCTACACGGTGTAGTCCCGCGCCGTGGGCGGCGTGACCGGTTACAGCGATTGGAGCGACCAGGTTTCGCACATGGCGATGTGAGGGCAAACCCCGGCCGGTAAAACCGCCGGAACATTGCGCCAGCGACGGCGCGACCATGCGTATTAAAACGAACTCCTCACTCCAGCCCTCGCCCCAGCCGATGGGGCGAGGGATTTTTTTGCGGGACGTTTTCCCGGGTAAGTCGGGGACGGACGGGCCACGTCCCAACCCGGGGCTAATTTTCCGTTGCGCCTTCAGCGCATTTTAATTCGCGTCCATTCGTGAAATTCGTGTCAAAGATTCCGCCTTGGTGTCTTCGTGTCTTGGTGGTTCATTCAAGGATTCGCGGAACTGGCCCGTCCGCAACGGGCTTGCCCTGCCGCAGGGCGTGCCGTAATTTCTCGCGCGTGAAGAAATCCGGCCGCCCCGTCATCCCGCGCAAGACCATTTACCGGCTCTCCATCTATTTACGTTGTCTCGCCCGCCTGCGCGAAAACGGCATCGGCACCGTCTCCAGCGAGGCACTCGCCCAGGCCGCCGGCGTCAAGCCGACCCAGCTTCGCAAAGACCTCGCCTACTTCGGCACCTTTGGCACGCGCGGTCTCGGCTACGATGTGGCGGAGCTTTCCGTGAAAATTTCCGATGAGCTCGGCACCTCCAGCCTGCAACCGGTCATCCTCGTCGGCGTCGGCAACCTCGGTCTCGCCCTGCTCTCCTATCGCGGATTCGAGAAGGAAGGTTTTGAAATCATCGCCGCCTTTGACGCCGCGCCGAAACGCAAACGCGACAAGGAACTCAAGCAACCGCTCCTGGGCATGGAGGAATTAAAATCCTTCTGTCACGAGCACGGCGTCAAGATGGCCATCCTCTCCGTGCCCGCCGCCGCCGCGCAGGCGGTGGCCAATCAACTCATCGAAGCTGGCGTGATGGGCATCTTGAATTTCTCGCCCATCGTCCTCGCCGTGCCGGAAGACGTGATGGTCAACAACGTCAACCTCGCCATAGAGCTGGAAAACTTGAGCTATTTCATTCAAGGATGATGAAGCTCCTTTCCCAACATGTTTGCTGCGCATTTGTCTTTCTAGTTACGGCAGTCGGCGGCTTCAGTGCCACGAATGATTTCACGCCATTTGTTTTATCAGGCCAGACTTTCACGCACGATGCTTCCAGCATCGTCGCCGATCAGGGGCGATTTTATGACTTGGGCACCGGTCCCGGCATCCGCGTGAAGTCCTCGCCGGATTTGTTTCAGTGGAGTAATGAAGCGCCGGTCTTTGCCCGCGCGCCAGCCTGGACCAAAGCGGCGGTGCCGGGGTTTGACGGATATTTTTGGGCGCCGGACGTTGTCCGCGTGAATGGAAAATTCCTGCTCTACTACTCCATATCGACGTTCGGCAAACAAACTTCGGCCATCGGCCTCGCCACCAGCCCGACGCTTGACGCTAACGCCACAAATTATCTGTGGACGGATTGCGGCCAAGTGATCGGCTCCACCAACGGCAGCCTTTACAATACGATTGATCCCAGCGCCTTTCTCGACACGGATGGGAAACTCTGGCTTGCCTTCGGTTCCTATTGGCAGGGAATTTTCCTGACGGAACTCGATCCGCAGACCGGCAAACTCATCGGCACCAATACGCCGCTGTGCCAGCTTGCCTGGAATCCCTCCATCGAAGCCGCCTGTCTGACGCGGCATGACAAATATTATTACCTCTTCGTGAACTGGGGCCAGTGCTGCAAGGGCACCAACAGCACCTACGAAGTCCGCGTCGGTCGCGCCGAAAAAATCACCGGTCCGTATCTCGACCGTGACGGCAACAATCTCGCCACCGGCGGCGGCTCGCCGTTTCTGCAAAGTAGCGGACGCTTCATCGGCCCCGGCCACATCGGCATTTTCCGCGACGGGGCGACGACGTGGTTCAGCTATCACTACTACGATGCGGAAACCCGGGGACGTTCCCGCCTTGCCTTGGGAAAATTGGACTGGTCTAGCGGCTGGCCAGTGCCTATGAACGATGCCACCTATGATTGGAAGCTGGTCTGGTCGGATGAATTCAACGTCAACGGCGCACCTGATCCGGCCAACTGGAATTACGAACACGGCTTCGTCCGTAACCAGGAGGCCCAATGGTATCAGCCAGAAAACGCATTCTGCACCAATGGCCTGCTCGTCATCGAAGCCCGGCGCGAGCACAAACCGAATCCAGATTACTCACCCGGCGACAGCCAATGGGGGAAAAGCCGCGAATGGATTAATTACACCTCCGCCAGCCTCACCTCACGCCGGCTGCATGAGTTCACCTACGGCAAATTCGAGATGCGCGCCCGCATTGATACGCGCCTTGGAAGCTGGCCGGCCTTCTGGACGGTCGGCGCGACGCCCGGCATCCATTGGCCCGCCAGCGGTGAGATTGACATCATGGAATATTACACCGGCACCGTGCTAGCGAACTTCGGGTGGCGGCTCGACCATGAAATCAAATGGCTGACGGTCAAAAAGCCGATCACCGAGCTCGGCGGCAATGAATGGTCGAAAGATTTTCACATCTGGACGATGGAATGGGATGAATCAAAAATTGACCTGTGGCTCGACGGCCAGTTGATGAATCATCTCGATCTCACTACCGCCGATAGCGCCGATCTCGGCAATCCATTTCACCGGCCGGTTTATCTCATCCTGAACCAGGCCATCGGCGGCCATTGCGGCGGCGATCCTTCGCCGACGCCATTCCCCGTCCGCTTTGAGGTGGACTGGGTGCGCGTCTATCAGAACAGTCGCTGAAGCTTGAGTAAAATTGCCTTCAGCGCTGTCGAAGTCACGAAATTTAACATCATGGAAAATACCAAAGCCAATTCGGCCGCAATGTTATTGGCGGCCACCACCGCTTTCACCGCCCTGGCAAAAGATGGTTTACCAACCAACGCCGCGCCGCCAGTGCCGGCCTTTTCGGTGAATTACATGGATCGCTCGGTGAGTCCCGCCACGAATTTTTATTTTTATGCTGACGGCCAGTGGCTCCGGGACAATCCCGTGCCGCCGGACAAATCGCGCTGGGCGGCTTTCAGCGAACTGGCGGAGCGCAATTGGTATTTGATCCACGAAATTCTCGTCGCCGCCAGCAGTGAAAGCAGGGCGCTTCCGCTAACTTCCCCCACGCGCAAAGTCGGCGATTTCTTCGCCTCGGCGATGGACACGAACCGGATCGAGCAGCTTGGGCTGAAACCCATCGCGGGCGACTTGAAACAGATTCAGCGGATCAAGTCCTCGAAGGACCTGTTCGCCGTGCTGGCGGATTTTCATCAGCGCGGCATCGGTGGGCTGTTCAATACAGACTTCGGCCCGGACGCCAAAAACAGTTCCATTTACGCCGTCGGCCTGGATCAGGGCGGCCTTTCCCTGCCCGACCGCGATTACTATCTCAAGGACAGTTTTGCCGACAAGCTCAAGCAATACCGCGAACATCTGCAAAAAATGTTCACGCTGTTGGGCGACAAGCCGGCCATCGCCGCGACCAACGCCGCTACGGTGATTGCGCTGGAAACTGAACTCGCCAAGGCATCCCGCTCGCGCGTGGACTTGCGCGATCCGAACAAGAATTACAACAAGTTTGCCAACGCCGAACTCGCCGCCAAAACCCCGGCGCTGTTGTGGAACGTCTATTTCACGGGGTTGAACCTGGCCACCCCGGCTTATGAAATCGTCGGCCAGCCGGAATTTTTCGAGGCCTTGAACCAGCTGGTTCTGGGGCACCCGCTCGCGGATTGGAAGGTTTATCTGCGCTGGAAACTCATTCATGCCAGCGCGCCATTTCTGCCGGCGGCTTTCGAGCAGGAGAACTTCAACTTTTACGGCAAGGTTTTGAGCGGTCAACCCGAGCAGGAACCCCGCTGGAAACGCGCCGCTCACGTCATTGACGGCAGCATCGGCGAGGGGCTCGGCCAGCTTTATGTGGAAAAATATTTTCCGCCCGCCGCCGAGGCCCGCATGAATGAACTGGTGGAAAATCTGAAGGTGGTGTTCCGGGAGCGGCTGGAGAAAGTGCCGTGGATGACCGCCGAAACGCGGGCCAAGGCGCTCGCCAAGTTCGCCCGCTTCACGCAAAAAATCGGCTGCCCGGACAAGTTCCGGGATTATTCGACAGTGGTCATCCGACGCGATGATTACCTCGGCAATGTCCGCCGCTCAGAAGCGTTCGAGGCGCATCGGGAAATCGCCCGCGTCGGGAAGCCGGTGGATCGCAGCGAATGGCACATGACGCCGGAAACCGTGAACGCCTATTTTAATCCGTCGCAAAACGAAATCGTTTTCCCCGCCGGCATCCTGCAGCCGCCATTTTTTGACGTGACGATGGATGACGCGGTGAACTACGGCGGAATCGGGGTCGTCATCGGCCACGAAATGACCCACGGCTACGACGATCAGGGGCGCAAGTTCGATGCGGATGGCAACCTGAATGATTGGTGGACTGAGGCCGACGCCAAGGCGTTTGACGAACGGGCGCAGCTCGTCGTGAATGAATACAACGGCTTTGAAGCGCTGCCCGGCTTACATGTCAACGGCAAGCTGACCCTTGGCGAAAACCTGGCCGATCTCGGTGGCGTCCATATCGCTTATGCCGCCATGGAGCGGGCGCTCGCCAAGGATCCATCGAAACGCAAAACGATTGACGGCTTCACGCCGGAACAACGGTTTTTCATTTCGTTCGCCCAGATCTGGCGCACTAATGTCCGCGAAGCGGAAGCGCAACGGCTCATCACGGTGGACCCGCATTCGCCGGGAAAATTCCGCGCCTACGGCCCGCTGCTGAACGTTCAGGCGTTCTATGATGCGTTCGGTATTCCGCCCGGCAGTCCGATGTGGCTGCCGCCGGAGCAACGCGCTGAAATCTGGTAAGGCTGGCGCCCTTTCGTCAGGCGCCATCCTCCTTTAATTTTCCCGCCATTGGGCTATGCTCGGCGCCTGTGCTGAGGACCTTGCGCAAAGCCGAATACGCCGAGTTGATGATTTTATTTTTCATCCAGGCTGCGGCCATGGCCATCTGGTTCGTGCCGCTCGGCACCATTCTGGATGCGCACGGACTGCATGAAATCAAACCTTTCGCCTTTGCCGCCTCCGCCGTCGCCGCGTTCATTTCGCCGTTGATGTTTGGGGCGATGGCGGACCGCCACGTGCCGCCCGCCAAGGTCTTGCGCGGGCTGGCGCTGGCCACCTCGGCGGTCATGGTCTGTATCAGTGCGGCCATGCAATTTCATTGGAACGCGTGGGTGATTCTGGCCTTGATCCAGGTTTTTTATTTCTCCTATTCGCCGATGTTCAGCATTTCCACGGCGCTCGTCCTAGCGCGGCTGTCCGATGCGAAAAAGGAATTCGGCCCGGTCCGCGCCCTGGCGACCGTCGGCTGGATGGCGGGTGCGTTGCTCATCAGCGCCTTGAACCTGGACCGTTCCGCCTATGCCGGCTACCTCGGCGCGGTCATCTGGCTGCTGGTGTCGGTGTTCACTTATTTTCTGCCGGCGCTGCCCATTCCAAAATCTGCCGAACATCTTTCATGGCACGAACGGCTCGGCCTGGACGCGCTCACGCTGTTGAAAGACCGCAACACGCGCGTCGTCTTCATCACCACGTCGCTGTTCAACATCCCCATCGCCGCATTTTATCCCTACGCGCCGACGCATCTGCACGACCTCGGCTTTCAGCACACCAGCGCGTGGATGAGCCTGGCGCAAGTGACGGAAATCATCGCGATGTTCAGCCTCGCGTGGCTGCTGGTCAACTGGCGGTTGAAATGGATTTTTGCGTGCGGCCTCGGCATCGGCGTGGCGCGGTTTGCCTTCAGCGCGCTGGACACGCGTCATTCCCTGCTCATCGGCGTGGCGCTGCATGGCGCGTCGTTCGTGCTGGTCTTCATCACGGCGCAAATTTATCTCGACCAGAATATCGCTCCCGCCTGGCGAAGCCGCGCGCAGGCACTGATGACCTTGATGAACGGCGGCATCGGCAACCTGATCGGCTACCTCGGCAGCGGCTGGTGGTTCAACGAATGCTCCCGTTCGACCGGAACCCGCTGGACGTTGTTCTGGGGCGTGCTGGCGGCGCTGGTCGGCGCGGTGCTGATTTTCTTTCTCACGACCTTCCGGGATAAAAACTTGCCCGCCACCCATTCGCGGCGAAATTGATTCAACCTTGTGACTGTGATGAATTTTTTCCGACCGCAAAATATTTGGCGGCTGTTTATCTTAAACGGCTTTGCTTGTTTAGCTGCCTCGGCGGCTTGCTGTCGTCGGCTTGTGCCGAACAACCCGTTGAGGCATCCATGAGACCCGGCACGCTGGCGTATCACCTTTCCACGAATGCCACCACCCGGGCGGCGGGGCGCTACGGCGGCTATGCTGACAAGTGCGTCCTAGTCGCGCCGTATTCCATCCGGCTGACACATTACGCAGAGGCCGAATGGTCGCGCAATTGCTGGCTGGCGGGCGTTCAAGGCTTGGGCGCGACGCCCATCGGCTTCAGCAATTCTCTCAGCGGCCAGGGATTGCCCACGATGGTTTCGCCGCGGCATTACGTTTGCGCCACGCATATGCACCCGGAGAATTTTCTAAAGGCGTTTCTGGATACCAACAATGTGATTCACTGGCGGAAGACGCTGCAACGCGTGGACGTCGGCGGCGACACTTCGGTCGGCATTCTCGACGCGGACCTGCCGCCTTCGGTCGGTTTTCTCCCGGTGCTGCCGGCGAATTACACGAACTATCTGCCGACGACTTTTTCCAACGTGGTTCAAGGCATCGGCATGAACCAGGATATGTTTTTGTTCAGCCAGCCGATGACGTTTGGCACCTGGGGGTTCGTCAACTGGGACAGCAGCAAGATGGCGCCTCTCGGCCTCACAACGAATTGGAACGCGACCTTGCGCGGCGGCGATTCCTCCAATCCAGACATGCTGCTCATCGGCAACCAACTCATTTTGGTGTCGCATAACTCCGTCGTGCGCGGCGGGCCGAACTACGCGAGTCAAATCCCCGCCATCAACCAAGCCATGCACCTGCTCTCGACGAACAACCATGCGAGCACCGATTATCGGCTCACGGAATTTTCGCTGACGAACTGGCCCGCGTTACACTAGCCAAATGAAACTCGACAAACTCCAACACGGACTGCTTTACCTGTGCTTGGCGCTGACTGGTTGCGCCTCCCAACCGGCGTTGCACGTGCAGAACGTTGAATTCGGCGGCAGTATCTGGTCAACCAACCAACGGCAAGCCGGCGTCATCTTTCAAGATTGGGCACAATCCACCACGCTGCCCGGCGGAAGCATTTGGACTTTTGGCGACACGTTTATCGGCCGGCCCCAACCCGGCCGGCCGCCGCAAAATCCGCAAATCACCGGGATGATCGGCAATACCATCGCTTTTTTGCCCGCAGGTGAAACCAACCTGCCGCCGCGCTTGAGTTATTTGACCAATGCTCTCGGGATGGCGACCAATCCGCTCACGATCTTCCCGGAGGAACCCGCCGCCACCAATCGCATTTGGCCGCTGGGCGGCATCAGCGTCGGTTCGCGCAGTTATCTGTTTTATTCGATGATCGAAAAGACCGACGGCGCGGCGCCATGGAACTTTCGCGGGACCGGTGCTGGCCTTGCCGTTTCGGATCGACCGATGCAACATTTCACCCGCTTGTGTCCCGATGGACACTGGCAGTTTCCGGTGGAACCCGTCCAAGTGATCCGCGAAGGAAAATGGCTTTATCTTTACGAAATCAGCGCTCACCCCAAGGGATTGATCCTCGCCCGCGTTCCCATCGCGCAGATTGAGAATCCGGGCGCGTATGCCTTTCTCACCGGCCAAGGCTGGTCCACGAATCGGGCTCAGGCCAAAGTCATTTTGCGTGAAGCTTACGGTCAGGTTTCCGTCGTTTGGAATGCGCGCTGGAGCCGTTATCTCATGGCCACCTCAAGCGATTTCTCGCACCCGCAGGAAATCCAACTGCGCGAAGCGGCCCGCCCGGAAGGCCCATGGAGTCCGCCGCTCCGCATCGCCATCCCGGAAATGCCGGGCAAGAAAACCAGTTTGATTTATTGCACCTTTCTGCATCCCGAATTAAGCGATGACCGGGCACTGCGCTACGTCGCCACGTATTGCCGGACCCTCGCGGGTGAATGGGAACTGACCAATCCCGAATGGCTGACCATCACCCTTGCACCGTGACCGGTCGCTTATCCCGCTAGAATCGTTTCAATAGCCGCGAGTTCGCCGGCGGTGAAATTCAAATTCTTTGTCGCGCCGACGCAATCGTCCACCTGCTGCACCTTACTCGCGCCGATCAGCGCGCTCGTCACGACCTTGTGTCGCAACACCCACGCGAGCGCCATCTGCGCCAGCGTTTGGCCGCGCGTATGGGCGATGTCATTCAGCTTTTTTGTCTTTGCGATGACTGCATCCGTAATATCAGCAGGCCGGAGAAACCGGGGATCATGCCCCGCACGCGAATCCGCCGGAATGCCCTTGAAATAACGATCCGTCAAAACCCCTTTCGCCAGCGGCGAGAACACCGTGCAACCGATGCCTTCCGCCTCCAAGGTCGCGAGCAACTGCGGCTCCACCCAGCGATCCAACATCGAGTAACGCGGCTGGTGAATGAGGCACGGCGCGCCCATTTCGCCCAGGAGCTTCGCCGCCTGGATCGTCTCTGCGGGTTTGTAGTTCGAGAGGCCGACGTAAAGCGCCTTGCCGCTGCGCACCGCGTGCGCCAGCGCGCCCATTGTTTCTTCCAACGGCGTGTCGGGGTCAGGCCGGTGCGAATAAAAAATATCCACATACTCCAGCCCCATCCGCTTGAGTGATTGGTCGAGCGAAGACAGAAGATATTTGCGCGAGCCCCATTCGCCGTAAGGCCCCGGCCACATGTAATAGCCCGCCTTTGTCGTGATAATCAGTTCATCGCGCCATTGGCCAAGGGCATCTTTCAGAATCCGGCCAAAGGTTTCCTCCGCCGAACCGTCCGGCGGCCCGTAGTTGTTCGCCAGATCAAAACAGGTGATGCCCAGATCAAACGCGCGGCACGCAATGGCGCGGGCGTTCTCGTAAGAATCCTTCGCGCCGAAGTTGTGCCAGAGACCGAGCGAAATCAGCGGCAGCCGGAGACCGGAGCGTCCGCAGCGGCGGTAAAAATCAGGCGAATCGTAACGGGTGGAAGCGGGTGAATACATGATGCGCAGCTTAATCAAACGCAGACTTCGCTTCGACAGAAAAAATTGGTGTTAACTGTCAAAGTCGTGTTGAATCGCTGACGCGGATAGCACTCGCCATTTCCCCCCTTATTTCGGCTCCGGCTCAACCCACTTGTTGTGTTCCTTGATCAGGTCCACGAGACGTTCCACGGCTTCATCCTCGGGGATGTTAAACTTGATCGCCTGCTTGCCGACGTAGAGGTTGATCTTGTTCGGTGCGCCGCCCACGTA
>Ga0068856_100000650_pt1 | contig 37676 bp, 39 predicted proteins | sample KBSCornC62_FD_66595 | JGI IMG/M metagenome (GOLD analysis project Ga0068856, IMG submission 66595) | Corn rhizosphere microbial communities from Kellogg Biological Station, Michigan, USA - KBS Corn C6-2 | ecosystem: Host-associated > Plants > Roots > Rhizosphere > Soil ...
ACAAATGTAAACCTTATTTAAATTAAATCCAAATAAGAAGAAGTGATCCTCGTCACTTTTTTACATTCAGCTTATGATGATTATGCGTAGTGGTTAATTGGAGCGGTTTTGTTGATGGGTTTGTTCTTGCCGAAGTGTGGGCAGCCGCAATCTTTTTTAAAGATGCCGCAGGATGAGAAGCCAAGGATAGCTAGCAATGCTATTGAGTATTTAACTTTTTTCATGGCCCAATGCCCTTTCTATAATTACGATACTAAAAGCTGCCATACATGCACCAATGGCGTCAGAAGCAAAATCGCCCCATTCGCCGCTGCGCCAGGTAAAAATCGTCATCTGCAATATCTCGATCAATCCTCCGTAGGCGACCGAGCACACGGTAACTATGGCTGCCGATGTATACGAAAGAAACTTAACTTTTTGTTTCCTTATTATGCCGTTGCACCAGAAAATTGTCAGCACAAAAAAGAGTCCGCAATGAGTTACTTTATCGAACCCTACAAAAAACAGGGGCGAATGGCTAACCCCACCGAGGTTGATGGTGCATATGGTAAAAATAAATAAAGCCCACAAAATTGTGAGCTTTTGATATTTCAATGCGGCTTTCATTAAGCGCCTACAAGCGATTGATATGCTTCAGCAGATAACAGTCCGTCAACTTCGGAAGCGTCTTTGATCGAAATCTTAACCATCCAACCGTCGCCATAAGGGTCTGTGTTTACCAGTTCCGGTTGGCTGTCCAGCGCAGGGTTGATGTCGGTTACGGTGCCTGTCAATGGCATAAACAGGTCAGATACTGTTTTTACAGCTTCAACGGTTCCAAAAGTATCTTCTTTGGCTACTTCTTTTCCTACCGAAGGAATGTCGACATAAACGATATCGCCCAGTTCGCGCTGCGCGAATTCGGTGATTCCAACAACGGCAGTGTTGCCTTCAACTTTGATCCACTCGTGATCCTTAGTGTATTTTAATTCAGCAGGAAAATTCATAATGGTGCGTTTTTTCAGCACCAAAAATAAAAAACTTTATTAAACAAATCGGATAAAAACGCCTTTCGTAGAAGGCAAAAACCTTAACTATCAAGCATTGTTAAATAAGTATCCAATAAACAATTCGTCATGAAAAAAATAAGTTTGTTATTCACAACTGCCTTATCTGTACTCGCATTTAGTGCCTGCCAGCACAAGGGCGGCAGTGAAAAAACTGCCGACAGTATAAATGCGTCCAAAACGCAGGATACAACGGCGCTGAAAACGCATATAGCTGTAGATCCGAATGACGCTAAATTTGCTGTTACAGCAGCCGGAGATGGTATGGCCGAAGTAACCGTGGGCAAACTTGCTGTTACCAAAGCAACCGGTCTGCGCATTAAAAATTTCGCGCAAATGATGGTGACAGATCACACGAAAGCCGGAAATGATTTGGCACAGATAGCCCAAAAGGAAAGCATTACGCTGCCCGCGGCCCCCGATACAACTTCTCAAAAGAAAGCATCGGATCTGATGAAAAAGAGCGGCAAAGATTTTGATAAAGCTTATGTTGATGCCATGGTGGACGGACACGAAAAGGCCGTTAAACTATTCACAGACGGCGCTAAGAACCTCAAAGATTCGACATTGAAAGCATTTGCAGTCAGTACATTGCCGACCTTAAAAATGCACCTGGATTCGATCAAGGCCATTAAAGCCAATATGAAATAATGCATCAGCGAGGATGCAAAAAGGGAATGAGAAAAAATCTGATTCTCTTTTTTATTTCTCGTATTGCTAAAAGAATTTATTAATATCGAATAACGAATGTCAAATAATGAACACCGAAGTAAGTCACTTCGAAATTCGACATTGGATATTTGAAATTCGATATTCAAAAAAACTATGTCATCACCTGTCACCACCGGTCTGTTAGCTTACGGCATGTCGGGCCGGGTATTTCACGCGCCGTTTGTGGCACTTAATCCAGGCTTCGAGCTAAAAGCTGTTGTGGAGCGGCATGAGAAAAAAGCCGCCAAAGATTACCCGGATATCATCAGCTATAATTCAGTAGATGAATTGCTGGCTGATCCATCTATTGAGCTGGTTATTGTGAATACGCCTCCTTATACACATTTCGAGCTGGCCCATAAAGCATTGAAAGCTCGTAAACATGTGCTGATCGAGAAACCGATGGTCGCAAATTCGGAGGAAGCACGCACTTTATTCGACTTGGGCCGAAAGGTTGGCAAACACGTAATGATATACCAGAACCGCCGTTGGGACAGCGATTTTGTATCGATGAAAAAGGTAATTGAAAGCGGGCGATTGGGCGAGTTAATCGAAGTTCACTTCCGGTTTGATCGATATAAGACAGCGCTGAGTCCAAAGATTTTTAAGGAGCAGAGAAGCTTTGCAGCAAGCGGACTGGTTTATGATCTCGGCCCGCATTTGATTGATCAGGCAATCAGTCTTTTTGGTAAGCCCCTATCTTTCGAAAAGACTACAGGAATTTATCGCGAAAACTCCGAGGTGCCGGATTACTTCCATTTCCACCTGAAATATCCAAACCATCTAAATGTTTTCCTGACTTCCGGATTGCTTATCGCTCAACCCACCCCGTCATTTGTAGCGCATGGTACATTGGGTAGTTATCTTAAAAATCGTGTCGATGTACAGGAGGCTCAATTAGATCAGCATATATGGCCAAATGATCCCAAATATGGATTTGAACCCGAAGGCGAGGAAGGTTTATTGGTGACATTTGATGCTGATGGAAAGAAAATAACAGAACATATTCCAGCTGAGCGTGGCGATTATACGCACTTATTTAATACCGTATATCACACTATTCGCAACAATGCATTATACCCGATTACAGAGGAGCATATTGCGTGGCAGATAGAATTGTTGCAGGGCTAATACTGCCAAATTAAAACTACTGCTAATCTTAAAATATTTTACTTACTCAGTTAGGAAACGTAAGTATTTCCACTGATTTTGAAAAACTACCGCCAGCGTCGAGCCCGCCCGCCAAAATAACTTTGTTAGAAATACCGGCTCCCGAAAAGCTGCTTTTATCTTCGTTGAGTTGTGCCGTCGACCATTTGTTAGTCTGGGTATCGTAAATGTCAATGACATTTGACCATGCTATTTGATTATTAGGGTAGCTATATCCCCCTGCAAACACAATTTTGCTTCCGGTTGAGATTGCAACAAGCCCCGCCCTCGCTTCGCTAAGTTGAGCTGTGGACCAGCTATTATTTGTAACGTCGTAGATATCAACAACCTTAGATGCCACACTGTAGCTGCCGCCTTTAATGCCTCCTGCAAACACAATTTTATTTCCGGCAGCAGCAGCGGCCAAATTATATCTCGCTTCACTCAACTGACTCACGGTCCAACTGTTAGCAGATGCATCATAAATGTCTACCGTTGCAAATGCTTGTGGACCATTAACCCCTCCTCCAAATAAAAATTTATTTCCGACGGATGCTGCACCCATGCCAACCCGAGCCTGACTTAACTGAGCAGTTGTCCAGCTGTTTGACGAAACATCATATATATCGACAGCATCTGATGCTGAATACGCAATCCCTCCACCAGCAAAAACTATTTTACTGCCACTACTCGCCGCGCCCATATTTGTGCGAGCCTGGCTTAACTGTGCGGTTGCCCAGGTACTAGTGGCTGTGTCATAAATATCGATAGCGCTTGAGAAATTTTCAGAGCCATCCAACAAGCCACCAGCCAAGACAATCTTGGTACCCGCTGAAGCGCAACTAGGTACAGCTCTGCCCTTGCTAAGTTGAGCCGTGGTCCAACTATTATTTGTTATATCGTATATGTCGACCGTATTTGAAACCATGTTGGTTGAGTTTACACCGCCTGCAAATAATACCTTCGTTCCGGCAGCGCCACTTGCCATGTTATACCGAGCTTCAGATAAATTTGCTGTGCTAACGGTAAAACCTGCAGTAGTGTTGATACTAACGGTTGGTTTACTGGTGTCTTTTTTGCAGGATAAGATAGCCGAAAATATCAGGCCAAGAAATATATGAGTTTGGATTTTCATCGTTAAGGTTTAGACTTGTTTGATGTTATCCTCAAAAATAATCACAAAAAACTTACTTTTACAAGAAATGAAAAGATTACTCCTATTTATCGGCCTTGTCATAGCAACTATAAGTTGTAAGGCTCAAGACAAACCTCAAAACATTGAAAAAATACCACCGTTCAAAATATTAAAGCAGGACAGCACCTGGTTTAGTGCAAGCAACCTGAAAAAAGGCAAGCCGGTGATGATCATTTACTTCTCGCCAGATTGCAGTCATTGTCAGCACCTGATGTATGAGTTGAAGCCAAAAATGAAAGAGCTGCGCAATACACAGGTAGTAATGGTAACCTTTACCGAGTACTCCATGCTGAAAATGATCAAAGATTTCTGCAAAACTTTCGATCTGGCCAAGTATCCAAATTTTACGGTGGGTACAGAGGCGCACACATACCTTGTGCAGCGATATTACCAGGTGAGAACTACTCCTTACATAGCCGTGTATGACAGGAATGGCAAATTGGTGCGAGCTTTTGAAAAATCGCCGGCTATAGATACACTGATGGCGGCGGTTAAGAAAGGGTAACGCCGTAAGACATATGAAATTGAAGGCCTCGGTGAGGCCTTTTTTGTTTTATAGCCTATTGCTGTTGTTGCTGCTGCTGTTGATGACGCAGCATTTCCATGTACAGTTGGTAGCTGTTTTTCGGACGGTCATCAACGGGTTTAAAGTCGTGCTGTTTGGCTTTTTCTTCCGGTGGTACATGGCCTGCGGGAATCTCGTCCTCGTAACCTACAACTACAGAGACCTCAAGCTTGTGGTCAGAAGACCCTTTATAAACACCGCGTACCGGGGAGCAATCCAAAAAGTTGCGACCAACAGCCAGGCGCACATGGGTTTCGTTGGCTACGCAGTTATTTGTTGGATCAATGCCCAGCCAACCATAGTCAGGGATATAAGCCTCGGCCCAGGCATGCGTTGCGCCCTCGCCGCGCATTGTAGCGTGACGTTGTGTGCAGATATAACCGCTTACATATCGCGCCGGGATATTTACCTCGCGTAACATCACTGTGAGCAAATGCGCGAAATCCTGGCAAACCCCTGCTTTTAGTTTCCAAACTTCGTCCAGCGTAGTTTCTACGCTGGTTACACCCTTTACGTATTCAAAATTTTCGTAAACATATTTACAGAAACGCAAGGCGACCTGGTAAGGGGTATCCTCTTTTGCGCGTTCGGTCTTTACGATAACCTGCAGCTCTTTGAGCCCGTCGAAATATTCAGGTTTCAGAAAATCGATGTAAGGTACCATGTGTGCCAGGCGCTTCAGATCTTCCCATTGTTGTCCGGGGAAAATATCGTTGCCCGGGAGTGGTCTGTGACGCGTACTAACTGACAATTTCGAGCTGATAGTTAAATTGGTATGCGGCTCGCTATGGGTGAATGTGCCCACCTCGTTGCCGTAGTAATCGACATAAGTGTCTACTACCGGGTCGCCGGTAATATGCAGTTCGTGCCTGATAACATCCTGGTAATCATCCTTAATCGGGTACAAAATGATCTGGTTGGCGCTGTCGCGAACCGGGCTGGGGTAGGTGTATCGGGTAATGTGTTCTATTCTGAAATCGGGCATACGCGTAATCAATAATCGGTTTTTCAGGAGTTCGCAAAATAGTGATTATTCAATGCATCGCCAATGCCAAATAGCTGAGCCCTTATTTGCGTGAGGAAGGTGTGCAAACCTTCATCTTCAATAGTCTTAACTGAACTATAGCGAATATGGCTCTGCAGCTTCCCGATCAGGAACGACAATTCGCGAAAACTATCCAGGTTGCTATCGCTTTTTAGGCGTTCAAAATAGCGTTCAATATGGTTAACAGAGTAGATCACCGATCGCGGAAAATCATTATTCAATACCACTTGTTCTATTACATTTTCGGCTTCAAAGCCGGTACGGTAAGTTTTCAGGTAGATCTCGTAACCACCCAGGGAAAGTAAAAGGTGTTTCCAATAGGTGGTATCGCGCAGCAGGTCGGGGTTATGATCGATGGAGCCGAATTTGGTATCCAAAATATCTACCGACTGTATCGCCCGCTCCAGGTAAGCGCCAATATTCATAAAACTCCTCCCTTCGCCGCGTTCCATCGTGATCTCAACGGTGCCGTAGTAGAGCATCACCTGTTTGATCAGAACATCCAATAAACTAATCGGGTCATCTTTTTTCAATGCATTTTCCATGCGGTGGTCCTTTACCGTGTGATAGTATTCATTAAGGCATTGCCAGAGGTCCTTGGTAATGTGCTCTTGAACGCCCCTTGCATTCTCTCTCGCAAACGTAATGATATTGAGGATCGAGTTTGGATTGTTCTTGCCGGTAAGCATATACTTCATAACCGTGCGGCTGTCATTGCCCAGGGCGGCGGTCTCATCATCGTGTCCCGCAAAAATACGGATCACTGGTTCCCACGTAAACTCATGCACTGCATCCTGCGACGATGCATAATTGATCTTTAACATGCGCAAAATGCCATCGCTACGCTCTACGTAACGGCTCAACCAATATAAACTTGCTGCGACTCGGCTTAACATTTTTTTTATTTCGGAATTCGGATTTTCAATTTCGGATTTAGTTTTCCTAGTGTTGGTTAAATAGCCTAGGGACTCTACCTTTCGCCTTTAACCTTTCAGCTTTCACCTCCTCAGGTAAGCACCCAGGTGTCTTTGCTGCCACCTCCCTGCGAGCTGTTAACTACCAGCGAGCCTTCTTTTAAGGCTACCCTTGTAAGGCCACCCGGTACTATTTCAATCCCGTCCGGGCCAACAAGCGCATAGGGGCGTAAATCGATCCTTCGGGGATGCAATGCGCCTTGTATATAGCATGGTGCGGCTGAAAGGCTGATAGTTGGCTGAGCGATAAAATTTCGGGGGGCCTTTAGTATTTCTTTTTTGTATTTTTCTATTTCTTCTTCCGATGAAGCGTGGCCCATCAACATACCATAACCGCCGCTTTCGTTGGTTTTTTTTACCACCATCTTATTAATATTGGCAAAAACGTGCTCACGCTCATCGTCATTACCCAACTGATAGGTCGGCACATTTTTCAGTATCGGTTCTTCGCCGAGGTAATATTTGATCATCTCGGGCACATACACATAGATAGCCTTATCGTCAGCAACACCATTGCCGATTGCATTCACAATAGCGACATTACCTTTTCGGTATGCGCCCATGATACCAGCCACACCTAGTATACTCGACGGATTAAACACCAGCGGATCCAAGAATTCATCATCCACCCTGCGGTAAATTACATCCACCTGCTGCAGCCCGACGGTGGTTTTCATATAAACCTTCTGATCCTTTACCACCAGGTCGCGGCCTTCTACCAACTCAACACCCATCAGGCGGGCAAGGGTGGTATGTTCAAAATAGGCCGAATTATAGATGCCCGGACTTAGTAAAACAATCGTCGGATTGCTGATCTGCCTTGGTGAAAGGGATAGTAAGTTCTTATACAGGATTGACGGATATTCCATCACGCTTCGAACACCGCAATGGGGCAGCAGATCGGGGAAGAGACGTTTAGTAATCTCGCGGTTCTCAAGCATGTAACTTACTCCCGAAGGTGTGCGCAGGTTATCTTCCAGTACATAAAAAGTGCCGTCATAATCCCTGATCAGGTCGATGCCTGCAATGTGAACATAGATATCATAAGGTACATCCAACCGGTACATTTCGCGCAGGAAATGCGGGCACGAATAGATGATGTCGATCGGAACTTTGCCATCCTTTACAATGAATTGGTTGTTGTAAATATCCTTAAGGAAGAGGTTGAGTGCACGAAGCCGCTGCTTAATGCCTTTCTCCACAAAGCACCATTCGTCGGCAGTAATAATGCGAGGAATGATATCGAACGGGAATATTTTCTCGATACCTTCGCCACTGCTGTAAACGGTAAAGGTGATGCCCTGGCTCATGAACAGTCTTTTGGCCAGTTCTTCCTTGCGTGTCAGATCATCCGAAGATTCGCGCGAAAGATATTCGATCACTTTGCTATAGTGCGACCGGATGCCATTATTTTCATACATCTCGTCCCAAACGCCAGTTATGGGATAGTATTCGTTAAAATAAGCTGATTCCTGCATAATTTCCCGTTGTTGATAACTAAGATTTGATCAGTTATTTTTTGAAAGCTGTAATTTATAAAGTGTTTGTCCAAAAAAGCAATTATTTTTTGATAGATTTTCATAAATACATGGATAAATGTATCATTTTTTAATAAATATTCTCAAAAATTTAAATTTTTATATAAAAACAACGCCGCATTTCAATAAATCGTTGGTTTTATTGAAAATCTTTTGTACTTAACCAAACATTTGCCTGGGAATTAACGGAACCAATCGAAATACTTCCTCCGGATCGATTATCATTCATATGTTGCTATATTAGATTCCCCTTAACCCAAAAACAATGACAGATAACGGATCGAAGAAACTTGGCCTGTGGACCTCCACCTCGCTGGTAGTAGGCAATATGATAGGTTCAGGTATTTTCCTGATGCCTGCAGCCATGGCTGCCTATGGTGGCATTGGTTTAATAGGCTGGCTTTTTTCGGCGGTTGGTGCATTTTTCATCGCCAAAACATTCAGCAATATGAGTAAGCTGGAACCTGGGGTTACCGGCGGCCCCTATGCCTATACACGTGCAGGGCTCGGCGATTTCCCGGCGTTCCTGGTGGCCTGGGGTTATTGCCTCAGCACTTGTTGTGCCTGCACAGCCATTGTGGTTTCCTTTATCAGCGCCATGAGCGCATTCTTCCCTGCCCTGGCTCATAACACGGCCATTGCAGCAACAACCGGACTTATTACTATCTGGTTTATCACCTGGATCAATACAGGGGGAGTTGCATTATCAGGCAGATTTCAATTAGTAACTACGATACTAAAGTTGGTCCCGCTGCTTTTGGTCGCTATTGGCGGACTGCTCTTTATCAAGGCTGCGAATTTTCATCCTTTCAATCTGAGCGGTAAGCCCACATTTGACGCCATAACGACAACTGCGGCTATGACAATGTTTGCATTTGTCGGAATAGAATGCGCGACGATTCCAGCAGGCAGTGTCGAGAACTCGGCTAAGACGGTATCGAGAGCGACCATTTTAGGGTGCCTGATTGTTACAGCAGTATATATACTCGGAAGTTTTAGTGTGATGGGTGTCATTCCCGCGGCTACACTTGGAAAATCGCCAACCCCATTTGGTGATGCGGCGGCTGTCATTTACGGACCTTCGGCCAAATATATTGTTAGTGCTGGCGTTGCCATTGCGGCCCTTGGGGCATTAAACGGCTGGACGCTGATGTTGGGGCAGGTACCATTAGCCATTGCCAGCGACAAGCTCTTCCCCGGAATATTCGGTCGCACTAATAAAAAGGGTGTGCCGGCAGCCGGGATGATTATTAGCTGCACGGTGATATCGGCATTAATCGCAATGAATTTTACTAAAGGGCTGGTAGACCAATTCAGATTTTTGTTGCTGCTGGCTACGTTGGGTATGCTGGTTCCTTATCTGCTCTCATCCGCTTCGTATATCGTTATGACTGCAAAAAAGGGCTATACTCCCAAAGGCGGCATGCCTGCTGTGATCTTATTAGGGATGGGTGGCGTTTTTTATGCTTTATGGGAGATTATGGGTACAGGTCAGCTATCAGTTTTTTACGGTTTTCTATACCTGATGGCCGGGGTGCCGTTTTATGTTTGGGTTGCGTACAAAAAGGCCGTTTCCAAGTCGCAGCCCGTTAGTGAGGAAGCTCCCGTTAAGCAGGAGGTTTGATAAGCGACGGTCTTGGTGTGCTCAAATAATAATGCCATAAGATTTTGGCCGCAATAGTGCGGTTGGGCTGCCATTGATCAATTATATCGAGCAGTTGCCCGTTCGTGGTATCAATTGGCAGACCCTTAACCCGTTTCAACGCGTTCACGGCTGCGAGGTCGCCGATAGGAAATATATCTGCGCGATGAAGTGCCGAGATCATGTAAACCTCAGCGGTCCAATTGCCGATGCCTTTTAGTGAAGTGAGCTGGGACCGAATCTCATCATCTGGCAAGTCGCTAAATGCTTCCAGGTTTATTTGTCCGCTTAAAAGAGCTTCTGCCAAATATCTGATGTAACCGGTTTTTTGCCGGCTTACGTAACATGCGCGCATTTCTTCGTCAGTCAGCAGTAAAACGCGTCCTGGGCTCAACTCCTGTACCTGCTCTTTGAGCTTATTCAAAGCCGAATTTGCTGAGGCCAGCGAAACCTGCTGCTCGAGAATAATATGCACCAGTGATTCAAAACTATTGGCCCTCGACCAAAACGGCGGATAGCCATAGGTATCGATGATCTTTTTCAGATCGGCATCAGTGGTGGCAAGCTGGTCGCAAAGCGAATGAAAATTGGCTGAATTAAATTGGCTGATCATAGACGACCGAAAATACTAATTTTTTTAGGATTTGGCATTTATTCTTCCGAATTTAGTGCATGAAAAAAATAAATCCATCGGTAGCAAATGAGTAAAATAAAAATTGACAACACTGAAATATCAGTAATTCTTGATGTAAATACTGGCAACGATTTTATTAGTCTTACCGATATGTTGAAGGCGCAGGATGGGGATTTCTTTTTGACAGACTGGTTAAGAAATAGAAATACCCTCGATTATATCGCGGTTTGGGAACGATTAAATAACCCAGATTTTAATTATGGCGAATTCGCCATAATTACAGCGGGGGCCGGCCGTAATACCTTTAAGATAAGTGTCAAAGATTTAACAGAGAAATGCAACGTGAAGTGTATTTCCTCTAAAACCGGGAGATATGGCGGCACTTACGGACACAGGGATATCGCGTTTCATTTTGGAATGTGGCTAAGTGCCGAATTTCAATTGATCCTTATCAAGGAGTTTCAGCGTTTAAAAGAAGAAGAAACCAAAAGGCTCAACTCCGAATGGGATTTTAGGCGGTTTTTAAGTAAAGCCAATTACACAGTTCACACTGACGCCATTCAAAAGTATATTGTACCTAATATAACCGACGAGGATAAGAAGAAATGGATTTATGCAGAAGAAGGTGATTTGTTAAATGTCGCTTTGTTCGGTTTTACAGCGAAACAATGGCGTGATGCCAATCCCGATTTATTTCTAAAAGGGTATAATGTGAGGGACATTGCAGATGCTCATCAACTACTTGTGCTATCAAATCTGGAAGGCTATAATGCTATATTAAATCAGCAAGGGACTGATAAATCCCAAAAGCTTTTACTTTTAAAAAAAGCCGCAGAACAACAGTTGGCAGCGCTTCGAACCTCTATTTACACTGAGGAGAAGATAAAAAGCCCATATTTGCCCGAAAAAAAACGGGTAAACATTCCTCATGTTTCACAGTTTGATAAGAATTTGAAGAGCTTACCCACTATCCCTAACGAGCCCAGAGATAACTTTGATGAATAACCTGCCGCCATTAGCCGAGCGCATGCGCCCCAGGAATCTCGACGATTACGCCGGGCAAAAGCATTTGGTGGGTAAAGGCGCCGTTTTGCGCAAAGCCATCGAATCGGGCTCGCTGCCGTCCATGATATTTTGGGGACCACCGGGTGTTGGCAAAACGACGCTGGCTTATATTATTTCTCAAACGTTGTTCCGGCCGTTCTTTGCATTGAGCGCTATTAACTCGGGTGTTAAAGATGTTCGGGAAGTGATCGAAAAAGCCTCGCTGCTGAAAGATCAGGGGCAAACGCTTCCGATTTTGTTTATCGATGAGATACACCGTTTCTCCAAATCTCAGCAGGATTCGCTGCTGGGGGCGGTAGAAAGAGGCATCGTCACTTTGATTGGCGCTACAACCGAAAATCCGTCCTTTGAGGTTATCTCCGCTTTGCTGTCGCGATGCCAGGTTTATATACTGCAATCCCTGGATGAAACTGATCTTCTGAATCTACTCGATAAGGCGATGAAGGAAGACGAGATCCTGAAGACAAAAAAGATCGACATTAAGGAATCGGAAGCTTTGCTGCGGCTCTCAGGTGGCGATGCTAGAAAGCTACTCAATATTTTCGAGCTGCTAATCAATGCATTCGACAGCAAGAAAATAACTATAACCAACGAAATGGTTCTGGAACACGTACAGCAAAACATGGCGCTGTACGATAAAGCCGGTGAGCAACACTATGATATTATTTCGGCCTTCATCAAATCCATGCGAGGCAGCGACCCAAATGGTGCGGTTTACTGGCTGGCCCGCATGATCGTTGGCGGCGAGGACCCGCTGTTTATTGCCCGGCGTATGCTGATACTCGCTTCAGAAGACATAGGTAATGCCAATCCCAACGCACTACTGCTGGCGCAATCCTGTTTTGAAGCGGTGAATGTGATAGGCATGCCTGAATCGCAACTAATCTTGTCGCAAACCGCGATCTATCTGGCCACTTCAGCCAAAAGTAATTCTGCAACAACTGCGATCGGCGCGGCGATGGAGTTGATCCGTCAAACCGGCGATTTGCCGGTGCCCTTACATTTAAGAAACGCACCTACCCGATTGATGAAAAACATCGGCTACGGGAAAGACTATAAATACGCCCATAGTTTCGAGGGCAATTTCATCGACCAGGATTTTCTGCCGGATGCAATTCGCGGTACCAAAATCTACGATCCAGGGAACAATGCCAAAGAGCACGAGACCAAAGAAAAGCTAAAGAAACTTTGGGGGGACCGGTATAAATATTAATCCCTACCGTAGGCGCGATGCATCGCGTCTCTACCAGACCTGCACATCAAATCACTCCAAAAAACACCGGGTAGAGACGCAGAATCTTATATCTCTACTTTATATTTGAAACATGTATTCTATTCGACAAGCTACCATCGACGACGTTGAAACCATCCGCCAATTAGCAGAAAATACCTGGTGGGCAACTTACTCATCAATCCTGGAAAAAGAACAAATCAGCTTTATGCTGGGTGAGTTATATTCTTTCGATAAGATTCATTCCCAAATAAAAAACGATACGCAAATATATATATTGCTCGAAGAACAGGGCAAGCCGGTTGCTTTTGCAGGTTATTCGCCACGCGAAGAGAATCCCGAAATATACAAGCTGCACAAACTATACTGCCTGCCCGAAACACAAGGTAAGGGATACGGCAAGATCCTGATTAACGAGGTGTCTCAGCGCACACTTGATGCCGGTAAACGCACCCTCGACCTCAATGTCAATCGCCACAACAAGGCCAAAAATTTTTATGAGAAGATGGGTTTTATTGTGGCTTATGAGGAAGATATCCCGATAGGTGAGTATTGGATGAATGATTACGTAATGCGAAAGGAGCTATAGTTTCTATACTATGAAATCAAGATTGATGTATGTTGAATTAAAAACTGACCAATGTGACAGAGGACCGGCATGGATTGGGAGAGCATTTTTTTCAAAAACAGGCAGAACAATTTATTTTAATGGATTATCATTTCTAAAAGGCGAAAAGCATGGTGGTGGTAATTATTTAGAACGTGCCAGTGGCGATTCGTATTGGATTTCAGGAATCAAAAAGAATGGAAATGACCGGCATTGGGCTGGAGGCGGTAAGATATGTATTGACAAGAGGGTTGTTCCAGAATATTTGCAAATTACCGGATTATTCAAATTGCCATCGGGTACTTTTGAAGTGGTCGAATTAAATAGTGACCCTTCGATAGAGGAATTTCACTCTTTCGAAAACAAGAAAATAGAATAGCGATGGGTTTAAAACCCATCGCTATAGTATAATTATCTCTCCAATTTCGGCACCCTCGTTGGCGTATCCGTCCCATTTACTATAGTACGCGAGCTTAATGCAATTGCCCTTATTGCAGAAGTGATATTAGCCATATCGAGCGTACTTACCTCATCACCAACCGTATGATATAGTTTGTCGACATCAATCTGGTCAGTTGATATTGTATGTGCCGGAACGCCTACACGAGCGAGGGAAGCATTGTCGCTGCGATAGAAGAGGTCTTGGCTCGGATATGGGTCGGGATAGAATTTAAATGTTGTTCCTTCGAGGTTTTTCTGCAATATCTTTCCAAAATCAGACCGCTCGAAGCCAGTAATAAAGGCTGAGTTTTGTCCCCATTTAGATGGCTTACCGATCATTTCTATGTTGAACATAGCCATTACCTTATCCGGCTCAACGGTTTTAGCGAAATATTGCGAACCATGCTCGCCGATCTCTTCTGCGGTAAATGCCACGAAGATGAGGGTGCGGGCGTTGTTATGTAATTTTTTGAAGTAACGAGCCAATGTTATTACGGCCGTGGTACCCGACGCGTCATCGTCGGCACCGTTTGCTATGCTGTCCTGGCCAACAGGTTTCAGGATACCCAAGTGGTCATAATGGCCCGAAAAGATCACATATTCGTCCGGTTTCGTTTTGCCGGGGATAATACCTGCTATATTAAATAATGGCAGCTCCTGGCTTTTTACCTCGCAATTGACGGTAAAAGATTTCACATCGTCATATGCACCCAGCACAAAAACCAAAGCATGACTGTCTTTTTGCTCCGTCTTGAAGGTGACACTGCCACCCAGCGACCGTCCACGCACGCGCTTGAACATATCACTGAATTTCGGATCAATCAGCACAAGCATGTTCTTATTACTTTGCAAGGCGCTTATATAAGCCGCTCTTAGGTCCTTATCGGGCGTTACTTTCATTATCTCGGCATCAGCCAAATGGTTCCATGTAAAAGATGAACTGCCCGAAACAGCAACATTCTCTTGCGCTATGGCAGTACCATTGATGGTTACATCGAGTTTTGAAGTCATTGTTTTCACCATGGTGAAATTCTGTCGATAACCGTCATCGCCTTTCATCGGCTGCAGGCCAATTTGCTTATATTCTAATTCAATAAACTTTGCAGCTTTTTCAATCCCGGGAGTGAACGTGGCGCGACCCTGCATATCATCGGAAGCAAGTGTGCTGATGATTCGTGTCACATCCTCTTGCCTGATCAGCTTGTTTACATCCTGCGCATAGGTGTAAACACTAATTGCCGTAAAGACGGCGAGGGTAAATAGCTTTTTCATTATTGTTTGACTTTGGTCGACAGCCATTTGTTACGGAATTCGGATCGTTCTTTAGTCAGCTCTTTGCCGGCCTTCTCAAAAGGCACAACCTCAAAAGCCGGATTTTCTTCCAATACGACAGTAGTTTCATGATCGCCGGTACGATTGCGATAATTTACAACAATCTTATCACCAATATTTTTTGCAGCAACAATATCAGTGAATGACTGAGCATCTTTCACATCCTTACCATCGGTCTTTAAAATAATGTCGCCGACATCTAAACCTGCTTTGTAAATTGGTGTACCAATAATACTTACCTGCACAGCTAGCCCCTCTTCACCATTAGCACGTGCCTGTCCCGAACGACCGCGATTGCCACCATAGGCTAACGGTCCTGCCCAGGCTTTGCCCGGTTGCGCCTTGCGTAATAGCAAACCCGCCTTTGACAGTAATTCTTCATAGTTGTTTTTTTCGATGCCGTAGATATACTTATTGAAAAAGTCAGCAGCGAATTTTGGGTTGTTGGTCACTTTAGCTAGATCAGCTTGCAAATCGGCTATCACATATGGCTTCATTACTTTGCCACGATCGAGCCAAACTGTCCGCATAAAATCGTCCAGGGTTAGATTGAATTCACTGCGCAGGCGAAGATCGAGTGCCAGGGCAATTGCGCCACCATAGGTATAGTAGCTGGTGAACATATTAGCCTGGTTGTTCGGGTCTATCGATACACCGGCATCGGCAAAAACCGAATAGCGGCTCATTTGCGTGGCCGGATATTTCGCTGCCCCTGGAGTATTTAGGATTTGATTAGCCAAGCCCGCCAATGTATGGGTGTAATCATCCAATGTGCGGAAACCAGCCCGTTCCAATAGTAATTCGCCATAGTATTGCGTGAAGCCCTCGGCGAACCAGAGTTCGCTGCTCATGTTGGCATGCTCAAAATTGAACGGCTCAAGTGATTTAGGCCGAATACGTTTTACGTTCCAGCTATGAAAATACTCATGCGAATAAGTCCCCAATAACCGCAACTCATTACCGCCAATTTTTGCGATCGGATGCACAATACAGGTCGAATTGCGGTGTTCCATACCATCGCCGGAGTTGGTTGGGTATACGTCGTCCAGAAAAGTATATTCACCGTAATCGTAAGTTGGCAATTCACCAAAAACGGCTTTTTCTTCCAGCACCATACGTTCTACCTGTTTGGCAAAGGCGTCTATCGTAGCCTGGTCATCATCCGAATGGATAGCCATGTTTATCTTTTCGTTTTTCCCGTTGTTATTTACCTGCCAGCTGGCCATTTTATAAGCCGAGAGCTCTGTAGGGCTATCCATCATATATTGCATGCCAGGCGCGCTGTAAATGTTGTCGCCTTCATGCTTCAATTGGGTAGCTACTTTCCAGCCGTATTTATCCAGGTCGTTAAATTCAAATTTTAAGGCCCTTTTATTCTCACCAACAACCCACATAAAAGTTGCCGGCATATTCAGGTGGGCATGACTTGGATCAATACCTGTATAAGTACCATCGGTCCAGTTGCCAAACAGTGTATAACTTACTTTAAATGTTTCGCTGTGATCGGGAACTTCATACAGGTCGCCTTCCAGTTGTTTTACTTGCAACGGGGTGCCATCCACTTCCATTGCTTTCACGTTATAAACATTCTTTCCAAATTCGTGCGTGGCATAACGACCCGCTGAAGACCGGCTCATACGCAACCTTATAGCTCCGCTCGGCGCGTTTGGAATGGTGATAACAACTTCAGCTTCGTGGTGTACCGCGTTGGGGAACGAGATGCTGTAATAGATAGCTTTTTGCGGCTTATCGACCTGGGCAAATAGTGCAGAAGAACCCAGCAAAGCGGCAATTAACAGATAAATTTTTTTCATGATTCAGATTTAACCCTTGAGAATGGGGTTGAAATTACTACTAAATCATGATACGATTAAGGGATTTTTATAAGATTGTTATGATCTGTAAATATCCCTTAACCGGCAATCCCATTCTAATCGTAGCTGTGATGCTCCAGATCATATTCCGACTGGGCAGTAATGATCTTTTTGCGGCGTGACACGTCGGCCTCAACGTTGTGATCGTACGTTTCGTCGGTCACTTTCATATCGCGCTCTTTGTCGCGCTCGGCGTAGTAAATATTGGCGTCGGCAACTTTGTTGATGGCGACGTCATATGGTCCTTTTGGCGACATGAGCTTCACAAATACCGGCAAACATTCAAACAGGATGAACAGCCAGCCAATGAAGGAAATTGCCAGGTAAGTGTCTAAATCGCGCGTACCGTTTTCGTTATAGCTTAGTTGGCCCAGGGCCCAGTTCCGATCCGAAAATCCGGCAATGTTTGAGAGGCTGTCCAACTGTTGGCCGGTAAACATGCGCATATTGCTTAACCCTTCAAAGTCCTTTCTTCTAGATAAGAAATCGTCCATCTGCCCCTCATCGCCGGTCACGGTTTTCAGGCGGTCCTCTTTTTCCTGGAGTACCTGTTGTTTTTGTTTGGCATATTGCCCGTAGCCTACAATGCCTGACGTTTGATCGGTTTTACTGCCAAAAACTTCCTGGTTCAGTTGGGCACGCGAGCGATTGATATCCTGCTCAAGCGAGTCTTTTTCCTTTTTCAGATCGGACCTTTTTGCGATTTCCATCGCATATTTCTGACTATACGTTTTTTGTAAGGTGTCGATGCGGCGATTTTGGCCCTTCAGGTATGCCGATTTCAATTTTTCACGAATTTCTTTGTCAAATATCTTCAGCTCGAGCGGCCGCGATATTACGATACCGATCATGATAGCAAGCAGGATACGCGGCGAGGCTTGTATGATTTGCTGATTAGTAGTGCCTTCCTTATTAATACTGGATACGATGTAACGGTCCATATTGAAGATGGCCAAACCCCAAAGCATTCCGAATAAAATGGCAAAGCCAACCGCAAACGGGCTACCATTGAACACGAAGTACATGGCGTATCCACCAGAAAGTGAGGCAAACAGCGCAGTAAAGAAAATGGTGGCGCCAATGCCTACGTATTTGTTATGTTCTACCGGGTATTTTTTTAAGGTACCTACATGCGCTCCTGAACAAAACCAGAAGAAGCGGGTGATTTTTTTCATTTAATGTAATCTAAAAGTGCTGTTTTTCTTGAACAACTGACCGACCCCGGGGGTAGACGGGATAATAAGCAGCATATAAATTTTATGCAAACATATAATAAAACGCTCTTATATGCTGATTGTTACAAATCAATGTTGTAAAATACTAATACGTATAAACAAAAATTACACGGCTTTGATTTCAATTTGTTCACGGATAAGCCCTCGCTTCGCAAAATGGGTTGTGCCTATCATCCGCGGGTCATTACCGCATTTATAGCTAATTAGTTATGCAATAAAAAACTACCTTTGATTTAAATACTAATAAAATGAAAGAAGTAACCGTAGAGGAACTGAAAGAAATGATGGATAAACACGAAGATTTTCAATTGATAGATGTTCGTGAAGATTTTGAATATGAAATGTCGAACCTGGGTGGCCAATTGATCCCGCTGGGGGGAATACTGATCGAAGCCGACCAGATAGCAAAAGATAAACCGGTTATCGTTATGTGCCGTACCGGCCGTCGCAGTGCAGCTGCCATTATGCAACTGGAACAGCAATTTGGTTTTACAAACCTGGCTAACCTGCAAGGCGGCATAATGGCCTGGTCGCAAGAAATAGATCCTTCAATGCAAGTATATTAAGCTATGGGTAAAAAACTAGCGCTGAATGTTTTGTACAACATCGGCATTTTTATCTGCCTGGTGCTGATCTATAACGGTTTTACCGGGAAGCAATATATGTACATCGCCGGTGCGTTGTTCATAGGAGCAATACTGGTAATGTTGAAGATTCGCTTGCTGAAGGAAGTACGCAACATGCAAAAGAAACCTTAAAAACTTAATACCATGCTTATCGCAATTTTAGGCATTATTATCCTCGTGGTGGGTATAGTGCTAAGGCGCTCGCCAGAGCCTGCGGGCCGCTTTGCCCGGACAGTTTCGACGATCGGTCTCATCGCCGTTGGTGTCGGGTTGTCAACTTCTATGTTTAAGCAAGTTGAGGCCGGAACCGTTGGGGTTCAAACGCTTTTTGGCAAAGTTCAGGACAATGTGCTTGAAAGTGGCTTGCATGTTATAAACCCGCTTGTCGAGGTAACAGTTTTTGACATTAAAACGCAAAACTATCTGATGAGCGCAAAGGAAAATGAGGGGACAGTGCAAGGCGATGATGCCATTCGCGTGCTTTCATCAGACGGGTTGGAGGTTACAATTGATCTTTCGGTTTTATATAGAGTGGATCCAGCCAAAGCGCCGTTTATCCTTCAAAACATTGGTGAGAAATATGAGGACAAAATAGTGCGTCCCGTATCAAGAACTGTAATACGCGACAATGCTGTAAATTACCAGGCTGTAGATCTGTATTCTGTTAAACGCCAGGAATTTCAGGATAAAATATTCAGAACCATCAGCCAGAACTTTGCTAAAAATGGCCTGATATTACAGCAAATACTCGTTCGCAATATCACGCTTCCCGCTTCGGTAAAGGCCAGTATCGAGTCGAAAATACAAGCCGAACAGGACGCACAAAAAATGCAGTTCGTGCTGCAAAAGGAACGCCAGGAAGCCGATCGTAAACGGGTTGAAGCACAAGGTATAGCCGACTACCAGAAGATTATCTCAACGCAATTATCAGACAAGCAACTGCAGTACGAATATATCAAGGCTCAAAAAGAAATTGCCCTTTCGCCAAATGCCAAAGTGATCATCATCGGTAATGGTAAGGGTAATCCAATAATGCTAAGTGATAAATAGCGAAGCATACGAATTTTTCGAATGAGCTCAAATTTCACGAATTGACTTCGGCGTCGATGCAGGCTATTTTTTAGTCTTGGATAATCCTGTCACCCTATTTGTGTTATCCTTCACAAACGTTTCCCAACCTGAGTACGATTTTTTTGCCGTGCCTTTTGATGTGCTGATCTTTTGGAAGGAATGGCAAACCGCTACAGCTAATCCATCGGTGGCGTCCAGAAACTCTGGCGTTTCCTTAAAGCTAAGCAGATTTTGCAGCATGGCCGCCACCTGCTCCTTAGTAGCGTTACCATTCCCGGTGATAGCTTGTTTTATTTTTCGGGGGGAGTATTCGGTCACTGTCACATTGCGTGAAAGTGCCGCAGCTATAGCGGTACCTTGCGCCCGACCTAATTTAAGCATCACCTGGATATTTTTACCATAAAAAGGCGCCTCGATAGCGAGGCAATCAGGATGATAGTTATCGATCAAATGGACGGTTTTTTCAAAAATGCGCTGCAACTTCAGCATATGGTCATCGATCTTTTCCATCTTAACCACACCCAGGCTGATGAGTTCCATTTTGCGGCCGGTTTCTTTAACCAGGCCATAACCCATAACGGCGGTGCCGGGGTCGATGCCTAAGATGATGCGTTCTTTTATTTCGGGTTGCTGCACTTTTGTACGTTAAAGAAGGGATGGCATGCTGAGGCTCTCGAAGCATGACCGGCAGGCCGGCGCACACACTTCGACGGGCTCAGTGTGACACCCGTTTAGTTCAGCAAAACTAACTTTTCGCCCTCGCATTTTTCAGGATGTTCATATATTCTTTACGGCTGATGAGCCGGGCACCCATTGATTCCAGGTGTTCTGTATGCACCTGGCAGTCTATCAGTTGGTATTTACCACTCTGGCAAAGAGTAATCAACGCCGTTTTGGATGCGTTACTTACTTTGCTAAACATGCTCTCGCCACAAAACACTAAACCGACCGCCGCGCCGTAAAGTCCGCCAACCAGTTGATCTTTCTCCCAAACCTCTACCGAATGGGCATGACCCTGATGGTGCAGGTCGATATATGCCTTCTTCATGTCATCAGTGATCCATGTACCATCCTGACCCTCTCTTTTGGCAATGGCACAAGCTTCTATTACCTGTTCAAAGCTCTTATCAATAGTAATCGTAAATCGCCTGGAGCGCAGCACCTGTTTCATGCTTTTGGATATCTTCAGCTCATCCGGAAACAACACAAATCGTCCGTGCGGCGAATACCACAGGATGGGCGTATCGTTATTGTACCAGGGAAAGATGCCATTTTGGTAGGCCAGCAACAAACGATCGACAGAGAGGTCGCCTCCTAAAGCCAAAAGGCCATCCTCCTCTGCAAGGGATGGCTCTGGAAATAACAAACGCTCGTCAAGCCTGAAGATCATGAGGCAAATTTATGCCTTCTTTTTGATCACCAGTTTTTTGTTTTGCGCGTGGTTTATGCTATCAAAATATTGCTGCATTTCGGTATACTTCGCGGCGGGTATTACTTGATTGTTCAACACAAACTTGAACGTGCTTATTACCTGGTTTTTATCCTTATTATACACGAAGCTCAGATCGTATGTGCCGTAGCTGAATTTTAAATTGCTGTTGGTGGGTAATGACTCAACTTCGTAACCAGCAGGCAGATCTATAGTGGTTGTGCATGACTCCTGCATCGGGAATTTAAAATAAAAATCAGTTTTTCTTTTCTCCGTTATCGGAACCGATGCATCCCATAAAGCAAGCACTCGCGGTCGGATGAATTGTTTATCACCCGCCATTACATCGCAAAACTTATCGTAATCAATAGTTAAATTAACCTCTTTAACGTCATTTATGTCCGACCCCAGCTGGAAATCAAATGCTGAAGGTTGCTTGATGCCAAATTCAGAAATGATATCTTCTTTTTGTTCTTCAGCTTTCAAGGCGGGCAATTCGTTAACGAAAAAGCTCCTGAGATCGCCGGTGCTGAGTATTTTCGCTTGCGCCTTTGCCCCTCCGTCTGCATTTAAAATAACATGCACCTCGCTGTTAAATTGATTCTCCCTGGCTTGACTTTTAGGTGTGCTGACTAATTTGCCGCCGTCCTCAGTAGTGATCAACGCTTTCCTGTTTTCAGTGAATGAGCCAAGCACTCCGAAGGCTTTGGTATTGCTTGTACACTCAAGCCATGTAGTGTCATTCTTGAACGGGACGCAAAGAATAACATGGTTGAAACCGTTATATGGGAAATTATAGTCCGCCGGTTCTTCATTGGAGCCTGCATTAATAACCGTGTAATAAGAGTTGATATTTACTGCCTTAAGCAAAGCACGCATATAATTTGAAAGAGCCTTGCAATCGCCGTATTTTTTTTGGTCCACAAACGTTGCCGGGAACGACTTTAAGCCTCCTATGCCAAGCTGAATACTCACATAACGCATGCTTTGCTGCATGTATTTGTATAGAAATTTTGCTTTTCCTTTGTCGGTCTTAATCGTATCAGTCATTTTCTTAATCTCTGCCACTCTTTCGGGGCTAAGTGAACTACCATCGGCATTCAAGTCCAGAATCCATTTACCAAAATTTTGCCAGCTGCTTATATCGCCGGGAATTCCATAGAAGCTAAATTTGTTTTGACAGAATTGTACGGTAGGATAAACCCGCCAGGGCTCGGCGCCTTCCTCGAGTTTAAATGCTTTTAGATTGGACACTTGCCATGTATATACATCCTTGCTTCCAGATGTGGTTTTTTGCGGCTTAATTGATGTGTTTTTGTTGAGATAACGAAAACCTGCATCTGGGCTAACAACAACTTTACACAGCTCGTTCTGAATACTCTGTTCTTCACCTTGTATATCCCATCTGGTAAGATCCACAGAGCTGCTGGCGTCCAATTCATAAGTCATCTCCACTGTGGTGGGATAACTGGCAACAGTATGTCCGAGTAACAGTACTCTATCATCTGTCACAAGCGATTCATAGTCTTCGGCAGCTCTATCATACATATCGCTTTTATGATACTTTTTAGTCAGTTTGCCATCAGCATTATAAATCCTCATCTCAAAAGAACCCACAGAACTGTATTTCTTATTGTAGGGCAGCCTTACAGCCGCCTCGCCATTGCCTTTCTCGTTGAGTATGGTAATTATAGAATGAACCTTGTACGAAAACTTACCAGGCCCCTGTACATCATATTCTTCGCTGCTGTACCGAACCACTGAGTTTGCATCTTCCTTTAATGAATCAGGAATATTGTTGCCCACGTAAAGCTCTTTGGGTATATCCTGGCTATAGCCATTGAGGGCTGCAGCCAGCCATATGCCGGCCAGCAATACCAGGGTCTTGATATATTTTGACATTGACATTTTTACGATTTTTTCAGGATGATCTGTTCGTTCAGCATTTCATGCATTTTTTTAAAAAATTCATGAAAATCGGGATAGTTATCCTTCGAATATTCTGCCTGGCTATAGTTGATCACAAAACGGACGGAAATAACCCCATCTTGTTCGGCAACCAGGCGCTTAAAGCTCACGCTTTTGTCAGGCATTATCATTGACACGCTTTTAGGCAATGCATCTACCTTATAGCCAGCGGGTACTTTGTAAACCCCGTTTATCGTATAGTTTCTTGGATAACCAAAGTCGATATCGGTAGCCCTGGTTTCGCTCAGGAATGGGTTGGTTTTAAGCGGGCTGAATAAATTTGGATTCAGATAAATATAGTTTTCATCCGATCCGGCCAGATCCAGACCGAAGGTAATTTTCTGCGCGAGCGGCAGTGTATCAACGTCCATATTTTCGAAGCTTACAGAGCTGATCTTTAAATTGTTGTCGTCGTTGCGCAGGTAATCGATATATTTTTTCTCGCCATCTTTCTTATATCGCTCTACGGTGTTTATCCTGTTATAGCTTGTGCTGGCTATTTGCGCCTCTCCGTCAAGCTTACCACCGGGTTTAATTTCTGCATTGATCAGCACGGTTTGCCTTGCAGGCTGTTCCTTTTTGATATAAACGATATCGTACAGTTTCTTTTGTTTGTCAATGTACAGCCCCGATGAGTTTAGTAATTCTGCAGGGGTTTCGTTGTAGGTATTGTATTTGCTTGTGGCGTCCAGGATATAGTGTTTAGTACTATCCACTGGCACATAAACCACAGCGCGATTAAACTGCGAGGTGGATGTATAGTAGAGTATTACCTTGCCATGGTCGCGGGTACTTACGATCATGGGATACGCATCAACGCCCGACTGTTTAAGCAAATGATACAATATAAGGTTGACTTCTGCCGAGTTACCGGTTTTAGTATCCCAGGCTTTCACTGTGCCATCATTAGTAAAGCGATCATCTTCCTCGTTCCATTTCATCGTGTTTTTCACTTCGTTAAATACATAGGCAATTCGCTCATCGTCTGTTTTTAACGACTTCGCTTTGTTAACAATAGCATCCTCGTTGGCTAATTTTCTTCGCAGCTGCCCACCGAAATCATCTTTATCCGCCAAATATCCACCCACTTTGGCCCAGCTATCCAAAAAGGTTTTAACAAATCCACCAATAGGCCTTACACTGACCAACTGAAAACGGATAGATTGGACATTATCGACAAATGACGACATGAATGGTTCATCGCGAAGTGAAGGGATATCGGACATGCCACGGGTGGCGCTTTCGATATTATATGAATAACTCTGACCTTCGTCCATAAAGCTTCTCCCATCTGTCTTTGTGGTCATTTTGCTTAGTGGCATTGTAAGACGCGACTGTGGCCTGAAATAAAATACGTCCGGTATACCAACCGCAAATTCGCTATATCTAACTGGCAGCTTTTCCTGGAATTCCCAATCCGGCATATCGCCGTAGTAACTTGCGTTCCAGTTGTATTTAAATTCAATTACCGAACCGGGTTTTACATCGGGCATAGTAAAAGTCATCTCGCTGATATACTTATCTATTGCTTTTGTAAATATTTGCTTCTTGTCGAGTTTGGTAATTTGCACCTTACCGTCAACCAGGTTAATAGTCTGCGCCTGCAGCCCGGTTATGTATTCCAGGTGATCGCCACTCCAATATCTAATATGGATGTCCGCTGCACTTTTTCCGTTGTCGTTAAATATTTTAATGCGTTTATGTACCTCTTCCGTGATGGTGCCAAGATCAATGCCATAGTAAACATTGCCTTTGTTAAAGAGCACTTCGGCGTTGGCGTCTTTTTCAAAATCGCAGGCTTTTAGCTCCAGATCGGCCTGGTCTATTTTTCCATAAGCCTGTGTTTCGGGTGTTGCCGGTTTAGTTTGGGCACCTGCCGTGTAAGCAAACATCCCAATTAACGCGGCACTGATAATCCGTTTCATTGTAATTGTGTTAAGGTTATTGTTTAAGTTTAATTGTATTTATTCCTGTTTTACTATAGCATTTTATTTTACCCCTTTTTCAAAACGATTTGCTGGCTTAGCATTTCGTACATTTTTTTATAAAACTGGAATAATGCCGAATACTCATCTTTTCCAAAATAAGACCGATTATAATCCAGGGTATACACAATAGTGATAACGTTATCCTCAACTGACGCCATTTGTCTAAACCGGATACTAGTATCAGGCATCGTCATAATTGTGTTCTTTGGTAATGCATCTACTTTGTAGCCGGTCGGTATAGTGTAGTGGCCATTGATCGAATAATTATTACGAAAACCGAAGTCTATATTCGATATCCGGTTGGAGTTAACGAATGGATCGGTCTTTAAGCTTGAAAAGAGTCGAGGATTCAGATAAATATAGTTATCGTCACCACCCTGCGTTTCGAGCGTAAAATCTATATTTTGGAGCAAAGGAATAGTATCCACTTCAAGGTTCTCCATCTTGTACGAGGATATTTTAAGATTGTTATCATTATCCTTCAGCTCGTCGGTAAATTTCTTTTCGCCCTCATCCTTATATTTTTTAACCGTTTTTATGCGGTTATAACCTGTGTTGGTTATTTCGGCTGTGCCCTTCATTTTACCGTCGGCCTGTATATCGGCGTTAACAAATACGACGTTCCTCGCCTTATTCTTATCCTGAATAAAAAACAGCCCCGCTGCCGGTTGCTTCAGATTCATGTAAAGAGCGTAAGTATTGAGCAAATCATAAGGGATTTCGTTCCATTTATTCTTTTTCTCTGATGCATCGAGCACGTAGTATTTATCCTTATCTATTTGAACTTGTACCACAAGTTCATCGAGGTTTCTGGCATTCGGATCGCCTGGAATTACTCTGTCGTCCGGGTCGGTGCTTACTTTCAGCAAACTTGTTTCCAGGCCGGCATCTGTTAAGAACATGTAAAGAAGCAGGTTAATTTGATCAGTACTACCCTTTTTGCGATTCCATGCTTTGCCCAGATTATCGTAGGGGTAGTAGGTATCATCGTCGCAGGTCAGCGTATCGCGCACCTTATTGAAAATATAGGCAATTTTTTGCGTTGGCGCCATATTTTTTACTTCGGCCAGCAACTTATCTTCGTTTTTTAACTTTATTTTCACATCGTCACTATATCCGTTATTGAAAACGTAACGTGAGCCGATGTCCTGCCAGGTGTCTTTGCCGTTTGTTACTTTGCCGGCTGCGTCATGCAGCGTAACCATAAACGAAATATGCTGCAAATTCCCAAGGTAAGTATCCATGTAAGGTTCCTTAACAAGTGAGGCAACTTTGGCCATCGCAACTACCGAATCACTGTTTTCGGCTAATTCCTGGTTGATAAAAAGTTTATGAAAAAAGGAAAAGTTGTGCGGAACCTTGATATCATATTCGCTATACCGAACCGGTAACTCACCCTGGAAATACCAGCCAGGCAAGCCAATTACGCGGCTTATGGTTTCTTTATAGCTAAACTCCAGCACTGAGCCATCCCTCATGGCCGGAAATGTAAAAGTAATGCGGTGACGCCACTTGTCTACCTTCTGCTTATAAAATGATTTTTTGTCGAGCTTGGTAATGACAATTTTTCCGTCAACAAGGTTGATCGTCTCGGCTTCCAGGTCACTTATCATCCTGATATCCGCATCATTTGGCACGGTGAGACTCACGTCGCCCAGGTTGGCGGCGTTTTTCATGTTAAATATTTTAAGACGTTTATGGTTGGTTCTCACCAGCGAACGACCATCATAGTTGGCGATGCAATGATTGAAAAGTATTTCGGCATTAGCGTCCTTTTCAAATTCGCACGACTTAAGTTTTAAGTCAGCGGTGTCGATAACTCCAAAAGGCTGCACCTGGGCATCGACCCTAAAAAAAAGGATAACGAGAATTAAAAGGGGAACAATCTTTTTCACTTGTCACAAGGTTTAGCGCTTGCAAGTGTAATAATAAAAAAATAAATTAAAATTTAATAATTGTTCTTAAACCACCGCATTGAGTTTCAGTCAAAAAAGCGATGGATGATCTGAAACAGGTTAAGCATTTGCATGCCCGGGCTGGGTTCGGATTGCGGTTCGAAGACCTCAAAAAGGCTGAACATACCTCAATAAAAAAGGCCGTAAAACACCTTTTTAGCGCGTCAGAAAAATCATCGGACATCGGCATTGTACAAAGCAATCCGGATTATATGATGGCGATGAAAGCCGATGCAGATACCAAAAAGATGCTTTTGCAGCAACAACGTCAGCAGGAAAAGGATCTTAATCTTAACTGGATCAATCAAATGATTGCTACCGACGCGGTGCTGCGCGAAAAGATGACCCTGTTTTGGAACAATCACTTTGCCTGCCGTACCAATAATGCATTTTACGCCCAGCAGCTGAACAACATTCAGCGCAGCAACGCGCTGGGTAATTTCAGGGATTTAACCATACAGGTTTCGAAATCGCCGGCTATGCTGCAGTTTCTTAACAATCAGCAGAATCACAAGAATCATCCCAACGAGAATTTTGCCCGCGAGCTAATGGAGCTTTTTACCCTCGGACGTGGCAATTACACGGAGCTGGATGTCAAAGAATCGGCCCGGGCTTTTACCGGATGGGGCTTTGACAAGGAGGGCCAGTTTGTGATGCGACAAAATCAGCACGATGACGGCCAAAAAACTTTCCTTGGAAAAACCGGGACTTTTGCCGGCGAAGACATCATTAACATCATCCTCGAACAGAAGCAAACAGCACATTTCATTTGTAATAAGCTGTATAAATACCTGGTAAATGAAACACCGGACCAGTCGTGCGTAAACGCTATGGCTGATGTGTTTTACAACGGCAATTACGAGATAAAACCTTTACTTGAATTTGTTTTTACTTCCGATTGGTTTTATGATGACCATAATGTGGGTAATCTCATTAAATCGCCTATTGAGTTGATCGTTGGATTAAGCAGGCAGTTTTACATTACCTATCCGCGACCTGAGACATTACTCGAATTTCAACGTACGCTCGGGCAGGTATTGCTCAATCCGCCCAACGTTGCAGGCTGGCCGGGAGGGCGCAATTGGATCGATAGCTCCTCGCTCATGTATCGCCTCAAGATACCTTCACTGGTGCTTGACGGTGGGTTGATAGACTTTGCAGGCAAAGCTGACCCTGAAGATGAAGCCTATCTAGCGACTGTTCGAAACAGGCAAACAGCGGTAAATACACGGGTGCAGACGCAGGTGGACTGGGACAAGTTTTTAAAGAGCATTCCCGGCCATTTGTCTAATATAGAAATTGCTCAGTTCCTGCTCGAACCACGATTGAATTCGACAATTCAAAATACGGTTTCGGCAAATACAGATATAAAAACAATGGCAATAGAGCTGGTATCGACACCGGAGTATCAGCTATGTTAAATTTGGTTGGACGTTATATGTTTTACGTGGTGCGTTCAATGTCATGTATAGAAAACATATAACGTATCATGTCTAACGCAGAACAAATGAAGAGAAGGGATTTCCTAAAAAACTCGGCGCTGGCATCAGGTGCATTCCTGGTTCCGGCATTTTTGAAACCTTTTGAGGCGCTGGCGCAGGGAGAAACCAGTAGTTATAAAAACCTGGTGGTTATCCAGCTTTCGGGTGGCAACGATGGACTCAACACTGTTATCCCTTTTGGCAACGACATTTATTATCAGAAACGCAGCAGCATAGCGATCAATAAAACAGATATAATTGGGTTGAATGACATGCAGGGACTTAACCCAAGCCTGTCATCGTTAAAAGAAATTTACGACCAGGGCTGGATGACGGTCATTAACTCCGTTGGTTACCCTAACCCGGATCGCTCCCATTTCCGTTCGATGGATATCTGGCAAACAGCCAGCGATTCCAATCAATTCCTGACCACCGGCTGGATAGGCCGTTACCTCGATTCCAATTGCCAAACCTGCCGTACGCCCTATACGGCTATTGAGGTAGATGATACTTTGTCTCTTGCTATGAAAGGTGCGACCATGAAAGGGATAGCCGTGCAGGATCCGGGCAAGCTATTCCAGGAAACGCGAGAGCCGTTTTTCAAAAGCCTCGTTCACGCGCATAACAGCGAACATTTGAACGAGGATAATCTTGGCTACCTGTATAAGACGATGATCGAAACTTATTCATCTGCCGATTATATTCAACAAACATCCAAAACCTATGCGGTCAAAGCCGAGTATCCCAACACACAGCTTGGAAACCAGTTAAAAACCGTATCGAAGTTTATTAATTCGGGTTTAAAAACGCGTGTTTATTATGTTTCCCTCGGCGGCTTCGATACCCATGTGCGCCAGCAGGATCAACAATCGCGTCAATTAAAAATATGCGGGGACGCTGTTGCCGCTTTTATCAAAGACCTGAAGCAAAGCGGTAAACTGGACGAGACGCTGGTAATGACCTTCTCCGAATTCGGCCGCCGGGTGGAGCAAAACGCCAGCAATGGTACAGATCATGGCACGGCCAATAATGTTTTTTTGTTTGGCGGCAAACTTAAAAAAGCAGGGATTTATAATGATGCACCCGATCTATCAGATCTCGATAACGGCGATCTTAAATATCAAATAGATTTCAGGGATGTTTATGCTACACTGCTTGATAAGTGGCTGGACATGAATAACAGCCAGGTGCTGACTAAGAGTTTTAAAGGATTAGATTTTATTAGTGGAGTTGAATAGGTTGATTAAGTTGGATTGAGTTGATTAAGTTAACCTTGCGGAATAATCTAATCAACTCAATCTAACTCACTTAACTTAAAAGAACTTGAAGCCAACACTAAGCGCCCATAAACGCTGTGATTGACCGAAGTCGGAGTTGATATGGCTTAATCCTCCCTGGTAACGGGCATCCAAAGTAATATTGCCAATGTCTACACCGGCACCGGCCTGGTACCCTAGCGTGCTATTGTTGTAGTGTCCAAAATCATTGTAAGCACTGTTGAGGTTTGCCGAAAAGGTCTCATTCTTGCTTAAGATGTAATTGTAAACCGGCCCGGCCATTACCCTCAAATTCAGATTTTTTTGGCCGAAACGCAGGCCAAGTAATAATGGTACATCCAGGTTAGTGAACTTTACATTTCCAAAGTAGCTTTGGTCGTTGTTAAAGGAGACGAATTTGCCGCCGCTGCTGCTGATATAGACCTCGGGCTGCAGATAAACTCCGCCCCCTATACGGGCGAAAGCGCCAACTTGGTAGCCCCCAACAGTTGCATGGTCGAAGTTGTCGGCATCTATATGCGAAAAATTGACCCCGCCTTTGATACCGAGGTTAAATTGTGCCTTTGCACTGATAGTAACTGCAATCAGTAATGCGACACTTAAAAAGAACTTTTTCATAGTAGTAGTTAATTTAGTTTATAAACAGGTTAGATGCTAACCTATAGCAAAGGTTTAAACAATTCCCAAGCCAATTTATTGACTTGGCTACCGCAGAATTTTTCTATTTTTGCTCCAAACATTTTGACACCAATGGCAGAGATCAGCATCAGCAATAAGGATTGGGCGCGTGTAAAGATCAAATTACAGCGCAAATACAACCATTTAACCGATGAACAGCTGCAATACACCGAAGGGCAGGAAGAGAGCCTGATAAACCGCGTAATGGGCCTGGTGAACCGCGATCGGCGCTATGTTGTGTTCACTTTGAAGAAAGCTTTGGTGAATATCGACAATAACCGCCTGTAGCTAATACAGTACATTTTTGGCTCATAAAGGGTCAATTTGGTCTTTTTGCCGTCTTTTATTTTTTAGCGCTACCGTCTATTACTGCAAGCGCTTTTTCTAACTCAGCATCTTTTCCCTCGGCTAATGCAGGTTCAACCGCTATCTGTGGCTTAATACCTATATTGATAAACTCGGTTCCGTCAGGAAATTCGTCGGCCTTTGCGCATACACGCGCAGTAACGCCAAGAGGCAGTTTAATAGACAAAGGTTGACCGGAACTGCCGTTGGTAGCTTGCCCGATACGGGTGACGTTTTTACTGTAATTAAGATAGATTAGGAAGTCTTCGGCGGCTGAGCCTGTGTTTTTCGATGTTAATATATACACCGGCATATTCAGTCGCGAGAGTGACGTAGGAATACGTATGGTGTCTCCCGGATGTTTTTCCCAAATGTTTCGATGAAGGTAACCTGCCAGCGAAGTATCGCCCTGAGCTGCCCAGGCTTTATTAGCGGCATTATGTGCACGCGTTTTCCACATTGAGCTGACCATAAAGGGCTGATCTGTCAAATATTCTGCAATTTGCTTTGCATATTCATCGTTACCTCCTCCGTTTTTCCTGATATCCATGATGAGCACCTGGTGTTTCCGTATTTCAGGTAAGGCTTTTTTGAATTCAGTAACCACTGTCGAATCGTCGAATGTACCCAGTGACACATAGGCCACTTTAGGTGATATCGATTTGAACTCGAAGTCTTCGGCGGGCGGCGGAATTACATTAGGTACCCACTTCAATTTTTTAGCCCGGAAAAGCGTATTATCATTCCTGGTAACAACTACTTTTGATTCTTTGTTATCCTTCGTCAATATAGTAAGTTCTAATTTGGTGCCCCCTAAGCCGGTCCAATCATTATTCTCAAGATCGGGGCCATTAAAATAATCTTCCCAGGTTTTTCCGTTCAGCCGTGTGATCTCTGAGCCGGGCGGTATCTGATCTTTCAATGATTCGTCTACCGCAATAACATATCGTTTTCCCTGTTTCTTTATGAACCTCACAGGAGGCGAATCGACATCATTCCAATACGCTTGGTTGTGCATAATGCCTGTATGACCATCCTTAAGCGTTTTTAAGAAATTGTCGAGCACCGTAATATATTCATATACATTTTTTGTGGCCAGTATTTTAGGGATATAAGCCCGGTAAACACTATCCCAGTTCAGATGTGGCTGCCTGTCGAAAAACACGAAGTTGTAATCGGCTTCTTTCCAAACGAGCGAAAGTGCATACAGCTTATCCTCGCGGGAAACGGTGTCTCTCATCGATTGCGCCCGCATCTTTACAGGAATAACAAATAATACGAATAGAGCGAGTGTTATGAAAAAGGTTTTCATTGTAAGGGGTATAAAGGTTCACAGTTTTTAACTGTCAATAGGTGTTGTCTATTATCCCATCATTTAAAATGAGGGTTATTTGAAAGTAATCTTTTACTATGATGAACTGTGATTACATCAACCTTTACCGAAGACACTATTCGATAGATGATTCTGTAATTCCCTATCAGGATTTCGCGAATAAGTGGGTCTTGTTTTTCGGGTACAATTTTTCCAGACGTTGGTTGTTTTTCTAAAACTTTGGCAGCACTAAAGAATCGCTGAACCTGAATTTTAGCATAATGTTCTGAATCTTTTGCAATAAATTCAGCTATTTTATCAATGTCGTTTATTGCTTGCTTAGTCCAATTTACTTCAACCATTTGGACAATCGCTTTTTGGCTTCTTCGGTAGACATTGTATTACCCGATTGGGATTGCTCCAACCCGATTTCGATTTTATCCAGAAGCAATAGCCTGTCGAGAACTTCGTCAAAGCTGAATTCTTCAGGTAGTTCATTAATACTTTTTATTACTTCTTCACGTGTCAGCATAACCAGATCTTTAAACAATACTAATTTACGCAGTTGTAATTTAAATTAAAAGGGCTTGATTAGCTTTGCGGCCATGATAACTACCATCATTTTCGACCTCGGCGCGGTTTTGATCGACTGGAACCCGCGTTATATGTACGGCACCATTTTTAGCGATGAGGCCGAAATGGAGAAATTCCTTACTGAGATCACCACATCCGACTGGAACGAAGAACAAGATGCCGGCAGGCCATTGCACGAAGGTACCGAAACATTAGTCCGCCAATTTCCTGAACACGCAGAATTGATTCGCGCATTTTACGGTCGTTGGGACGAGATGCTGGGCGAGGCATTTCATGATACCGTTGAGATATTCAAGAAGCTAAAAGAAAGCAGCAGATACAAAATATACGCCCTTACTAACTGGTCGGCAGAGACATTCCCGGTTGCCGTTGCGAGATTTGAATTTCTGAACTGGTTTGACGGCATTGTAGTCTCCGGCGAAGAAAAAATGCGCAAGCCAACGCCTGAGTTCTATCACATCCTGCTCGACCGCTATGACGTAGAGCCGAAGGAGGCCTTATTTATCGATGATAACTACCGCAACATTTTAGCAGCCGAAAAGATCGGCATCAACTGCATTCATTTTAAGTCGGCAAAGCAACTGGATATAGAGCTGACTCAGGCCGGCTTGTTATAACTGCTGCTTAGTGGGTGTTAAATAGATATTTCAATCCAAGGCTCATAATCTGACTATCAACATTGAAATAGTTATAATAATTAGCTACGATCATCGGAGCCGTATAACTCAACGAGAGTTCCAATTTCCTATTGATGGCAATACCCGCCTGAACAGGGAAGTTTACCCAAAAGGAGTGCAGATCTGTACCAGCTGGTAATTTGGTGTTGCTATAAGCTGAAAAATTAAGACCAATACCGCCATCAATATATATTTTGAAATTATCCTTATTGTAAAGATTAAGGAGAATCTGTGGGGTTATTGAGGTTGTATATTGATTAAAACTATCCGTGTAGTAAACATTGGTATCTGCTTTATAGCTAAACGCCAGGTATTCAAATTGTGGCCTGTTATAGGAGAATGACAGCTCGGTTCGAAAAATTAGTTTTTGTACGTCCGGATTGGAAAATACGTCGATGCCAAAATTTACCCTCGGCGATACTGTTGTTGAGTATTTGGAGATCGTTTGAGGGAAGACATCTGTCTCTCTAATCGGACCTTCATATGTGAAATGGCCTATAGATTTGCTATTATCCCGATAATGCCCTTTATTACTATTTAATCCGCCGCCAACAAAAAATCTAAAATAGGCGCCTTTTTTAACCGGGTTGTTTCCGCCATTTATTTCAGATACTATTTTCTCCAGGTCGGCCTGATCAAATTTTACATCGTCAGCCTTCCGGGCAAGCTTTTCGTTATTCGGCATTAATTTATTGATGTAAAATATCAGCTGACCCTTATAGAACGCCTTAACTACTACCTGGCTCTCCGTATCATAATATTGCGCGTATTTGAGTTCAACAGGCTGTGTATTTGTTTCGGCAATGAAGAATCGTGTTTTAATATCGTCACGGTGATAAAAAAGTGTAAGGTATTTACCTTTAGTCACCTGTTTGAGAAAGATCGCGCCGTTTTTTTTGTTGGTATCCAGGCCCAAAGGCAGGTCGGGGAACTTGTTTTTATCCATGCTGATCGCGCCGCTATACGCTACATAAGTTCCGGCACCAGCAACCTGAAATTCTTTAATTGTTTTGGGATCAAAACTTAGGGCATTCCGGTCGTCCTGGTTTTGCTTAAAATCGATCGATCGTGGATTTTGCTCCCATTCGTAACGGGAAATGAATCCCCTTAAAGTGTCTCCATTGTTTTTAATCACGTAGCCTTCGTGATAGTTAGCCTGAGCGAAAATTATGCATGGCAGAGCTACGAATAATAAGGTGTAGTAAAGTTTCATTTATTGATTGTGATTAGGTTACGGTTGTAAATATAATATTTAAATGGCTTCCACAATGCACCCGCCAGACTGCGATTGCGAAATACCAAACGGCTTTATTTGTTGGGGATCAGATATTTTATCCCAACTCCTAACATCTGATCTGCGATACTAAAATAGGTGTACCTGGTAAAGCTGTAATATCCTGTGTATTTAAGTGATATATCGATGTTTTTATTTAGCATCATGCCCACCTGTAGCGGAAACCCGCTCCATGACGACGCCATATCAATAGGCGTCCCATACAAATTAAACTTCTTGGGGTAAACCGAAAAATTGAAACTCCATCCGCCATCAATGTAGAATTTCAGATTTTCCTTATTGTAAAAATTGAATAGTATCTGAGGCGTTAATGATGCAGTGTACTGACTAACCTGCGAATTAGAATAGTCTGGAAATTTGGCGTCGACATACCACAAAGACACTTCGGCCCTGAATATCAATTGCTGCACATTTGGATTTGAAAATATGTCTATACCAAATGTAGCCGTGGGAGATACAGTAGTGGCATAAACGCTGCTGCCCGAATTAAATACCTCCGTACGAATATTATTTACGCCGGCTCCAACAAAAAACCTGCCATTTGCAACACTTTTGCTAACTTTAGTTTCGCCGTTTATTTTGGAAACAATCGTTTCGATGCCTGATTCCTCGTAATTAACATGGCCAGCTTCCTGTATTAACTTATTGTTGTCCGGAGCATATTTGGTAACATAATAAATTAGCTGATTTTTGTACCTTGTATTCACCCGAAGTTCTGTACCGTCCTCATAATACTGCGAATATTTAAGTTCTATGGGGTCAGCATTATTCTCCGCAACAAACAGCCGGGTTTTGGTTTTATCGTTTTGATAAAACAGGGTTAAGTATTTGCCTTTAACAACTTGTTTCAGAAAAATGGTATCCATCTTCTTACTGGTATCTGCTGCTAATGGCAGATCAGGAAAACTGGTTTTGTCCATGCTAATAATTCCCCGGTAGGTAACATAGGTTTCCATTCCGTTGATCTGGAATTCTTTAATAACATGGGGATCGAAATGCTGCACTTCACGGTCGTCTTTACTTAATTTAAAATTGATAGTGGTAGGGCATTGCTCCCATTCGCGATAATCAATATAGCCCCTGAGCGTATCGCCGATATTTTTAATAACAATGCCTTCGTGGTAATTAGATTGTGCAAATACAGTTGCTGCTATTGCAACTAACAGTGTAGTAAAAAATAATTTCAATTGTAGCTAAGGTTTAGATATATAAATATACGATTAAAAAATCGCTTCTGCAATTTCGCGAGTAGTGTCTTGAATTACAATTTAAACATGGATGAGTTCGGCCTTAAAGACCTGCGGTTGGGGGATATCCAAACCTTCTTCTTTTAAGCCTTCTAAATGCAATTCTAACGCATCTTTTATTTGAAGTTTGGCGTCGGCAAGTGTTTCCCCGCAAGAGTAGCATCCTGGTAAATCAGGTACTCTAGCCCAGATAGCTCCGTCAGGAGCATGTTCAAACACCACTAAATAGTCCATATACAAATATAACGTTTTTATTAATTGCTATTTCCATCCTGCTTTTTTGAATATGTCATTCAGCACTCCTATCGATGGTTCCTTGTTGCTACCATGGTCTGGTAACGTGATAAGTTCTCTTTTATCAGGATGCTTGTACTGTTTGTGACTACCCTTTTGCCTCGCCAAGACCCACCCTTCCTCTTCAAGACGCTTGATGATGTCTTTTACCTTCTTCGCAAATCTTAATTAAAAAATCGCTTCTGCAATTTTTCTTGTCGGTCCGGGGTTACTCATGGTATAAAAATGCAGCACCGGTACGCCGAATTTAACCAGTTCTTTGCATTGACTGATCATCCACTCGATTCCCGCATCTTTAACTTCTTTTTCCGATTTACAATTGTGTATCAGATCGCTCAGGTCGTCGGGGATATCGATATGAAATATTTTTGGTAAGCTGATCAATTGCTTTGAAGCAGTGATCGGTTTTAATCCCGGAATAATAGGCACATTAATGCCATTTTCGCGACAGAGTTTCACGAACTCGAAATATTTGCTGTTATCGAAAAACATTTGCGTCACGATAAAATTTGCGCCCATGTCTACCTTTTGTTTCAGGTATTTGAAGTCGGTCTTCATGTTTGGAGCCTCGAAATGCTTTTCGGGATAACCTGCCACGCCAATGCAGAAATCGGTGTTTGCCACCTCCTGATCCTCGTACAGGTATTTGCCTTTATTCATGTTCACTACCTGGTCCAGCAAGTCGCAGGCGTAGGAGTGTCCGCCCGGCGTAGGTATAAAACCTGAATCGGCCATACGTGCATCACCACGCAGAACCAAAACGTTATCGATACCCAAAAATTGAAGATCGATCAAAGCATTCTCGGTCTCTTCCCGGGTAAAACCGCCGCATATGAGGTGTGGCACCGCGTCTACCTTGTATTTGTTCATGATAGCCGCGCAGATAGCTACCGTACCGGGACGTTTACGATAGGAAACCTTCTCCAGCAAACCATTCTCATGTTGCTTGTAAATAAAATCCTCGCGATGGTAAGTTACGTCGATAAACGGCGGGTTAAACTCCATCAAGGGGTCGATTGCATTATAAATGCTTTGTATGGTATGCCCTTTTATAGGCGGTAACAGTTCAAATGAGAAAAGCGTTTTGCCTTTGGCGTTTGCGATATGCTCGGTTATTTTCATTGTTTAAGATTAGTAGCAGTGGCAGTAGCAGTAG
>Ga0068856_100000652_pt1 | contig 37607 bp, 36 predicted proteins | sample KBSCornC62_FD_66595 | JGI IMG/M metagenome (GOLD analysis project Ga0068856, IMG submission 66595) | Corn rhizosphere microbial communities from Kellogg Biological Station, Michigan, USA - KBS Corn C6-2 | ecosystem: Host-associated > Plants > Roots > Rhizosphere > Soil ...
TGCCATGACCGATACGATCGAGTTGCTGGAAACGATTGGCAGCGATGCGTCGCTGCGTTACGCGCCGGCCGATGAGCTGAAGAGTGTGCTGGAGCGAGCGAAGGCAAGTACAGAACTCACTATGGCGATGGCATCGGGTGACAGTACGCTGTTGCGCCAAATGCTTGGGCACAATGAAACCATTCAATGCACACCGCAGATGAATTCGGTCCCGTTCACAGGACTGGACTGGAGTAAGCCCTCAGTCTGATCAGCCTGGCGGGTTCTGGTTTTAGTGTGGATCATGGGGGATGCCATGACCGATACGATCGAGTTGCTGGAAACGATTGGCAGCGATGCGTCGCTGCGTTACGCGCCGGCCGATGAGCTGAAGAGTGTGCTGGAGCGAGCGCAGGCCAGCGCCGAGTTCGCGAACGCGGTAGCCTTGGGGGATGGTGCCCCGTTGCGCCAAATGCTTTGGGACAACGAAGTTGTTCAGTGGATACCGCAGTCTCAACAGACGAATGCAATTGCGTTCCTGGAGTCGGATTGGAGTAAGCCCTCGGTCTGATCAGGCTGGCGGGTTCGGGTTTTATTGCGGGTCAGGGGGAAACATGACCGATACGATCGAGTTGCTGGAAACCATCGGCGGCGATGCGTCGCTGCGCTACGCGCCTGCCGACGAGCTGAAGAGCGTGCTGGAGCAGGCGCAGGCGAGCGTCGAGCTCACGATGGCGGTGGAGGCAGGGGATGGCGCGCGGTTGCGCGAGGAACTTGGGCTCCAGCAAATGCCGCAAACGCACTCTGCGCCTCTTCATGAGGACGATGAGGAAGAAGAGGCGGACGTCCCGCAACCGGAGCCGCGTAATCCCGAGCAGCCTTCGCCTGCTCCTACCAAAGAAGCCCAGTGAGCTGAAGGCCGCAGGGCGCAGTGTCATGTCTCGGTGGCCAGGTAGCTTGCAGCGTTGTGCCGTCTGGGCAGTTCTTGCCGGCTGCCTGTGCGGGCACGCTGGATTTGCCACCACGTCGCCCGCCGACCCGGACGTCCTCATAAAGCAGGCCGAGACACTGGAACTCGCGGATCACCCGCGCTTTCTGCAACAGTTGGCCCAACTCAACCCACAAGCTTCCCGACTGACGCCGGACCAGCAATGGCGCCTGCGATACCTGAATGCCTGGGAGGCCATGTACGAAAGCGAATACACCAAGTCAGAGGCGCAACTTCGCGACATCATCCAGCACTCCGGCGATGCGAGTCTGGGCGATCGTGCATCTGCCCTGCTGCTGAGCCAGCTCGGGTTCACTCGGCACTACGAGGAGGCATTCGAGTTGGCCAATCGCCTCGCGGCGCGTTTGCCGCAGGTAACGAATCCGGATACGCGCTTCAGGTTGCTGCTGAACCTGTCTTCGTCGATGGGCCTGGCGGGCCAGACCGATCTGGCCGTGCGCTACGCGCACATGGCGCTAAGGGAAATTCCCGCCGGGGAAAGCGCGTGCTATCCCGCCAACATTCTGGTCGATGCGCTGGACATCGGTCATTGGCTCAAGTCCGACAGCCCGGAGTTGCAACAGGCCTTTGCGGTCTGCCCACTGGCCAAGGCGCCGGTGAACAACGCGGATCTCACGCTCACGCTCATAAGGCAGCACGTGCTTGAGGGGGAGCCGCGCAAGGCGCTGGCCTTGCTCGATCGGATTGCCCCCGTTGTCGATGTCAATGGCTACACTCCCAACAAACTGTCGATGCTGGTGAACCGATCGCAGGCACTGGCCGCGGTGGGCGATGACGATGGCGCACGGAAGGCTGCCTTGGCCGTGGTCGCCGCAAGGCCGACAGACGATTTCGGTACGTGGCTGAAAGATGCCTACGAGGTGCTCTACCACATCGAGAAGAAACAGGGCCATGCCGCCGCTGCACTCGACTATTACGAGAAGTTCGCCGCGCTGGACAAGGCCTATCTCGATGACATCAACGCGCGCGCGATGGCCTATCAGACGGTGCAGCAGCACGTGCTGGCGCAGAAGCTGGAAACGGAGAACCTGAGTCGGCAGAACGCGCTGCTGCGCATGCGGCAGACGCTGGATGCCAAGACGGCCGAGACCAGCCGGCTGTACCTCGCCCTGCTGCTGATGGCGCTGGCCTTCGCCATGCTGTGGATGTTCCGGCTCAAGCGCTCGCAACTGCGCTTCAAGAAACTGTCCCACCTCGATGGCCTGACCACGGTCTTCAACCGCCAGCATTTCATGGGCGAGGTGGAGCGCACGCTGCACCTGCTGGAGAAGCGTGCGGGTGCAGCTTGCCTGGTCTTCATCGACCTGGACCACTTCAAGCAGATAAACGACACCCACGGTCACGCCATGGGCGACGAGGTGTTGCGCCAGGTGGTGGTAGCCAGCAAGCAGCAGCTGCGCCCGGCCGATCTGTTCGGACGGCTGGGCGGCGAGGAGTTCGGCATCCTGTTGGTGGGCTGCTCGCACGAGCAGGGTGCGGTCATCGCCGACCGCATCCGTCTCGCGGTCGAGACGACAACAGTGGAGTGCGAGGGTGCCATCATTGCGATATCCACCAGCGTAGGCCTGGCCTGCACCGACACTTGCGGCCACGATCTGCAGCGCCTGTGCCGGGAGGCCGACGCTGCGCTGTACCGCGCCAAGCGCGGCGGACGCAACCGCGTGGTGGTCGGTGCCGAGGACGACACCGCCGCCGTGATCTGAGCGACGCGGGTGTGCGAAAGCGGATCACGCTACGCTTGCCATTCGCCAGCGTTATGATTGCGAAACGCAAGGGGGAATCCGTGATGGACACGATCGAATTGCTGGAGGCGATCGGCAGCGATGCCGTGCTCCGTTATGCCTCCGCCGAGGATCTGGCGAGTTTGCTTGAGGGGGTGAAGGCGTCCACGGCACTCTTGTCGGCAGCGGCCACTGCCGACCGCTCGACGCTGACCATGGAGTTCGGGGACAAGGTGTATTACGCGACCGAGTCCACCCAGACGCCCGGTCACGAAGAGGAGGAAGAGGACGAGGAGCCGGAGCCTGGGGACGAGGCTTCGTCGCTCCTGCCCTGAGTCGAGCCGGCATGTCCGTTTTGTCGAGCCGTTTTCCGACGAGGCCGGCGTTGGCGGTCTTGGGGTGGTGCGCCCTCGTGCATGCGGGCGCCGCTGCTCCTGTCATTACGGACCCGGCCCGATCCCTCGACCAGATCGAACGCCTGCGCACGACGGATCACCCGCGGTTTGTGCAAATGCTGGCGCGGTTTCATGGCAAGGCGCCCGACCTGACTCCGGCCGAGCAATGGCATCTGCGTTATCTCGACGCCTGGGAAACCATGTATGAAGGCCACGACACCCAGGCTGCGGCCCGCCTGCGGGATGTCGTCGACCATTCAGACGACGCCGTTCTGGCCACCAAGGCGTCGGCGCTGCTGCTGAGCAATCTGGGATTCAATCGGCATTACGAGGAGGCTTACGAGCTGGCCAATCGTCTGGCGACCGGCCTGCCAGCCGTCAAGGATACGCAGGCTCGCCTCATGCTGCTGGACAACCTGTCCCAGATGCTGAACTACGCCGGCCAGACCGACCTCGCCATCAAGTACGCCCGCATGATGGAAGGCGCGATCCCGGCAGGCGAAACCCTGTGCCGCCCGCTCTACCTGCAGGCTGCAGCACTGTATAACGGCAAGCGCCTGGCTCCGGGCAGTCCGGAATTGCAGCGGGCCATCGATTCCTGCACGGCGGCCAGGGAGCCGATCTACACCAATGCCCTGGAGTTGGTGCTGGACGCCCTCTATCTGGACCGGAAGCAACCAGGCAAGGCCTTGGCTCAACTTGAGCGCATCACGCTCGGCATCCGTTCCAGTGGCTACTACCCGCAGTTGCTGTCGGCGCAGGCAAAGCGGGCGATGGCCTATGCGATGCTCGGCCGCGACGACGAGGCCAGGAAGGCGGCTCTCGCCGTTGTGGGGATGGGCCACCCCGGGGACGTCAACGAGTGGTTGAGGGACGCTTATGGCGTGCTCTACCAGGTCGAGAAGAGACAGGGCCACATTGCCGCCGCGCTGGATTACCACGAGCGCTATGCAGCCCAGGACAAAGGCTACCTCGACGACATCAGCGCGCGCGCGCTCGCCTACGAAACGGCCCAGCAGCGTGTGCTCGCCGAGACGCTCGAAGCGGAGCGGCTGGGTCGCCAGAACACGGTATTACGCATGCAGCAGGCGCTGACCACCAAGACGGCGGAGTTGAACCGGCTCTACATCGTGCTGTTGCTGATGGCGCTGGCCTTCGCCGTGCTGTGGATGTTGCGGCTCAAGCGCTCGCAGCTGCGTTTCAAGAAGCTGTCCCACCTCGACGGCCTGACCACGGTGTTCAACCGCCAGCACTTCATGGGCGAGGTGGAGCGCACGCTGCACCTGCTGGAGAAGCGTGCTGGCACGGCCTGCCTGGTTTTCATCGACCTGGACCACTTCAAGCGGATCAACGATACCCACGGCCACGCCATGGGCGACGAGGTGCTGCGCCAGGTGGTGGCGGCCTGCAGGCAGCACCTGCGCCCGGCCGACCTGTTCGGCCGGCTGGGCGGCGAGGAGTTCGGCATCCTGCTGGTGGGCTGCTCGCATGAGCAGGGCATGGCCATTGCCGACCGCATCCGCCAAGCGGTCGAGGCGACGGTGGTGGAGTGCGAGGGCACTGTCATCGCGATCTCCACCAGCGTGGGCCTGGCCTGCACCGGTGGCTGCGGCCACGATCTGCAGCGCCTGTGCCGCGAGGCCGACGCCGCGCTGTACCGCGCCAAGCGCGGTGGACGCAACCGCGTGGTGGCCGGTGCCGAGGACGACGATCTCGTCGAGGCCTGAGGTTCCGCCCGGCTCAGCGCACCCCGACCAGCTCCACGTCGAACACCAGCGTGGCGTTCGGCGGAACGGCGTCGCCGGCGCCGTGGCCGCCGTAGGCAAGCCGCGCGGGGATGACCAGGGTGCGCTTGCCGCCCACGTGCATGCCGCGGATGCCCTGGTCCCAGCCGGCGATCACCTCGCCCGCGCCCAGCGTGAAGCTGATCGGCTCGCCGTTCTCCTCGGAGCTGTCGAACTCCTTGCCGTGGTGGTCCTTCGCGGCCGCGTCGTACAGCCAGCCGGTGTAGTTCACCTGCACCACGTCGCCGTCATTCGCCACCGTGCCGTTGCCGACCACGTGGTCGGTCTTCTGCAGCTGGGTGATCTGGTCGGCGGCCGATGCCGGTGATGCGACGACGAAAGCGCCGAGCAGGACGACGGCGAATGCGGCAGAAAGACGGCGCATGTGACGGGTTCCCGGCAACGAGGTGCCGCGCAGTCTAGCGCAGCCCCGGAGCGGTCGCGCCGCGAGCGCTTCGGGGCTGCCGTGCAGCTCAGTGATCCTGGCGGTCGTCCTTGTTCCTGTTGTCCCTGGGCGCGGGCTTGCCATGTGCGGGCACCGGCTTGCCGGTGCCCGGGCGAGCGGTGGGCGTGCCGGATGGCATGGCCGGCCGCGACGCGGGCGGCGGCGTCATCTGCGGTCGTTGCGGCATGGGCTGCGGCCGGCGGTCCGGCAGCGGGCGTGCCGGTCGTTGCGGCATGTTGCCCTGTGGCGGCGTCGGGCGGTTCGGCAGGTTGCCGTGCCGCGGCGGCATCGGGCGGCGCACCGGCGGCGGTGGCGGCCGGCGTGGCATGGGGCGTGCGTACCAGCGGGTGCGCTCGCGGTAGAACGGGCGGTTGCGGTAGTAGCTGTCCCAGTAGTTGCCGATCACGAAGGTGACGATGGGGATGCCGATCTGCACGCCGTACTGCGGCACCAGCACGTATCGGTTGTTGTAGTCGTACTGGATGAAGTTGCCGGCGACCCAGCCGCGCTCGCCCTGGAAGATCACGTCGCACCATTCCCAGCCGCTGGTGCAGCCCTGGATGCTCAGCGGCGCGCCGGCGGGGAGCGTGTCGATGAGCGGGTAGCCGCTGTCCGGGCCGGCGCGCAGGTTGACGTTGCCGGTCGTGTAGCCGTCCGCGGCCAGCGCGAGTGCGGGCAGGGCGAGCAGCGGGAGCGTGGCGAGCCAGGCGATGCGTTTCATCGAACTTCTCCCGTGGTCGAGGTGCGGCCCTCCACTGCAAGCCTGCGCCCGGCCGGATGAACGCGGCGAGACGGGCGGGGCGTGGTGTTTCAGACCGGCGGCGCCAGCTGCGCCTGCACCTCGTTGATCGAGTCGCGGATGCTCTTGGAGAACATCGAGTCGAGGTGGTGGATCAGCACCAGCCGCTCGGTGGCGCGGGTCATCGCCACGTAGAGCAGGCGGGCCTCGTCGACCTCGCGCTGGTTTTCGCGCGGCAGCGAGCCGAGGCCGGGGATGATCACGAACGGGAATTCCAGGCCCTTGCAGGAGTGCATGGTGAGCAGCTTCACGCTGTCCTTGACCACGAACAGCGCCTGCTTGCCGTGCTCGTCGGCGAGGCTGGAGGGAATGGCGATGCGCTCCAGCGCCGCGTGCAGCTTCTCGCCCTCCCAGCCGGCGCGGTAGATCACCGCCATCTCGCCCCAGGGGCGGCCATGGGCGTGCTCGTCGCGCAGCTGGGCGATCAGCGCATCGAGCTGGGCGGCGGCGGTGTCGGTGCGGATCAGCTCGGGCAGCGGGCCGCGCCGGCCGGCGCTCTCCGGCGCGATCAGCGGCACGCCGTCGTCGTCGTCGCTGCGCGCGGCGAGCAGTTCGCCGGCGAAGTTGCGGGCCACCGCGAGGATCTCCAGCGTGTTGCGGTAGTTGAGCTTGAGGATGGTGGTGCGGCCCTGCGCCTGCACGCCCAGGCTCTTCCAGCTCAGCTTGCGGCGGCCGGCCTTGCCATAGATGTTCTGCGCGTCGTCGTACAGCACCAGCAGCGAGTTGGTGGCCGGGTCGATCATCTGCACGATCAGCTTGTACCAGTCCGGCTCGAAGTCGTGGCCCTCGTCGACCAGCACCGCGCCGTACTGGAAGCGCGGGATCTGCCCTTTGTCCACGCCTTCCATCACCCGCTCCACCATCGCCTCGAAGAAGTGCTCGCCCTTGGGCGGCAGCTCCACGTGGTAGCTGGTGAGCATGCGGTGGCACCAGCGGTGGAAGTTGTAGACCTGCACCTTGTCGCCGAGGCCGCGCTCGCCGATCAGCTGCTCCAGCCGCGCCGCCAGCGTCTTGTTGTAGCAGAGCACCAGGATCGGCCGGCTCAGCGACTGCGCCAGCTGCATCGCGCGGAAGCCCAGGATCATGGTCTTGCCCGAACCGGCCACGCCGTGGATGACGCGGTGTTCGTCGCCCAGCGAGCGCGCCAGCTGCTCCTGCTGGGCGTCCATCACGCGCACCAGGTCGGGAATTTCCAGCGCGCGCGCATCCTGGCCCTCGGCGGCGAACAGGCCGAACTGGCCGCTGCCAGGCTCCACCCGAATTTCGGGGAACAGGTGCCAGCGCACGCGGTCGATCTGCGGCAGGGTGAGCGCCACTGGGAACACCTGCGGGAACATCGCCCACAGGCGTTCCTGGAACGCCTCGCTGTCCACCGTCTCGTACAGCTCGTCGCGGCAGATCGCCAGGTGCGCCGGGATCACCGCTTCCAGCCCGCCTTCCTCGAATTGCTTGCGGGTGATGTTGGCCAGCGTTGCACCCCAGGCCCAGGGCATCACCAGCTTGCCGGCGTGGCGATGGCCTTCGGGGAAGCGCAGCGCCGGATCGCGCTCCAGCACCACGCCGATCTCCAGCGCGTAGGCGCGCGCCTGCAGCAGCGGGTTCGTCTCCTTGGCGAGGCCGCGCTCGGTGACCAGGGTGAACTGGGTCTTGTCGGCGTGGCGGATGGTGTCGGCCTTCCAGTCCTTCACTTCCAGCACCAGCAGGCCACGGCGCGGGTGGAACACCACGAAGTCGGGGCGGCGCTGCTTGAGGCCGATCGACACGTCGTACCAGAGCAGGTAGTCGTCTTCGAGCTTCTGTTCCAGCCGTTCGGACACGCGCTTCTCGCCGCCGGTCATCCGTGGCAGGCAGCTGTTGCGGGTGGGTATGAGCGTGGCCAATGGCGTCCCCCGGTCGGTTCGCGGGAAGTTAGCGGAACCAGTGGATATGCGCAAAAGGACTTTGCGCGTGCCGGAAGCCTGTGCTATCACTGACTTCCCATGACCCACACCGCCCGCCAGTACTTTTGGTTTTATGGCTATCCGAAGCCGCTGGCGGAGGCATGGGTGCGATCGTCCTGAAGTCCTGACACCCCATACCGAAAGCCGCCAGCAGCACGAGGCGGCTTTTTTCATGGCCGCCGCTGGCACCCCTCCCGAAGAGAGAGCCGCCGCCATGCCCCAGTCCGCCACCGACGATCTGCGCATACGCACGATCACCCCGCTCGCCACGCCTGCGGAGGTGATGGACGAATGCCCCGCCACGCCCGCCGCGCTCGCCACCGTGGGCAAGGCACGCGCGGATCTGCACCGCATCCTTGCCGGCGCGGACGATCGTCTCGCGGTGGTGATCGGCCCGTGCTCCATCCACGATCCGCGCGCCGCGCTGGAGTACGCACAGCGATTGGCGGCGCAGCGCGAGCGCCTCGGCGGCGAACTGGAGATCGTGATGCGGGTGTACTTCGAGAAACCGCGCACCACGGTGGGCTGGAAGGGGCTGATCAACGACCCGGACCTCGACGGCAGCTTCCACATCCGCAAGGGGCTGCGCGTGGCGCGCCAGCTGCTGTGCGACATCAACGCGCTGGGCGTGCCGGCGGGCAGCGAGTTCCTCGACATCATCTCGCCACAGTACCTCGCCGACCTGGTGGCCTGGGGCGCGATCGGCGCACGCACCACCGAGAGCCAGGTGCACCGCGAGCTGGCCTCGGGGCTGTCCTGCCCGGTAGGTTTCAAGAACGGCACCGACGGCAACGTGAAGCTGGCGGTGGATGCGGTGCAGGCGGCGGCGCACCCGCATCACTTCCTCGCGGTGACCAAGCAGGGCCAGGCCGCGATCGCCGCCACCAGCGGCAACCGCGACTGCCACGTGATCCTGCGCGGCGGCAAAGTGCCGAACTACGACGCCGCCAGTGTCGAGGCCGCCTGCGCCGCGACAGCCAAGGCCGGCCTGCCGGCGCGGGTGATGATCGACGCCAGCCACGCCAACAGCGGCAAGAACCCGGAGAACCAGCCGAAGGTGGTCGCCGACATCGCCGCCCAGCTCGAGGCGGGCGAGCGGCGCATCGTGGGCGCGATGGTGGAAAGCCATCTCGTCGGCGGCCGCCAGGACCTGGTCGAAGGTCGCCCGCTGGTCTATGGCCAGAGCATCACCGATGGCTGCATCGGCTGGGACGAGTCGGTGCGCGTGCTGGAGCGGTTGGCCGCGGCGGTGCGCCGGCGACGTGAACTGGCTCGGGACGAGATGGCGGCCTGATGGCGGCGTTATGCTTGGCGGCATCGTCCACGGAGGCCGCCATGCAACTCGACATCATGTCTCTCGACGTCCGGCACAACCGCGGTGCGCGGCGTTTCGAAGTGGAGGTGGAAGGCACGCTGTGCGTGCTCGACTACACGCTCGCCGAAGGCGGCATGGCGATCACCCACACCGAGGTTCCGCCGCCGGCGGCCGGCCGCGGCGTAGCCGGCGCACTGGTGCGCACGGCGCTGGATTTCGCCCGCGCGAAAGGCTGGAAAGTGGCGCCGCTCTGCTCGTATGCCGAGGCCTGGATGGAGCGGCATCCCGAGTACGCGGAGCTGCGCGCTTGAGCGGCGGCGCGCCGAAGCCGCGGCGCTGGCGGCCGTTCCGCTACGTGACGGCACGGCCACGGCTCAGCGTGTCGTTCGCGATCTTCGTGGCCACCGGCGCCGTGCTCATTGCGCTGGGCCTGCGCGTGGCCACCGCGATCCTGCTGGGTTTCGACCTTGCCGCGGCGGTCTACCTGCTGGCGCTGGCGCGACTGTTCAACAAGTCCACACCCGCGCACATGCGCCTGCAGGCGAAGGCGCAGGACACCGGGCGCTGGGGCATCCTGTGGAGCGCGGTGGTGCTGTCCGGCGTGGTGCTGGTGGCGCTGGGCACCGAGCTGCACGCTGCCAAGGGCGGCGGCCTGCCCGCGCTGGGCGTGGGCGCGCTCAGCGTGGTGCTGAGCTGGCTGTTCCTCAACATCATGTTCGCGCTGCACTACGCGCACGGCTTCTACGGCGACTTCGGCGAGAAGCATTCCGGGCTGGAGTTTCCCGACACGCCCAAGCCCGACTACTGGGACTTCGCCTACTTCGCCATCGTGATCGGCATGACGTTCCAGGTCTCCGACGTGCAGATCAGCAGCCGCTACCTGCGCCGCGTGGCGCTGCTGCACAGCGTGATCGCGTTCTTCTTCAACGTGTTCATCATCGCGATCACGGTGAACATCGTGGCGGGGATGGGGGGCTGACGATACGCCGTAGGAGCGCACCCTGTGCGCGATGGCATTTGTCTCCGGGAGAAGCGCAGAGCCATCGCGCACAGGGTGCGCTCCTACAGGTCGCCGTGCCGGCGCTTCAATCCCGCAAGTTGTCGAACTGCAGCGGCAGCTCCACCTCGGCCTTGCGCAACACCGCCATCGCGGCCTGCAGGTCGTCGCGTTTCTTGCCGGTGACGCGCAGCTTGTCGCCGTTGATCTGCGCCTCGACCTTGAGCTTGGCGGCCTTCAGCTCGGCCACCAGCTTCTTCGCGATCGGCTGCTCGATACCCTGCTTCACGGTGATCTTCTGGCGCGCGCCGGCGAGGTTGGTTTCCACCTCGCCGATGTCCAGCGCGCGCACGTCGATCTTCCGCGTGATGAGCCGGCCGCGCAGGATGTCCAGCATCTGCTGCAGCTGGAAGTCGCTGGGCGCGCTCTGGGTGATCACGAAATCGTCCAACACGTATTTCGCGTCCTGGCCCTTGAAGTCGAAACGGTTCGCCAGCTCGCGGTTGGCCTGGTCGACCGCATTGGTCAGTTCGTGCTTGTCGACCTCGGAGACTACGTCGAAGGAGGGCATGGCGGCGGCTCGGAGGGAAACGAGGCATGCAGTTTAGCGGGTGATTCGGCGCGCAGTGTGGCGCAAGGATCGCCTGCTCGTTCACTCTGAGCGTAGGCCCGGAGGGTCGGAGTCGAAGAGGCCTTCGACTTCGCCGCTGCGCGGCTACGCTCAGGGTGAACGGTCATCTATGATCGCCGTTGGTTCAGTCGGCGCCGGAACGACAAGCAGAGCATGAAAACGGATGTGCTGATCGTCGGCGCCGGCGCCGCGGGCCTGATGTGCGCGATCGCTGCGGGGCGCCGCGGGCGCCGCGTGCTGGTGGTGGACCATGCGAACCGCGTCGGCAAGAAGATCCTGATGTCCGGCGGCGGGCGCTGCAATTTCACCAACTTGGGCACTACGCCGGCGAACTACCTCAGCGCCAACCCGCACTTCGCCAAGTCTGCGCTGGCGCGCTACACGCCGTGGGACTTCATCGCGCTGGTGGAAAAGCACGGCATCGCGTACCACGAGAAGGAACTGGGCCAGCTGTTCTGCGACGACTCCTCGAAGCAGATCGTGCGCATGCTGCTGGACGAATGCGCCGCGGCCGGCGTGCGCGTCGAGACCAACTGCGGCGTCGAACGCGTGCGCCGGACCGACGAGGGTTTCGGCGTGCTCACCGCGCATGGCGAGGTGCATGCCGAATCGCTGGTGGTGGCCTCGGGCGGGCTGTCGATCCCCAGCATGGGCGCCAGCGGCTTCGGCTACGAGCTGGCGCGCCAGTTCGGCCATGCGGTGCTGCCCGTGCGCGCCGCGCTGGTGCCGCTCACCCTGAGCGGAAAGCACCAGGAGCATTACGCCGACCTTGCCGGCGTGGCGCTGCCGCTGGCCGAGGCGCGCGTGGGCCAGCGCGCGTTTCGTGCGGGCCTGCTGTTCACCCATCGTGGCCTCAGCGGCCCGGCGATCCTGCAGATTTCCTTGTACTGGCAGCCGGGTGACGACTTGCGCCTCGACCTCGCACCGGACGCGGAACTGGGCGACTGGCTGTTGGCGCAACGCGCCGCGCGTCCCGCCGCGGAACTGAAGAACGTGCTGGCCGACGCGCTGCCCAAACGCCTCGCGCAGCGCCTGTGCGAGCTGTGGTTTCCGAGCCGCCCGATGCGCCAGTACCGCGACGCCGAACTGCGCGGGATCGGCCGCCAGCTGCACGACTGGCCCGTCGTCGCCAGCGGCACCGAGGGTTACCGCACCGCCGAGGTCACCTTGGGTGGGGTGGATACCGATGGCCTCTCCTCCAGCACGATGCAGTCGAAACTCGTGCCCGGGCTGTACTTCATCGGTGAGGTGGTGGACGTCACCGGCTGGCTGGGTGGCTACAACTTCCAGTGGGCCTGGGCCTCGGGACACGCGGCGGGCGAGGTGGCGTGATGCCGCGGTTTCGCGGGGGCTGAACGCCCGTGATGTTTCACTGCAGGGGTTGGGTCCATGCCGGGAGTGCAGTACATGAAAGTCGGTTTCCTCGGCCTCGGCGCGATGGGCGCCGCGATGGCAACGAACCTGCTCAAGGCAGGCCATGGAGTGACGGTATGGAACCGCTCGCCGGCAGCAGCGCAGCCGCTGGCGGCGCTGGGCGCCGCGGTGGCGTCCGCGCCTGCCGAGGCGGCGCGCGGCGACGCCGTGCTGAGCATGCTGGCGAACGACGACGCCGTGCGTGCCGTGATTCTCGACGACGGCGTGCTCGACGCGATGGCGCCCGGTACGGTGCACGTGAACCACGCCACGGTGTCGGTGGCGCTGGCGAAGGAGTTGTCCCAGGCTCATGCGGCGCGTGGCGTGGCCTACGTCGCCGCGCCGGTGTTCGGGCGGCCGGACGTCGCCGCCGCCGGCAAGCTCAACATCCTCGCCGCGGGCGAGGCGCAGGCGGTCGAGCGCGTGCGCCCGCTGCTGGATGCGATGGGCAGCCGCGTATGGCCGCTGGGCGAGGCGCCGGAGCGCGCCAACGTGGCGAAGATTGCGGGCAATTTCATGCTGGCGGCGGCGATCGAGAGCATGGCGGAGGCGTCCGCGCTGGTGCGCGCGCATGGCCTCGGCGCAGCGGAATTCCTCGACGTGATGACCGGCACGCTGTTCGCCGCGCCGGCCTACCAGGGGTACGCCAAGCTGATCGCCGCACAGCGCTTCAAGCCAGCCGGTTTCGCGCTGCCGCTGGGCTACAAGGACGTGGGGCTGGCGCTGAGCGCCGGTGCGGCGGCGCGGGTGCCGCTGCCGTTCGCAGGGGTGTTGCGCGACAGCTTGCTGGAAGCGCTGGCCGCGGGCGACGAGGACGTGGACTGGTCGGTGCTGTCGCAGGTGGCGGCCAGGCGCGCGCGGCTCGACGAGCGCGGCTGCTAGCTTCGTCGCGCGCGCTGCGCCAGCCAGCGGTCGAGCTGGCTGGCGAAGGCCTGCTTGTCGCGTGGGTGGAACGGTGCGTGGCCGCCGGTGTCGACGCCGGCGCCGCGCAATTCCTCCATGAAATTGCGCATGCCGAGGCGCTGGGCAATCGTCTCCGGCGTGAACAGCTCACCACGCGGGTGCAGCGCCAGCGCGCCTTTTTCGATCACGGTGGCGGCCAGCGGAATGTCCTGCGTCACCACCAGGTCGCCGGCGTCGACGCGGCGCACGATCTCGTGGTCGGCCACGTCGAAGCCGCCGGGCACCTGCACGGCGCGCACGTAGCGCGAGGGCGGCGTGCGCAGGTACTGGTTCGCGACCAGGGTCACGGCCACCTGCTCGCGTTCGGCGGCGCGGAACAGGATCTCCTTGATGGCGACGGGGCAGGCGTCGGCATCGACAAGGATTTGCGCGGCTGGGAGCATGGGCGGTAGAAACATTCGAGGCGAAAAGTCTGCCATGCGAGGGCAAATTTTTGGCGATTTGCCGCCCCATAGTGGTTCTATGGGGCAAGAATCGACGGAAAGTTGCACCGCGTGGCGGGCTTTGCAGCCCGGATGCTTTCTGCCGCCCATGCTCCTGAGCTCACCGGTCGCTCCACTCCAGCGTGCCGTCGATGATGGTGTGGGTGCGGCCGCCGATCCACACGGTGCCGTCCACGATATGGGCGACGAGCTGGGCGTCGTGGCCGATCTCGCGGCCCTGGCTCACGATGTAGCCGCGGGCCAGCGCGCCTTGCGGTTCGGCCTGCGCGATGTACGCGGCGATCAGGCCGTTGGCGGCGCCGGAGGCGGGGTCCTCGATGATGCCCACGCCAGCGGGGAAGGCGCGCACCACCAGTTGATAGTCGGGATGCGCGCTGTCCACAAGGGACTTCCTCCGGGCGCGCGCGAACGCGCACAGCCCCATGCTGTCGCTGGCGTGGGCCAGCGCGCCGATCGCGCTGTGGTCGGGCTGCCAGCTGCGCAGCGCAGCCTCGCTTTCCACTTCGGCCAGCCACCAGCGGCGGCCGCCGTCGACCAGGGCGGGTGGCAGCGTGCCGGCGCCGATGCCGGCCAGCGCGGCGGCGAGCAGCGGGTGCGCGTCGCGGCCGGTGCGCACGACGCGTTCGCCGGGCGATTTGAGCAGCAGGCGGCGTGCCGCGCCTTCGCCTTCCACGCGGATCGGCAGCACGCCGGCGCCGCATTCCTGCCACAGCAGGCCGTCGACGGGCTGCGCCAGGCCGCATGCCAGCGCGGCATGCGCGCTGCCCACACTGGGGTGGCCGGCGAACGGGATCTCCTTGTGCGGCGTGAAGATGCGCACGTGGTAGCTGGCGCCGCTGGTGGTGGGCGGCAGCAGGAAGGTGGTCTCGACGAGATCGGTCCAGCGCGCGAAACGCTGCATCGCCTCGCCGCTCCAGTGTTCCGCGCCGATCACCACGCCGAGGTGGTTGCCGCCGCCATGGGTGGCGGCAAAGACGTCCAAATGCAGATAGCGTAATGCGGTCATGGGAGCGTGCGATGGGGGCGAAGTCGCGTAAAGCCCCGCATGATAGCGGTCGCCGCCGCGCCCGGCGGTGATTTTTCGTCATATCGCCATGTGCGCGCGGCCTGGGCGGCGAGTCGACAAGCTGCGCGGGCATCGCCAAGATGGCGACCTTTGCGGTCTTTGCGGAACTCCCATGCCGATCACCCTCATCATCCTCGCGGTCACCTGCATCGTTTCGTTCATCGCGCTCGGCAACAGCCGGCTGATGAACGACCTGATCCTGTGGCCGCCGGCGATCAGCCGCCATCGCGAATACCACCGGCTGGTGACCTACGGCCTGGTGCACGCGGATTTCGGCCACCTGCTGTTCAACATGATCACGCTGTTCTTCTTCGGGCGCGTGATGGAGGGTTTCTACGCCAGCCAGTTGGGCACGTTCGGCTTCGCGCTGTTCTACCTCGGCGCACTGGTGGTCTCGATCCTGCCCACCTACCTGAAGAACCGCGGCAACCCGAACTACCGCAGCCTCGGCGCCTCGGGCGCGGTGTCGGCGGTGCTGTTCAGCTATATCCTGCTGGCGCCGTGGCAGCGCATCATCGTGTTCGTGGTACCGATGCCGGCGATTGTCTACGCGGTGCTCTACACCGGCTATTCGATCTACATGGACCGGCGCGGGCAGGATCACATCAACCACAGCGCGCACCTGTGGGGCGCGGCTTACGGCGTGCTGTTCACCGTACTGGTGAATCCGCGGGTGCTGCCGCATTTCCTGGATGCGCTGCTGCAGCCGCGATTCTGACTGCGCGCCGACGTCGGCATCAGCGCCGGTTCAAGCAGGCGGGCGCAGGCTGACGCCATCGTCTCCGATGGAGGCCGTGCCATGAAACGCCTGCTCTGCGGTTTCGTCCTCGTTGCCCTGGCTGCGCTGCTGTCGGGCTGCTACTACGACCCGGGCTACAGCTACGTGCGGGCCAGCCCATATGCCGGTCCGGCCTATTACGGCAACGGCGTGGTCTACGACGACGGCTACTACGTGGCGCCGGGGTGGTACGGGTACGGGTACGACGGCTGGTACGGCTGCTGCTATGCACCGGGCGTGACGATCGGCGGCGTGTGGTACAGCCGCGGCGGATATCGCCACTATCGCGGCGGCAACTGGCATGGCAACGGCGGTGGCCACTGGCACGGCGGCAACGGCAGCCATGGTCGCTGGAGCGGCCATGGCAGTGGCGGCGACCATCGTCACTGAGTCACGTCCCGCCGGCCGCTGCGGCATCATGGCGGCATGATCCGGCTGCCGGCGACGCTCCAGCGCGACTTGCCCAGGCTCATCGCGTTCGCGGCGATGAGCTGGGTTCTGTGCGCCTGCGGCAGCATCCGCTATTACGCGCAGGCGGTGCACGGGCAGGGCGAGCTGGTGTTCAAGCGGCAGCCCGTGCGCAAGTTGCTCAAGGACCCGGCCACCGACCCGAAACTCGCCGCGCGGCTGTCGCTGGCGCTGGCCGCGCGCGAGTTCGCCAGCCGCCACCTCGACCTGCCCGACAACCGCAGCTACACCAGCTACGTGGACCTGCACCGGCCTTACGTGGTGTGGAACGTGTTCGCCACGCCGCGCTACTCGGTGGAGGCGATCCGGCACTGCTTCCCGATCGCCGGCTGCGTGGCCTACCGCGGCTGGTTTGGCGAGGCCGCCGCCGAGGCGGACGCGGAACGCATGCGGCGCCGGGGCGACGACGTGTGGGTGGGCGGCGTGCCGGCGTATTCCACGCTGGGCTGGTTCGCCGACCCGATCCTTTCCAGCATGCTGCGCTGGGACGACGACGAACTGGCCGGCACGATCTTCCACGAGCTGGCGCACCAGCTGATCTACGCCAAGGGCGACACGGCGTTCAACGAATCCTTCGCCACCTTCGTGCAGACCGAGGGCCTGCGCGAATGGCGCGCTTCGCGCGGCCTGCCGCCGGACAACGGCCACGCGCAGGCGATGAGCGACGGCTTCACGAAGCTGGTATTGGATCTGCGCGAGCACCTGAAGACGCTGTACGCCAGCGGCGTGGACGCGGAGGCGATGGAGGCGGGCAAGCAGCGCGAAATCGCCGCGTTCCGTGCGCGTTACGCCGCGTGGCGCGATGCACACTGGCCAGGCGATCGCCGCTACGACGCCTGGGTAGCCAAGCCCATCAATAATGCGCGCCTGCTGCCTTTCGGCCTGTACGACCAGTGGACGCCGGCGTTCGCGATACTGTTCCGCGAGGGCGGCGGGCAATGGCCGGCGTTCTATGCCCGGGTGCGGGCGTTGGCGCGCGAGGCGAAGGCGAAGCGGGATGCAGCGTTGCAGGGTTTGCTTCCGCCGTAGGAGCGCACCCTGTGCGCGAAATGCCCTGGCGATCGACCAAAGCCAAAGGCCATCGCGCACGACCGAAGGAAGTCCCTTGTGGACAGGGTGCGCTCCTACGGCTTTGCCTTGTGCTTCGCCATGTAGCGCAGGTAGGCCAGCACCGCATCGAGGTCGGCGTCGGACATTTCCTTCGGCGTGGGAAAGCCCTGCATCTTCGCCTCGGGCCAGCGGTGCAGCGACTGCGGGTTGCGGATGAAGCCGCGCAGCAGGTCGGCGCGCAGGTATTCGGTGGGGCTGTACGGCAGGTTGAGATCCGGCCCCAGCCTGGCGTCGCCTTCGCCGTTCATCGTGTGGCAGGCGAAGCAGGTGCGCTTGAACACCGCGTAGCCGCGGCGCACGTCGGCCCCGGCGTCGGCTTGCGGCACGATGGCGGGAAAGCGCGCATCCACGGCCGGGATCGCGCGGATCGCGGCCAACTGGTAAGGCCACTCCTCCGTGGTGACGTGTGCGGCCTGCGGATCGGTCCACACGAGGTAGAAGGGGCCGGCGCGCTTGCCATTGTCGGCGGATGCAGGCCAGGGATGGGCGGGATCTTCCACTGCCAGCCAGGCCTGCGCACCTTGGTGGTTGAGGATGGTGCTGGCGGGAATCTCGGCGGCGAAGCCGTCCGTGGCCACGAACTGCAGGTGCTGGTCCGGGCGCAGGCCGGGCAGCAGCGTGTGCAGCGGCACGGCGCGGTACGTCATGTATCGCCCGAACGCCACGTCGTCGGCGATCGTCACCGTGGCCGCGTCGGCGCGGGCGAGCAGTTGCGCGGTGGTCCAGACCTTGGCGCCGTGGCCGAGGTCGATGCGCAGCTCGGCCGCACGGGCGAAGAGCGGCAGGCACAGCCAGAGCAGGCAGCAGCGCAGCAGTGTTTTCATGGGGTTCCCTCGGGACGCGGCATTGTAATCGTGCGCGGCCGTCCCCATGTCCCGTAAAGCTGTGGCGTGTGGCTGGCTGGAAACTGAATCATTTCGTGCGGTTTCCTTGAACTTTCGCCGCAGCGGCTACACTAAGCATCACGTATCGCCGTGAGGCGACAGGAGACGGGGCAGCACATCGCACCGTCGGGGGGTCGGCCCCTCTCTCCCCTCTTGACGCGCCGACCTGACGAATCCCGGTAGCTACTCCCCTGGCTACCGGGATTTTTTATGCCCGCGATTCGCCGTCGGCGTGGATAATCGTCCACTTGGCGCCGCGTGTGCCGCTGCCGTGCCGGACGACGGATGATCATCGAATCGCTGCTGGATACCGACCTCTACAAGTTCTCGATGATGCAGGTGGTGCTGCATCACTACCCGGCCGCGCAGGTCGAGTACCGCTTCAAGTGCCGCAATCCCGGCATCGACATGGTGCCCTGCATCGAGGAGATCCGGGCCGGGCTGGATGCGTTGTGCAGGTTGCGCTTCACCGAGGACGAGCTGGACTACGTCCGCCAGATGCGTTTCATCAAGAGCGACTTCGTGGATTTCCTCGGGCTGTTCCAGCTCAACGCGAAGTACGTGACGATCGCGCCGGCGGAGGCGGGCAACGGCGAGATCGAGATCCGCATCAAGGGGCCGTGGCTGCATACCATCCTGTTCGAGGTGCCGCTGCTCGCGATCGTCAACGAGGTGTACTTCCGCCGCACGCAGCCCGATCACGACCTCGCCGAAGGGCGGCGGCGTCTGCAGGCGAAGATCGCGCTGCTGCGCGACACGCCGGACTACGAGCAGTGCCGCATCGCCGATTACGGCACGCGCCGGCGCTTTTCGCGCACCTGGCACGAGGAGGTGCTGATCGCCCTGCGCGACGGGCTCGGCAAGCAGCTCGCCGGCACCAGCAACGTCTGGTACGCGCGGAAGCTGGGTCTCACCCCGCTGGGCACGCTGGCGCACGAGTACCTGCAGGCGCACCAGGCGCTGGGCCCGCGCCTGCGCGACTCGCAGGTGGCGGCGCTGGAGGCCTGGGCGAAGGAGTACCGCGGCGACCTCGGCATCGCGCTCTCCGACGTGTACGGCCTGGAGGCCTTCCTGCGCGACTTCGACATGTACTTCTGCAAGCTGTTCGACGGCGCGCGCCACGATTCCGGCGACCCGTTCGACTGGGGCGAGCGCATGCTGGCGCACTACCGCGCCAATCGCGTCGACCCGCGCAGCAAGGTGCTGGTGTTCAGCGACGGCCTGGACATCCCCAAGGTGATGCAGCTGTACGAACACTTCCGCGGCCGCTGCCTGCTGGCCTTCGGCGTGGGCACCAACCTCAGCAACGACACCGGCCCCGAACCGCTCAACATCGTGATCAAGATGATCCGTTGCAACGGCCAGCCGGTGGCCAAGCTCAGCGATTCGCCGGGCAAGAACATGTGCGAGGACGCGGCTTACGTGGCTTACCTGCGACAGGTGTTCCAGATCCCCGCCACGCAGGGCTGACGATCGTTCAGCCTGCCTGCCGCGCCATTGCCCAGGCCACGTGCTCGCGCACCACGGGCGAAGGGTGGTCGGCGCGGGCATTCAGCGCCGCGCGTACCGCCGCCGACTTCGGCGCATTGCCCAGCGCCACCGCGATGTTGCGCAGCCAGCCCTCATAGCCGGTGCGGCGGATCGCCATCCCCTCGGTGCGCTTCAGGAACTCGTCTTCGCTCCACGCGAACAGTTCCACCAGCTTCGCGCCGTCGAGGCGGTGGCGCGGCGCGAAGTCCGGTTCCTCCGCTTCCTGCGCGAACTTGTTCCAGGGGCAGACCAGCTGGCAGTCGTCGCAGCCGAAGATGCGGTTGCCGATCGGTGCGCGCAGTTCCTCGGGAATCGAGCCCTTCAGTTCGATGGTGAGGTAGGAGATGCAGCGGCGTGCGTCCAGCTTGTACGGCGCCAGGATCGCCTGGGTGGGGCAGATGTCGATGCAGCGGCGGCAGGAGCCGCAGTGCGCGCTGGCGGGTTCGTCCACCGGCAGCGGCAGGTCGGTGTACAACTCGCCGAGGAAGAAGTACGAGCCGGCGCGGCGATTGATCAGCACGGTGTGTTTGCCGATCCAGCCCAGCCCCGCGTTGCGCGCCAGCGCCTTCTCCAGCACGGGGGCGGAATCCACGTAGGCGCGGTAGCCGAAATCGCCGACCACGCCGTGGATGCGCTCGGCCAGCTTCTGCAGGCGGTTGCGCATCAGCTTGTGGTAGTCGCGGCCCAGCGCGTAGCGCGACACGTAACCCGCTTCGCCGTCGCGGATCACCTCCCATGCGTTGCGCGTGCCCGGCGGCACGTAGTCCATGCGCACCGAGATCACCCGCTGCGTGCCCGGCTCCAGCTCGGCGGGGCGCGCGCGCTTGGCACCGTGGCGCGCCATGTAGTCCATCTCGCCGTGATGGCCGGCCGCGAGGTAGGCCGCCAGGTGTTGCTCGTCCTCCGCCAGTTCGACGCCGCTGATGCCGGCATCGGCGAAACCCAGCTCGCGCGCCCACTGCTTGATGTCGCGGGCGAGGGCGGCGTAGTCGATGGCGGCGCTGATGGACATGCGCGCATTGTAGGCTGGCGGCGCAGGCGGCATGCCTATAATCCGCGCATGTCCCATCCGTCGCACCGCCACGAGCTCTACACCGTCGACCAGGTGCGTGCGCTGGATCGCCGCGCCATCGACGAGCTCGGCGTGCCGGGTTTCGAGCTGATGCGGCGCGCGGCGTGGGCGGCGCTGTCCAGCCTGCGCCGGCACTGGCCGCAGGCGCGGCGCATCGCGGTGCATTGCGGACCGGGCAACAACGGCGGCGATGGTTTCCTGCTGGCGATGCTGGCGCGCGAGGCAGGTTTGCACGTGGACGTGCTCGCGTTGGGTGATGCATCGAGCGGCGATGCCGGCTCGGCGCGGCAGGCGTGGAAGGACGCCGGTGGCGCCGTGCGGCTGTGGCGGGCCGGCGACGCCTTGCCCGAGGTCGACGCGCATGTCGATGCGCTGTACGGCACCGGCCTGCGCCGCGCGCCGGAGCCGTCGGTGGCGGCGCTGATCGAGGCGATCAATACCAGTGGCGTGCCGGTGTTGGCGCTGGACGTGCCCTCCGGGCTGGATGCCGACACCGGCCACGTGCCGGGTGCGGCGATCCGTGCTGCGGCCACGGCGAGTTTCATCGCCGCCAAGCGTGGCCTGCATACCGGTCGTGCGGCGGCGCACGTCGGCGTGCTGGAGCTGGATGCGCTCGGCCTGCCCGAGTCGTTGTGGCAGGGCGAGCCGCCGGACGCGCACTTGTTGACCGCCACGCAGCTGCCGCCGCGCGCACGCGACGCGCACAAGGGCACGAACGGCCATGTGCTGGCGATCGGCGGCGAGCACGGCATGGGTGGCGCGATCCGCCTGTGCGGCGAGGCCGCGTTGCGCACCGGCGCCGGCCTGGTCAGCGTGGCCACGCGTGTCGAACACATCTTCGCCCTGAATGCCGCGCGGCCGGAATTGATGGCGCACGGCGTGGACGGTCCACAGGCGCTGGAACCGCTGCTGGCGCGCGCCAACGTGCTCGCGCTCGGTCCCGGTCTCGGGCAAAGCGCGTGGAGCCACGCCTTGTGGCTCACCGCGCTGGACAGCGGCAAGCCGCTCGTGCTCGATGCCGACGGCTTGAACTTGCTGGCGCGCGAGCCGCGCCGCCTCGCGCAACCGGCCGTGCTGACGCCGCATCCCGGCGAGGCGGCGCGGCTGCTCGGCAGTACCGTGGCCGACGTCGAGGCCGACCGTTTTGCCGCTGCCCGAGCGCTGGCGGATCGCCATCACGCCGTGGTGGTGCTGAAGGGGTCGGGCAGTCTGGTGGCGTCACCGGATGGACGTCTGGACGTCTGTCCGTGGGGCAACCCCGGCATGGCCACGGGCGGCATGGGCGACCTGCTCACCGGCGTCATCGCGGCGCTGCTGGCGCAGGGCCGCGATGCGTGGCAGGCGGCCTGCCTCGGCACGGGATTGCACGCACGTGCCGGCGATCGTGCCGCGCGGCAGGGCGAGCGCGGCCTGCTCGCCGGCGACCTGCTGGCACCGCTGCGCGCACTGGGCAACGGACTCGACGATGACTGATCACGCTTGGCGACTGGCCGACGAGGCCGCCACCCTCGCGCTGGGCCGCCGCTTCGCCACGGCGCTGGACGGCGGCGGCATGGTGGTCTACCTGCACGGCGAACTGGGCGCCGGCAAGACCACCTTCACCCGCGCGCTGCTGGGCGCACTCGCAGTGGGCGAGCGCATCAAGAGCCCCACCTACAGCCTGATCGAGGGCTACGAGGCGCAAGGTCGGCCGGCCTGGCACTTGGACCTGTATCGCATCGCCGATCCCGGCGAACTCGAATGGCTGGGCCTGGACGCGCTGTCCGATCCGGCTGCGCTGGTGTTGGTGGAATGGCCCGAGCGCGGTCGCGGCGCGTTGCCCGCACCCGATCTCACCCTGCACCTCGCTTATGCGGACGGTGGCCGGCAGGCGCGGCTGCATGCGCATACCGGGCGCGGGCGGAATCTGCAGCGGCGCCTGCGCTGAATCTTTACGACAAGTCGCGGTTTTCCTTAGGAAAATACTGGTGGCCAGGCGAAGGCCCGACGCCCTCGCGGGTGCACGGCAAACGCCACTTGCGATCCATAGCTAGATGCGGGTTGACGAATGATCTGCAGGTTATGGATATTCAAGGGAAAACTTCTTGCAATCCGCGGATGCCTGCGATTCAATGCGCCTTATGCGGGGATACCTGAACAGCCTGGGTGGGGTGCTTGTCGTCGCGCTGGCGTCTGCGCTGGCGCCCGGCGGCGTGCACGCGGCCGACGTGACGGCGGCGCGCGTCTGGGCCGATGCCAGCCATACCCGGCTGGTGTTCGATCTCGACGGCAAGCCGGATTACCGCATCGATCGCCAGAACGACCAGGTGGTGGTGGACCTCGCCCGCGGCAAACTTGCGGCGGGCTACGCCGATCCAGCCGCGCAAGGCCTGTACCGCGGCATGAGCCTGGACCGGCAGGGCGAACGCCTGCAGCTCACCGCGAAGATGGCCGCCGGCAGCCAGGTGCGCAGCTTCGTGCTCGCGCCGACCCAGGGCGACCACTACCGGCTGGTGCTGGACCTGCTGCCGGGCAACGGCGCGGGCAACGCCGTCGCCGCGCCGGTCGCCGCCGCGAAGCCGACCACGGCGCCGGCCGCCGCCCCGCCGCCAGCCGTCGCGACGGTAGGCGGGCGCCACGGCGGCAAGGCCGTGGGCATGAACCGCCAGATCACCCAGCAGGCCGCCGCGCTGCTGGACGGCCAACGCAAGGTCGTGGTGTGCATCGATGCCGGCCATGGCGGCAAGGACCCGGGTTCGCACGGCCCGGACGGCACGCTGGAGAAGAACGTCACCCTCGCGGTGGCGCGCGACCTCGCCGCGCAGATCAACAGGCAGCCGGGCATGCAGGCCATCCTCACCCGCGACGGCGACTACTTCATTCCGCTGGCGCGTCGCTACCAGATTGCGCGCGAACACGATGCCGATCTGTTCGTGTCCATCCACGCCGACGCCTTCACCAGCGGCGACGCGCGCGGTTCCTCGGTATGGGTGTTGTCCCCGCGCGGCAAGAGCTCGGTGGCGGCGCGCATGCTGGCCGACCGCGAAAACAGCTCCGACCTGATCGGTGGCGTGTCGCTGGACAACATGAATGACGGTCTCGCCAAGGTGCTGCTGGACATGCAGCAAGGTTGGGCCGTACAGGCCAGCGACGTGGTGGCCGGCAACGTGCTGAAGGCGCTGGGCCAGCTCGGTCCCACCCACCGCGGCTACGTGGAGCGCGCGAACTTCGTGGTGCTGCGTTCGCCCGACGTGCCCTCGATCCTGGTCGAGACCGCCTTCATCAGCAATCCGGCCGAGGAGCGCAAGCTGCGCGATCCCGGCCACCAGAAGGCGCTGGCCGAAGCGGTGATGAGCGGCGTCAAGAGCTACTTCGAATCCACGCCGCCGCCGGGCACCTGGTTCGCGGCGCAGGCCGCGCACGGCAACGGCACCGAGCTGGCCTCGGCCCGGGCGAGCCAGCCGGCGCCCACCACGGCGCTGGCCGACGACACGCCGGCCAGCGCCGACGCCAACGTGCGCGACCTGCATCGCGTGGGCGAGGGCGAGAGCCTGCGCAGCATCGCGCGCCAGTACGGCATCAGCGTGGGCGCGCTGAAGAGCGCGAACCACATCGACAGCAACGTGGTGCGCACCGGCACCGTGCTGGCAATACCCGCCGGCTGATCGCCGTCGCGCGGCGAGGCGGCCGGCGCAACTGCTAAAGTTCGCGGATGCCCGTCATCCGTCCGCTGCCCCCCGAGCTCATCAACCAGATCGCCGCCGGCGAGGTGATCGAGCGTCCTTCGTCCGTGGTCAAGGAACTGGTCGAGAACAGCCTCGACGCCGGCGCCACGCGCATCGAGGTGGATATCGAGGCCGGTGGCGCGCGGCTGATCCGCGTGCGCGACGATGGCGGCGGCATCGCGCCCGACGAGTTGCCGCTGGCGGTGGCCTCGCACGCCACCAGCAAGATCGGCAGCTTCGACGATCTCGAACACGTGGCCAGCATGGGCTTCCGCGGCGAGGCGCTGGCCTCGGTGTCCTCGGTGGCGCGTTTCGCGCTCACCTCGCGCCAGCGCGATGCTGAGGCCGCGTTCCGTATCGAGGTGGACGGCGGCCGGCTGCAGGCCGCGCGTCCCGCCCAGCATCCGCCCGGCACCAGCGTGGAAGTGCGCGACCTGTTCTACAACGTGCCCGCGCGCAAGAAGTTCATGCGCGCCGAGCGCACCGAGTTCGCGCACATCGACGACCTGCTGAAGTCGCTGGCGCTGGCGCGCGGCGGCGTGGAGTTCCGGCTCAGCCACAACGGCAAGCCGGTGCGCATCTGGAAGGCCGCGCGCGACGCGCAGGCGCAACTGGCGCGCGTGGCCGAGGTGCTGGGTGAGGATTTTCCCGCGCAAAGCCTGCGCGTGGACCACGCCGCGGCAGGCATGCGCCTGTCCGGCTGGGTGGGCCTGCCCACCGCCTCGCGCAGCCAGGCCGACCAGCAGTATTTCTACGTCAACGGCCGGCTGGTGCGCGATCGCGTGGTGGCCCATGCGGTGCGCCAAGCCTATGCCGACGTGCTGTTCCACGGGCGCCATCCCGTCTTCGCGCTGTACCTCGAACTCGACCCGGCCGGCGTGGACGTCAACGTGCATCCGGCCAAGCACGAGGTGCGCTTCCGCGAGCAGCGGCTGGTGCACGACTTCCTGTTCCGCACCCTGCACGAGGCACTGGCGCAGACCCGTGCGGGGCAGGTGGAGTCGCATGCGCAGGACGACGGTGGCCGATTGCACATGAGCACCGCGGGCGTCGCGCATGCATCCGCATCCGGCCTGCCGGCGGTCGCGCGCGCTGCCTCGTGGCCCGTCCGTGCCGACCAGAGCCGGCTCGCGCTGGGCGTGCGCGACGAGCCGCTCGCGGACTACGCCGCGCTGCTGGGCGAAGCGCCGCGCATGGCAGCCGTCGCCGTGCCGATGCCGGCCGCCGAAGAAGGCGAGGCGCCGCCGCTGGGTTACGCGATCGCCCAGCTCAAGAGCATCTACATCCTCGCCGAGAATGCGCAGGGCCTGGTGCTGGTGGACATGCACGCCGCGCACGAACGCATCACCTACGAGAAGCTGAAATCCGGGCGCACCTTGAGCAACCTGCGTTCGCAACTGCTGCTGGTGCCGCTGAACCTCGCGGTGAGCGCGAAGGAAGCCGCCGCCGCCGAGGAACACGGCGAGGCGCTGGCCGACTGGGGCCTGGAGCTGTCGCGCAGCGGCCCGTCCGGAGTGGTGGTGCGGCGCATCCCGGCCCTGCTCGAAGGCGCCGACGTGAGCCAGCTCACCCGCGACGTGTTGGCGGAACTGGCCCAGCACGGCAGTTCGCGCCGGCTGCAGGAGCTGGAGAACGAGCTGCTCTCCACCATGGCCTGCCATGGCTCGGTGCGCGCGGGACGCCGTCTGACGATCCCCGAAATGAACGCGCTGCTGCGCGAGATGGAAGCCACCGAACGCTCCGGCCAGTGCAACCACGGCAGGCCCACCTGGACGCAGTTGAGCCTTGGTGAGCTGGATCGACTGTTCATGCGTGGCCGTTGATGTGCTTGCCCATCCCGCATTTGGCCGTCCATACTCGAACCTTCCATTGCCGCGGATCGTCCCCATGTCGCGAGTCGCCGCTTTCCTGTTCGCCCTGATTTCCGGAGTCGCCGCCGTGTCCGCCGCCGAAGCCCCGTCCTACACCCACGAGATCGAGCAATGGCGTGCCGCCCGCGTGGCACGACTCACCGCGCCGGATGGCTGGCTCAGCCTGATCGGGCTGGAGTGGCTGCACGAAGGCGCGAACCGCGTGGGCAGCGCGGTCGGCAACGACATCGTGCTGAAAGCCGGTCCCGCGCACCTGGGCACGGTGATGCTGGCGGGCGATGGCACGGTGCGCATCGTGCTGGCCAAGGACAGCGGCGCCACCGTCGATGGCAAGCCCGTGGCCGAAGCCGCGCTGGTCGACGACATGCATGCCGGCGATGGCGCCGCGCCCACCACGGTGCGTTTCGGCAACGCCAGCTTCTACGTGATCGACCGCGACCATCGCAAGGCGCTGCGCGTGAAGGATGCCGACGCCGAGGCACGTCGCGATTTCACCGGCATCGACTACTTCGCCATCGATCCATCCTGGCGCATCGAGGCCGACTGGGTGCCGTTCGTGCCCGCGCATGACCTCGAAATAGGTACCGCCATCGGCACCATCGACAAGGTGAGCGTACCCGGCAAGGCGGTGTTCCACCGCGACGGCCATACGTTCGAGCTGCTGCCCTACCAGGAGGAGCCGGGCGGCGAGCTGTTCTTCGTGCTCGCCGACCAGACCTCGGGCAAGCAGACCTACGGCGCCGCGCGCTTCCTCTATGCGGCGCTGCCCGCCGGCGGCCTCGACAAGCCGGGCAGGCTGGTGCTGGATTTCAACAAGGCCTACAACCCGCCCTGCGCGTTCACGCCGTTCGCCACCTGCCCGCTGGCGCCGCCGGAGAACCGGCTCGACATTGCGGTGACGGCGGGCGAGAAGAAGTACCGCGGCGAGCATTGATGATTGCGCTGTGGTGCGTGCGGGACTGAATCGAAAAGACAAAGTCCGGCGCCCCCGGGGTGTGAGGCACCCATCGGCGCATGCGGCCTTCGCATACCGGTCTCGCGGTTGCGATCAGCGGTAGCCCTGCGCCTGCAGCGAGAACAGGTGCGCGTAATGGCCGTCGCGTGCCATCAGCTGCTCGTGGTCGCCGTGCTCGACGATGCTGCCATCCTGGATCACGATGATCTGGTCAGCCATCCGCACGGTCGAGAAACGGTGCGAAATCAGGATGACGATGCGGTTGCCGGCCAGTTCGCGGAAGTGTTCGAAGATGCTGGCCTCGGCGCCCGCATCCATGGCGGCAGTGGGCTCGTCGAGTACCAGGATGTCGGCCTTCGAGCGCATGAACGCGCGTGCCAGGGCGATTTTTTGCCATTGTCCACCGGACAGTTCGCGCCCCTCGCCGAACCACTTGCCCAGTTGGGTGTTGAAGCCGGACGGCAGGCCATCGATGAAGTCGGTGGCCATGCCCTTGTCGCTGGCCTCGCGCCAGCGCACCTCGTCCTCGAAGTGATGGATGTCGCCGGCACCGACGTTCTCGCCCACGCGCATCTGGTAGCGCGCGAAATCCTGGAAGATCACCCCGATGCGTTCCAGCAGGGTGCGCTCGTCCCATGCTCGCAGATCCAGGCCATCCAGCAGGATGCGGCCATGACCGGGGTGGTACAGACGCGTCAGCAGCTTGATCAGGGTGGTTTTGCCGGAGCCGTTCTGGCCCACCAGCGCCAGCGACTGACCGGGGCGGATGTGCAGGTTGATGTCGCGCAGCGCAGGTTCGTCGGCGCCGGGGTAGGTGAAACCGACATGTTCGAAACGCACGCCATCATCCGGCAGCGGCCCCTGCACGGCGCTGCCGTTGTGGTCTGTCGTCGGCGTCTCCAGGTATTCGTACAGCGTCGACAGGTACAGATTGTCCTCGTACATGCCGCCGATGGCCGAGAGCATCGCCGATACCGCCGACTGGCCCTGGCGGAACAGCGCCATGTACATGGTCATCTGGCCCAGGGTGATGCGCCCCAGTACCGTGGTCAGCGCGATCCAGGCGTAGGCGCCGTACAACGCGACGGTGCCCAGCAAGCCCAGGCCGAAACCCCAGCTGTCGCGTCGTACGGCGAGGTCGCGGTCGGCGCTGTAGAGCAGGTGGAAGATGTCGCGGTAGCGCTTGAGCAGCAACGGCCCCAGCCCGAACAGCTTGACCTCCTTGGCGTGATCCTCGCGCGCCAGCACGGTTTCCAGGTACAGCTGCATGCGCGTTTCCGGCGAACGCCAGCGGAACAGCCGGAAGGCGTCGCCGGAAAACTTGGTCTGCGCCACGAATGCCGGAAGCCCGGCCAGCACCAGCACCAGCACCGCCCACGGCGAGAACTGGAACAGCAGCGTGCCGTAGCTGACCAGCGAGATCAGGTTCTGGCCGAGCCCGAAGGTGCGGGTGACCAGCGATAGCGGCTTGGTGGAGGCCTCACGGCGTGCGCGCGTGAGCTTGTCGTAGAAGTCCGAATCCTCGAACTGGGCCAACTGCAGGGTCAGCGCCTTGTCCAGGATCATCACGTTGACGCGGTTGCCCAGTTGCGCTCGCAGCAGCGACTGGCACAGCGACAGGCCGCGTTGCGCGGCGGCCATCGCCGCCACCAGCAGGCCTTCCAGTACCACCCATTGAAACACCGTCGCGAGTGCCGGCTGGCCGCCGGCCGCGGCCACGCGGCTGGCCGTTACCACGGCGTCGACAATTTCCTTGCCCACCCAGGCGATGCCGGCGGGCAGCAAGCCGGCAGCCAGCGTCAGCAGCACCAGTGCCACGGTCAGTCCGCGGCTGGTGCTCCATACCAGTTCCAGTGCGCGCCCGCTGTAGCGAAATACACCAAGAAAGCTGCGTGTCAGCTCGCTGGATTCGGCAGGCGGCGGAGCGGCATGCGGCATGCGGTGTGGGGCACGAATGGATCAGGCAATCCCCTGCACATGGGTGCATCGACAGAAATCTGCAAGTGGCGGATGCCATGACGAGACGCGAGGCCGGTGTCGTTCCATGTCACTGCCATCATCGATCCTTCGCGCTTCGTGTCGTGACATGACCACCGGGAAGCAGCGAGCCATTCACGTTGCCGGCCTGAATGGGAGGCTTGCTCTCGCTCACTTTCCCTTGAACGCCGCCTTGCGCTTCTCCAAAAACGCGCCGGTGCCTTCGCGCATGTCTTCGGTGGAGAACATCAGCGCGAAGCCCTGCGTCTCGAACTCCAGCCCTTGGTCGAGCGCGGTCTCGCCACCTTGCAACACCGCATCGAGGATGCCGGCGGCGGCCAGCGGCGCCGCGGCGGTGAGCTGGTCGGCCAGTGCGTTCACGGTTTCGTCCAGCGCCTCGGGCGCCACCACGCGGTTGACGATGCCGAGTTCGTATGCGCGCTGCGCGTTGATGGACGCGCCGGTGAGGCACAGTTCCAGCGCGGCGCCGCGGCCGGCGAGGCGCAGCAGGCGCTGGGTGCCGCCGAAGCCGGGAATCAGGCCGAGATTGATCTCGGGCTGGCCGAACTTCGCCTTCTCGCTGGCCACGCGCAGGTGGCAGGCCATCGCCAGTTCCATGCCGCCGCCCAGCGCGAAGCCAGGGATGCGCGCGATCACCGGTTTGCCCAGCCGCTCGATGCCCGTCATCAGCCGCTGGCCGGCGCGCGAGAAGCCTTGCGCCTGCGCCGGCGTGTAGCCGTTCATCTCGGCGATGTCGGCGCCGGCCACGAAGGCCTTCTCGCCCGCGCCGGTCAGCACCACCACGCGCACGGCGTCGTCCTGCGCGGCCTGCGCGAACGCGATGGTGAGCTCGTTGAGCGTGTCGCGGTTCAGTGCGTTGAGCTTGTCGGGGCGGTTCACCGTGATGGTGCGCACCGCGCCGCGGTTGCCGATCTCGAGGTTGCGATAGGCCATGCTAGAAACTCCGACGGTGCCGAGACGCGCATGGTAACAGCGGGAACCTTTGCCGCCGCCGGGTTTCTCATGCACGGACGCTGCATGCGGTACGCGAAACGCTTACGATGGGGCGTCCCGGAGCGGCCGCGGCGTGCGGCGAGGCGAGATGGAGAACGGCATGACACGACTGCGTTGGCTGCTGCCCTGCCTGTTGCTGGTCGGCGCGGCCCATGCGCAGACCCGTCCGCCGCCGACCACGGTGAAGCTGGACAAGGCCAAGCTCTCCTACGCGATCGGCTACCAGATTGGCAGCCAGTTCGTCGATGGCCGCAACCAGGCCGGCATCCCGGAGGTTGACATCGCCACCCTGCAGAAGGCGATCCAGGATGCCTACAACAAGCGCCCACCGACGGTATCGATGCAGGCGATGCACCAGCAGCTGAGCGCCTTCAACCAGCAACTGCGCACCGACGCGCAAGCCGAGTTCGAGCAGCTCGCGGAAGCGAACGCGCGCAAGAGCGCCGCGTTCATGGCGCGCAACGCCAAGCAGCCCGGCGTGACCCAGTTGCCTTCCGGCATCCAGTATTCGGTGATGAAGAAGGGCGACGGCACGGTGCATCCCACGGTCACCAGCACGGTGGTGGTGAACTACCGCGGCATGCTGGTGGACGGCACCGAGTTCGACAGCACCTGGTCGCACGGCGCGCCGGTGAGCTTCACCGTGGACCGGGTGATCCCGGGCTGGCGCGACGTGATCCCGCGCATGCGCGTGGGCGATCGCTGGAAGGTGGTGATCCCGCCGCAGCTGGCCTACGGCAAGGAGGGCGCGCTGCCGCGCATCGGCCCCAACGAGGCGCTGGTGTTCGAGATCGAGCTGCTGGCGATCAAGCCGCCGGCACCGGAGCAGGATTCGCGCTGAGCACGCGCGATCCAGCGGTGGAGAGCCTGTTCGATATCCCCACGAGTCATGCGGGAATATCGAACAGACTCTAGAATGGCAGGGCATGCCGAACGAACTTCCTCCCGCACTATCGTCCCCGGCCACGCCGTGCATCGGCGTCTGCCGGCTGGACTCCCGGGGCTACTGCATCGGCTGCCGCCGCACGATCGAGGAGATCGGCCGCTGGCGCGGCATGAGCGAGGCTGAACGCCTGCGTGTGATGCGCGACGTGCTGCCCGCGCGCGCCCGCCCATGAACGATGAATTGCTGCAGGCCTTGCGACCGCTGTCCGCGCCGCCCACCGCGCCGGGCTGGAACCATGCCGACATCAGCGAACTGCTGGGCAACGCGCAGCGCCGGCCCGCTGCAGTGCTGCTTGGCCTGCGCGAGGGTGTGCAGCGGAGGCTGGTGTTCACCGTGCGTACCGACCACCTGCAGTCGCACGCGGGGCAGGTGGCGTTTCCCGGCGGCAGCACCGATCCGGGCGATGCCGATGCGCTGGCCACCGCATTGCGCGAGAGTGAGGAGGAAATCGGCCTCGATCGCGCGCTGGTGACGCCGCTGGGCTACCTCGACAGCTTCGAGACGATCAGCGGCTACTGCATCACGCCGGTGGTGGCGAGCATCGATGCGCGTGCGCAGCTGCGCGCCGCGCCGGCGGAAGTGGCCGAGGTGTTCGAGGTGCCGCTGGCGTTCTTCCTTGAACCGGCCAACCTGCGCCGTTATGTCATGGAATACCGCGGCCACCGGCGCGACATGGTGGAGTTCGTGCATGGCGGCCACCGCATCTGGGGCGCCACCGCGGCGATCCTGCTGAGCCTGCTGAAGAGGATGGGACGCGCATGAAGAGCACGTTGATCTCCGCAGCCGAACTGGCGGCGCTGCCGCCCGGCGAAGTGCTGATCGTCGACTGCCGCAAGGATCTCGCCGATCCGGCGAAGGGACGGCGCGATTACGAGGCTGGCCACGTCCCCGGTGCGGCGTTCGCGGAGCTGGACACCGATCTCTCCGACCTCTCGCGGCAATCGCAGGGGCTGGGTCGGCATCCGCTGCCCTCCGCCGCCGCGTTCTCCGCCGTGCTGGGCCGCTGGGGCTGGCGTCCGGGCCTGCAGGTGGTCGCGTACGACGCCGCCAGCGGCGCATTGGCCGCCGCGCGCTTGTGGTGGCTGCTGCGCTACGCCGGCCAACGCGCGGTGGCGGTGCTCGACGGCGGCTTTGCCGCCTGGCAGGCAGTGGGCCTGCCGGCGGAAAACGCCGAGCCGCAGCGTGCGGCGACCACGGTGGCGGTGCAATTCGATCCTGCCCAGGCCGTGCTCGACCACGCAGCGCTGCACGCCGCGCCCGCGCCGCTGCTGCTCGATGCCCGCGCCTCGCCTCGCTACCGCGGCGACACCGAGCCGCTCGACCCCGTCGCCGGCCACGTGCCAGGCGCACGCAACCGTCCGTTCGCCGACAACCTCGCCGCCGATGGCCACTTCAAGAGCGTGGCGGCACTGAAAAGCGATTTCCTCGCCGTGCTTGGCACGCGCCAGCCAGGCGAAGTCGTGCACATGTGCGGCTCCGGCGTCACCGCCTGTCACAACCTGCTGGCGATGGAACACGCCGGCCTCACCGGCTCGCGCCTGTACGCACCGTCGTGGAGTGGATGGGTCAGCGACCGCTCGCGTCCGGTGGCGACGGGCCACTAAGTGCCGATACTCAGCCCTTGCTCTTGAGCCTCGCCACCAATGCCTGCAGCGTGGCTTGCGTCTGCGGGTGATAGAAGCCCGCGACGAAATCGTCGATCGGCAGTGCGTCCACATCGGCCCAGATGGCGACGAGGTCGGCGCGGGCGAGGCGGCGGGTGGCGAGCATGGCGTGCGAAGGGAGGGCGAGCAGCTCGTCCATCCAGTGCAATGCGCGCGTGGTCACCTGGTCGATGCCGGTGGTCTCGTCGACGAAGCCGCAGGCCAGCGCCTCCTGCGCGTCGACCATCGCGCCGGACACCAGCAGGCGTTCGGCGCGGTACGCGCCCACCACGCGGCGCAGCGCGAGCTGGATGCAGTCGGGCACGCTGAGGCCCACCTGCACCTCGTTGAGGCCGATCTTGTACGGGCCTTGCGCCATCACGCGGTAGTCGCACATCAGCGCCAGCACCGCGCCGCCGGCGGGGCTGTGGCCGGTGATCGCGGCGGCCAGCGGCACTGGCGAGCAGGCCAGCGCGGCCGAGGTGGCGAAGAACTCGCGCCAGTAGGCGCGCGCGCCGGCGCGATCCGTCTGCAGCAGGGCGGGTACGTCCACGCCGGCGGAGAACATGCCGGGCACGCCGGACAGCACGATGCCGCGTGCACCGCCCGCGATGGCGTCGTTCAGTGCGGTGTGCAGCGCGTGCAGCAGTTCCAGGTTCAGCGCGTTGACCGGCGGGCGTGCGAGCCGGATCTCGGCGATGGCGTCGTGCTGGATGATTTCAAGCATGGGTGGCTCCTGCAACTGGTTTCTGATGATCATCGAAACTCGACGATTCAAGGCCTCTCTCCCGCTAGGAGAGGGGTTGGGGTGAGGGTTCGGGCAAGGCGCGGAAATCATGTGCAGGTTACCTGCAGCCTTGTGCTTCGGCCGTACCCTCATCCGCCCCTTCGGGCACCTTCTCCCGGAGGGAGAAGGGAAAATACGGCCGAGGATTGGCGCCAATCGGGCTATTGCTGCGGATGCTGGTCCGCGGTCCAGGTGTAATGCACGGCGTAGTCCAGCTGGGCCTTGCCGTTGGCGGGCACGTTGATGCGGAACTCCAGCGTGTCGGTGGTCTGCTTGCTTGGCTTTTCGCTGGAGGAGGCCAGCGTCCATTCGCGCCAGCGGTTGGGATGCTCGCGCACGGTGACGGTGCGCGCGTTGTCGCCGGCGTTCGTGAGCGTGATGCGGAAGGCCTCGTCCAGCGTGCGGCCGGCCTGGTCCACGTGGAAGGCGGTGCGCTCGCGCTGCGCGCGCAGGTCGAAGGCCTGGCCCAGCGTGATGGTGGCGTCGCCGCCCTTGGGCGTGTCCTCGATGCGGCCTTCGCCGATGAACTGCGGCGTGCCGTGGCTGTCCTGCGCGAGCACGCGCAGATAGCCGGCCGGCAGGCTGTCGAAGGCGGTGAGCTTGAGCGTGCTGACGATGCTGCCGTTGCCGCCGCCGCCGTTGAAGTCGCGGCCCAGCATCGGCTGCGGCGGCTGCCAGGTGCCGCCGTTCTCGACCAGGTTGGTGCGCTCGCAGGCCAGCGTGCGCGTGGCGTACAGCGGCACCTGGCTGACGCTGCCGTCGGGCAGGTTCACCGCTGCGGACAGGGTGTAGCTGCGGTAGTTGTCCATCTGCGCCTGCTCGGGCACGGGCGCGGCGGCTGCAAAGGCCTTGGCTTGCATCATCATCGGACGTGGCGCCGATGCCTTGGCGAAGTTCGGTTCGCCCGCGATCAGGGTGAGCTTCGCGTCGTGCCAGTCGCGGCCGCTGCGGTTGGCGATGCTGGCGCGCGATTCGAACTGCATGCGGCAGGCCTCGCCGGGCTGCAGCGTGGCCACGTAGGCGGCGCGCCAGCCGAGGCCGCTGGTGGGGTAGCTGAGCACGGCCGCGGTGTTGCCGCCGTGCGCCGCGTCCACGCGCAACTGCAGGCTGGAACCGGTGGGGATGCTGCCGTCGCTCACGCGCACGGCGGCGTACTGGCGGATCAGCGTGCTGCCGAGCACGGAATAGACCACCAGCCCATCGTTGCCCGCGCGCAGCAGCTTGCCATTGGCGATGGCCTGGCCGCTGTCGCCCAGCACGGCGACCTCGCGGCCGAGCAGGCCGGTCAGTGCGGCGCTGCCGCCCTGGCCCAGCAGCAGGCGTTGCGAGACCACCCTGGCGTTGCCGCCGGGAAAGCCCAGCGCCAGCGCTTCGGCATCGAGGTGGTCAGGCAGGTCGCCCAGGGTGATGTCCTGCAGGCCGGGCTTGAGCGTGAGCGCGCGCTGTTCGCGCACCACCGCGTAGCCGTCGTCGACGTTGCCGTCGCCGCTGCTCGCGTACAGCGCGGCGCTGTCGCTGCGGTACAGCGTGATGTCGGCGCCGCTCGCGGTGGATGTCGCCGCGCCGGCGGGCGCGGCGAGGGCGAGTCCGGCGACGCAGGCCAGCGCGAGGGCGGACAGGGCGGGCTGGTTCATGGCGAAGCTCCTGGAGGGGACGGGGAGTCTGGCTGCTTGTTCCCCCTGCGTGTAGGGGAGGCGGGAGGGGCAAAGCACCTTAATTCCAACCTTCCCTTGCAAGCAGGGGAAGGAGCAGGTGTCGCTTATCGCTTCTGCGTGGTCGTGCCGTAGTGCAGGACGTCGGAGATCTCGGCGGTGGCCTTGCACAGCGCCTCGACGGTGCGCTGGCGGGTCTGCGCCGAGGCGCGCTGCTCGATGAAGGGCACGGTGAGAGCGCACACGGCGCGGCCGTGCTGCAACACCGGCGCGGAGATGTCGGTGACCGCATCCACCACGTGGCTGCGCGCGCAGGCGTAGCTCTGGCTGCGCACCTGCGCCAGCTGGCGGACCAGCTTCTTGCGGTCGAGGTCGGGTTCCTGGGCGGCGATCAGGTCCAGCCAGTGCTCGCGCACCTGTTCGTCCTGGAAGGCCAGCAGCACGTGGCCGGAGGTGGCCTGGGACATCGGCCGGCGATGGCCGATGCGCACCACCAGGGCGATCTCGCCCGGCGGATCGGCGCGGGCGATCACCACGATCTGGTCGCGCGAAGGCACCACCAGGTGGCAGGCCTGCTCGGTGGTCTCGGCGAGCCGGTGCATCACCGGCAGGGCGGCCTCGATCGCGCTCTTCACCGGCGGCTGCTCCATCGCGAGGCGGAACAGCCGCGGCGTGATGCAGTAGCCGCCATCGCCTTCGGTACGGGCGAGGTAGTCTCGTTCCTCCAGCACCTGCAGCATGCGGAATATCTCGCCGCGCGAGCGGCCCACGCCTTCGGAAATCTCCACGATGCTCAGCGGCTGGTGCGCGCTGGCCAGCAGTTCGAGGATGTCCAGGCCCTTGTCGAGCGCGGGGGCGCGGTATTTGGGTGCGGGTTTCGTCATGGTGGCCCTAGCTTGCCGCATGCTGCGGGTGGTCGTCATGTGGAACACGGCATGTTGCGGCGCGTCTTGTTATGCTGGTGAATAACTGTTTCATATTTGCACGTCGGCGCGAATCCTGCGCGGGCACGCATCGCCGGACGCCAGCGCCACGCAACGGGAGAGAGGGGTGGATGTGCAAGTGATGACGGAGTCCCCGGCAACGCCCGTTGCCACCGCGCCGCAAGGCGTCCGCCGCTGGCTGCCGCTGTTCCTGATCGTCGGCCTGTTCTTCCTGTGGGGCGGCGCGAACAACCTCAACGACGTGCTGATCGCGCAGTTCAAGATGGCTTTCGTGCTGGACGATTTCCAGGCGGGCCTGGTGCAGAGCGCGTTCTACCTCGGCTATTTCCTGGTGGCGATGCCGGCGGCGATGTTCATGCGCCGCTACGGCTACAAGGAGGCGGTGGTGGTTGGGTTGGTGCTGTACGGCGCGGGCGCGTTGCTGTTCTGGCCGGCGGCGCAGTTGCGTACTTACGGGCTGTTCCTGTTCGCGTTGTTCGTGATCGCCACCGGGCTGGCCTTCCTGGAAACCTCGGCGAACCCGCTGATGACCGTGCTGGGACCGCGCGAAGGCGCGGCGCGCCGGCTCAACTTCGCGCAGGCATTCAACCCGCTGGGCTCGATCGCCGGCGTGCTGATCGGCAAGCATTTCATCCTGGCCGGCGTGGAGCACACGCCGCAGCAACTGGCCGCGATGGGCGCCGCCGAGCGCGATGCGTACTACACGGCGGCGACGCACGCGGTGCAGTGGCCGTACCTGTGCATCGGACTGGTGGTATTGGCCTGGGCTGCGCTGGTGCTGGTGATGCGCTTCCCCGCGGTGGCCGCGCCGCACAAGCTGACTACGCGCGCCACCGGGCACGACGGCGCGCTGGCCCGGCTGCTGCGCGACCGCGGCTTCACCAGCGCGATGGCGGCGCAGTTCTTCTACGTGGGCGCGCAGGTCGGGGTGTGGAGCTACACCATCCGCTACGTGCAGGCGACGATGCCCGGCACCTCGGCGCACGCAGCGGCGAGTTTCATCCTCGCCGCGCTGGCGTGCTTCATGGCGGGCCGCTTCGTGGGCACGGCGCTGATGAAATACCTCGCACCTGTGCGCCTGCTGCTGGCATTCGCCGCGATCAATGTGGTGCTCACGCTGTACGCGCTGCTCTGGCCCGGCCTGGGTGGCGCCTGTGCGCTGGTGGCCTGCAGCTTCTTCATGTCGGTGATGTACCCGACCATCTTCGCGCTGGGCGTGGAGGGCATGGACGACGACGAGCGCAAGCTCGGTTCGGCCCTGCTGGTGATGACCATCATCGGCGGTGCGGTGCTCACCGCGGCGATGGGCGCGGTGTCCGATTACGCCGGCATTGCGCGTGCGCTGGGCGTGCCGGCGCTGAGCTTTGCCGTG
>Ga0068856_100000661_pt1 | contig 37318 bp, 31 predicted proteins | sample KBSCornC62_FD_66595 | JGI IMG/M metagenome (GOLD analysis project Ga0068856, IMG submission 66595) | Corn rhizosphere microbial communities from Kellogg Biological Station, Michigan, USA - KBS Corn C6-2 | ecosystem: Host-associated > Plants > Roots > Rhizosphere > Soil ...
GTGGACTTGATCGGTCCCTTGTCGTCGATGGGGCGGCCGAGGGCGTCCACGACGCGGCCCACGAGCGCGGGCCCCACGGGCACCTGGATGATGCGGCGCGTCCGGCGGACCTCCTGGCCCTCCTTGACGTGCTGCGATTCGCCGAGCAGGACGACGCCGACCTGGTCCTGCTCGAGGTTCAGGGCGAGGCCGAAGATGTCGTGGCCGAAGTCCACGAGCTCGCCCGCCATGACCTTGTCCAGGCCGTAGATGCGCGCGATGCCGTCTCCGACCGACAGCACGGTGCCCACCTCGGCCACGTCGATCGTCGACTCGTAATCGGCGAGCTGCTGCTTCAGGATCGCCGTGATCTCGTCTGCCTTGATCTCCATCTCACGCTCCCATTGTCTGGCCCGCCTGCTCCTCGAACCGGCGGATCGCCGAGGTCACCGATCCGTCGAACACGCGGGATCCCGCCCGCGCGACGAAGCCGCCGATCAGCGTCGGATCCAAGTCGATCTGCATCTTCACCGCCTTCCCGGTCCGCGCCGCGAGCGCGTCCTGGATGGCCTTCTTCTCGCCGTCGGTCAGGGGCTCCGGCACCGTGACGCGCACGCGCAGGACTCCCTGGATCTCGTCGTTCAAGTCGCGCAGCGCCCGGAAGACCGCGCCCGCCTCGAGCAGACGGTGGTTCCGGAGCATCACGAGGAGGAAGCGCGTGCCGTACGCGTCGATTCCCGACTTCCTGGCGAGCTCCTGGATCGCCCCCTTCTTCGCGTCCCGCTTGACGTTCGGGGCGAGCATGAAGGCGCGCAGCGTCGGGTTGGTCTCGAAGGCGTGCGCCATCGCGTCGCCCGCCTCGAGGAACGCGCCGAAGTCGTAGCCCCGGGGAGCGGCCTCGACGAACGCACGCGCGTAGGGACGCGTGAACGAGCTCATCGGTCCGCCTGCTTCAGCCGGCCGACGCCGTCGTCGATGAGGCGGCGGCGGTCGTCGGCGTTGATCTCGCGCTTCAGGATCTCGGACGCGCGCTCGGCGGTGAGGGCCGCGGCCGACTGACGCAGCTCCGCCTTCGCCTCCGCGAGCCGGCGACCGATCTCCTCCTGGGCCTCCTTGCGCGTCCGCTCGACCTCGGCATCGGCGCGGGCCACGAGCTCTTCGCGCGCGCTCTGCCCGTCCTGGACGCCCTGCCGGCGGATCTCCTCGATCTCACGCTCCAGACGCGCGGTCCGCTCCTCGATCTCGCGCGCGAGGCGATCCACCTCCGCCCGCCGGTGCTCGGCCTCCTTCGCGCGCTTCTCGATCTCGAGCTGCCGGGCACGGAAGGCCGCCGACATCGGCTTGGCGACGAAGTAGATGAGGACCGCCAGGAACAGGACCAGGTTCACGAGCTGCCAGACGGTCAGCGGAATCCCCAGGAACCTCTCCGGGGCGTGCCCCTCTTCCTGGAGAAGAAGGAGGATCGCGTTCGGAACCCGGGCGAGGATCACGCCGCGAGCTTCCGCCCGAGAACCTTCTCGGCGAGCTCCCGGGCGAGCCCGACGGCGCGCTCGGGCAGCGACCGCACGGTCTCCGCCGCCTGCGCCTGGATCTCGCGGCTGCCTTTCTCGATCGACTGGGTCGCCTCGGCGCGCGCCTCGGCGAGCCGCTTCTCGAGAACGGCGGCGCCCTGCGCGCGCAGGTCCTCGCGCGTCCTCAGGGCATCCCGGCGCGCGGAGGAGAGCTTGTCCTCTCCCACTGCGACGGCGCGCTCGAGGCGTCTGACGCTCTCGGCGTAAGCCTCCTCGGCGGTTCGCTCCTCGTTCTCGCGCGCCTCGAGGATCGCGGAGAGTGGGGCAAAGAGGTATCGCTTCAGGATCCAGTAACTGATCCCGAAGCAAAGAATCACGTAGAGACTCGTGACGTTCGGTAGTCCAATCATGGAGACGGTTCGACCTCGGTTTTGCGGCGACGAAACCGCGGATCAATAGCACAGGACGCGGTTCCGAGTCGAGTCGCCCGGTCCGCGCTCCTAAACGACTGAGGCTCGGATCGTTGAAAGAGGCGCCGGAGTCACTTCCGCGTCGCCGGCATCTCCACGAGGCGCGACGCCGGCGCCGGCGTCATGTCGCAGGAGCCCTGGAAGTAGGCGCCCTCCTCGACCCGCAAAAGCGGCGTCTGGAGATCCGCGGTCACCCGGGCATGCGAGTGCAGCTCGATCCGCTCCGCGGCAAACACCGAGCCCTTGAGCGAACCGTTGATCGAGATGCGGTCCACGTGGATCTCGGCGTCGACCTCGGCGGAATCGCCCAGGATTAGCTCGCTGCCGCCGGGGATCCGGCCCTCGAACCGGCCGTCGATGCGGAAGGTCTCCTCGAAGACGAGCTCACCCTTCAGGTGGCTGCCCTTGTCGAGAAACCCGTTGAGCGTGGCGCCTTCACCGCGTGCCTTCATGGGACCTCCTGGCCTGGGGTTGGTTGAGATCTCAGGACCTTCCGATGAGCCTCTCGTAGAGGCCGACGAGCTCTTCTTCCGATCCGAAGCCGATCTCGAGGCGTCCGCCGCGGCGCTTTCGCACGATGCGCACTCGCGCCGAGAGCCGGCGCGACAGCTTCTCCTCGGCGTCGCGGGTGAAGGGATCCCGCCGCTTCTCGTGACGGACCCGGTCTCCGGCGGAGAGCTGGACGACCCGCTTCTCGGTCTGCCGGACCGAGAGCGCGCGCCGCAGGATCTCCTCGGCGAGCCGCTCCTGATCATCCGTCGAGGCGAGCGCGACGAGAGCCTTCGCGTGGCCGCCGGAAAGCCCGCCGGAACGGATCCTCTCACGCACTGGCGCCGATAACTTTAATATTCTCAATGAGTTAGCTATAGTCGCGCGGTCCTTGCCGACCCGGTCCGCGATCGCCTCCTGGGTCAGGCCGAACTCCTCGCGCAGCCGCGCGTAGGCTTCCGCCGCCTCCAGGATGTTCAGGTCCTCGCGCTGGAGGTTCTCGACGAGCGCCGCCTCGAGCATGTCGCGGTCGGAAGACTTCTGACGGATGGTGACCGGCACGGTCTGGAGTCCCGCGAGCGTCGCGGCCCGCCAACGCCGCTCGCCGGCGACGATCTCGAAGTCTTCGCCCCGGGAGACCACCACGATGGGCTGAAGGATCCCCTGTTCCCGGATTGAGCTCGCGAGCTCGGCGAGCGCGGCGTCGGCGAACTCCCGCCGGGGCTGGAAGCGCGACGGGCGCAGACGTGCGATCTCGACCTCCTGAAGCGAAGACGAGGGGGACGTTCCACGTGGAACATCGTCCTTGCCCGGCAAGAGCGCCGAGAGACCGCGTCCCAGAACCGGCTTGCGATTGGTCACGAGAGACCTCGCCTCTTCAGGAACTCGCGCCCCAGGGCGAGATAGGCCTCGGCGCCCCTGGATTTGATGTCGTAGGCGAGCACCGGCTTCCCGAAGGAAGGCGCCTCCCCAAGACGCACGTTGCGCGGAATCACGGTTTCGAACACTTTCTCGCCGAGATGGCTGCGGATGTCCTCGACGACCTGTTTGCCGAGGTTAGTCCGCTCGTCGTACATGGTCAAGACGATCCCTTCGACGGCGAGGAGCGGGTTGAAGGAGCCGCGGACCCGCTCGACCGTCTCGAGGAGCTCGGAGAGGCCCTCCAGCGCGAAGTACTCGGTCTGGATGGGCACGAGGACGGAATCGGCCGCGGCCAGGGCGTTGACGGTCAGAAGCGAGAGCGATGGCGGACAGTCGATCAGGATCAGGTCGTACGCGCTTCGGACGTTGCCCAGGGAGAACCGAAGGCGCGACTCGCGGTCGGGCTGCCCGACGAGCTCGATTTCCGCCCCGACCAGGTCCCTCCCGGATGGCGCCACCCAGAGGTTCGCGAACCCGCTCTCGCGAATCGACGGCCCCATCTCGCCGCTCAGGAGCCCTCGGTAGGTGGTGAGTTCCTCGCGCTTGGAGAAGCCCAGACCGGAGGTCGCGTTGGCCTGGGGGTCGAGGTCGAGAAGCAGGACCTTCTTGTCGAAGGCCGCTATCGCCGCTGCGAGGTTGATCGCCGTGGTCGTCTTGCCGACGCCGCCCTTCTGATTCGCGACGGCGACGATTCGGCTCATGCGCGGCGGATTATGGCCCAAGGCGGCAGGGAGCCCGGCGCCGGGATGCGATGTTCCACGTGGAACATCATCAGAGCAACCGATACCGGGCGATGACCCGGCGCGAGGAGCCTGGCACGTTGAGACAGCTCTCGAGGCTGAATCGAGGGGCAAGAGCCCGATCGAGCTCCTCGGGCGCAGTCGTCCAGGCGAGCAGAGCGCCTCCCGCGCGAAGGAAGTCCGACTCGCGGAGCCAGGACCCCGGGCTTCCGACCGCGCGGACTGTCGCGACATCGAAGGTCTGCCCGCCGACCTCCTCGGCCCGACTTTCGATCACGCGCACGTTGGGCAGCGTCAGATCGCGAACCACGTGGCGAAGGAACGCCGCGCGCTTCGATCGCGGCTCGAGAAGGCTCATCGCGACATCGGAACGCACGATGCCGATGGGAAGCCCCGGGAACCCCGCCCCCGATCCAACGTCAATAACCCTTGCACCATGAACAATTAGGTTGGCCCCCAGCACGGACTCCATCGCGTGATCGGCGAGGCCCTCGGGCGAGGGATCCCCCGTCAGATTCATGGACCGCCTCCAGCGCGTCAGCTCGGAGAGATACCGGCTGAGCGAGGTCCAGGAGACTTTCTTCGAATAACCGAAGTGCTCGGCGCTATCGGCCAGGAGCTCCTGGAATCGCTCCGGAGGAAGCGGTTCCAGCGCCCTTTGCGACATGCGCGGAGATTATCGCGACCGCCGCGGGAGTGACGCCGGGAATGCGTGAGGCCTCCCCGACCGTCCGCGGCCGGCGGCGCGCGCACTTCTCGACGACCTCCCGGGACAGCCCCGGGATCGAGGCGTAGGGAAATCCCGTCGGAATCGGCCGGCTCTCGAACGGCCGCAGCCGCTCGATGCGCTCGAGCTCTCGTTTGATGTAACCATCGTATCTAATTCTAGAGAGTAACGCGGAGAGCTCCTCGCGCGTAAGGGCCTCCGAGATCTCCGGGGCCAGGGTCGAGAAGACCCCGCCGGCCTCCAGATCGGGGCGCTGGAGCAGCTTGTGCAGGCTGGTCGGCTCGCCGATGCGGATTCCGAGCGCCTCCTCCAGAAGTCCGAGTGTGTCGCGGGAAGGAGTCACGACGCGCCCGCGAAGGCTCGCCTCCGCGCTCCGGATGCGCTCCTCGGACCGCATCGCCGCCTCGTACTCGGCCTCATCGAGCAGGCCCACTGCCCGTCCATGCGGCGCGAGGCGGGGGAGCACGGTGTCGACCCCGAGGAGCAGCCTGTACTCCGCGCGCGAGGTGAAGAGGCGGTAGGGCTCGTCGAGGCCCTTCTTCGTGAGGTCGTCGATCATCACGGCGGCGTACGCCTCGCTGCGGTCGAGGACGAAGGGCTCCTCGCCCCGCACGGCGCGCGCGGCGTTGATCCCGGCGCACAGGCCCTGCGCGGCGGCCTCCTCGTAGCCCGAGGTCCCGTTGATCTGGCCCGCGAGGAAGAGACCCGGCACGTCGAGCGTCTCGAGCGAGAGGCGAAGCTGCTCGGGGAAGACGAAGTCGTATTCGACGGCGTAGCCGGGACGGATCATGTGCGCGCGCTCGAGCCCGCGGATGCCCGAAAGGAGCTCGCGCTGCAGCTCCTCGGGCAGCGAGGTCGAGAGGCCGTTGACGTAGATCTCCTCCGCGTCCCAGCCGTCGGGCTCGAGGAAGATCGTGTGCTCGCCCTTGTCGGCGAACTTCACGACCTTGTCCTCGATCGAGGGGCAATAGCGCGGCCCGATCCCCTGGATGCGTCCCGAGTACATCGGGCTCCGATGCAGGTTCTCGCGGATGCGCTCGTGCACGCGCGGGTTCGTCGCGGTCAGCCAGCACACCGCTTGGCGCCGCGGCAGCGCGTCCGCGCGCGTGCGGAACGAGAAGGGAACCGGCGGATCGTCGCCCCCCTGCGCGGCGCAGCGCGCGTAGTCGATCGAGTCGCGGTGCAGGCGCGGCGGCGTTCCGGTCTTGAAGCGGCCGAGCCGAAGGCCCAGCCGCGAGAGGGCGCCGGAGAGCCCCTTGGCGGCCGCCTCGCCGACGCGGCCGCCCTCGGTCCGCCGCTCTCCCGTGTGCATCAGGCCGTTGAGGAAGGTTCCGGTCGTCACGACGACCGCACGCGCGGCGAGGCGCTCGCCGCTCGCCGTGACGGCGCCGCCCACGCGCCCGGTCGCCTCGGAGACGAGGATCTCCTCGGCCATGCCCTCGAGGATCCTGAGCCCCGGCGTCGCGCGGAGCCGCTCGCGGGCGGCTCGCGCGTATCCGGCGCGGTCGCACTGCGCCCGCGGGCCCCAGACGGCGGGCCCGCGCGAGCGATTCAGGATGCGGAACTGGATGCCGGCCGCGTCGGCGAGCGTCCCCATGAGGCCGCCGAGCGCGTCGATCTCGCGGACGAGCTGACCCTTCGCGAGGCCGCCGATCGCGGGATTGCACGACATGCGTCCGATGGCCGCGGCGTCGCCGGTCAGGAGGGTCGTGTCGAGACCCAGCCGCGCCGCGGCGTGCGCGGCCTCGATGCCCGCGTGGCCGCCGCCGATGACGAGGACGTCGAAGGAGAAGCTTTGAGTCATGGGTCGTGAGTCGTGAGTCGTCGAGTCAAGATTAGCCGAGCCGACTCACGACTCATAACTCACAACTCACGACCCCTCATTTCCCGATGCAGAACGTCGAGAATAGCCTCGCCAGCACGTCCTCGGGCGTCGTCTCTCCCACGAGATCCGCGAGCGCATCGAGCGCGGCGTGGCAGTGCGTCGCGGCGTACTCCGGGGAGACGCCGTCGCGCAGCGCGGTGAGCGTCTCCTGCGCGGCGCGGCGCGCGTCGTCGACGAGGTTCTTCTGGCGAAGCGTCCCGAGGACCTCGGAGGCGTGATCGCCGCGGATCGAGTCCGACAGCATCCCGGTGAGGAGCGCGCGGAGTGTCTCTCCCGCGTCCGGGGCGAGGCCGCAGAGCAGGAACGCATGCTTCGGAAGCTCCGGGCCGCCGGGCCCTCGTCGATCGGCCTTGTTGGCGATCAGGAGACGCGGCTTCCCGTCGAGCCCGCCGGCGTCGATCCCGGCGAGCCGCCGCGCGTCCGCCTCGGAGAAGCCCGCGGAGGCGTCGAAGACGTAGACGAGGGCATCCGCGCGCTCCCCCTCGCCGAGGGCACGCGCGACGCCGATTCGTTCGACCGGATCCTCGCTCGCGCGCAGGCCCGCCGTGTCGATCAGCGTGACGGGAACGCCGTCCACGTCGAGCGGCGACTCGAGCGTGTCCCGAGTCGTTCCCGCGATCTCGGTGACGATCGCCCTCTCCGAGCCCACCGCCGCGTTGAAGAGCGTCGACTTCCCGACGTTCGGCTCCCCCAGGATCGCGACGCGGCAGCCCTCGGAGAGAAGCCGACCGGTCTCGTAGCTCGCCGAGAGCCGCTCGAGCTGCGCGATCGCGGCGGAGAGCGCGGCCTCGACGCTTCGCGGGACGGCCTCGCCCACGTCGTCGGAGAAGTCGATCGCCGCGGCGAGGCCCGCCGAGGCCTCGAGGAGCCGGTCGCGGACGCGGCCCGCGGCCTCGGAGAGCGAGCCGGCGAGGCGCCTCGCGCCCGCGGCGGCCGCGGCGGGCGTCTTCGCTTCGATCAGATCCCGCACGGCCTCGGCGCGCAGGAGATCGATCTTGCCGGAGCGAAACGCGCGCTCCGTGAACTCCCCTGGCCGCGCGAGCCGGGCGCCGAGCGCGGTCGCCGCGCGCAGCAGCCGCTGCACCACCGCCGGGCTCCCATGGACCGAGATCTCCCCCACGTCCTCGCCCGTCATCGAGGCGGGCGCGGCGAAGTAGGTCACGAGCGCCGTGTCGATCGGGGCGCCCTCCCCGTCGACGAGGAGGAGCAGCGTTGGCCGGCGCGGCGCGGGCGGAGTCGGGAGCCGCGGCGCCAGGGCCTCGAGGATCCGCGGCGTGTCCGGGCCGGAGAGCCGTACGAGGGCGATCGCCGACCGACCCGCCGGGGTCGCCGGCGCGACGATCGTGTCGAGCAGCGCGTCGGAGGGCCGCATCAGAGAGCGCGGCCCCTCAGCGGCTCTTGAGGCGGACCTCCACTCGTTTGAGGAATCCGTCGCCCTCGCTCTCGGTCTCGACGTCCGGATCCTCGGCGAGCGCGAGGTGCACGAGTCGCCGCTCCCAGGGAGAGAGCGGCGGAAGCAGCTGCGGGCGCCGCGTGCGGCGGACCTCGGCCGCGGACTGCGCCGCCAGGTCCTCGAGCGCGCCCTTGCGCTGCGCGCGGAACCCCTCGGCGTCGAGCCGCGGGTGGACCGGCTGGCCGATGCGTTTCGAGGCGATCCGGCCGACGAGGACCTCGAGGCCGGTCAGCCCTTCGCCCTGGTTGGCGAGCAGCGGCTCGGCGTCGTCGCCCATGAGCTCGAAGAGGATCTCGTCCCCCGAGGCCTCGCGGCGGCGGATCTCGAGCAGGAGTCCCGCGGCGGAGAGGAGCTCGGTCAGCGTGGACTCGACGGCCGCGACCGCGTCCTGGCCCGTGGCCGCGGGCGGCATCGCCTCGCGGGGTCCGGCGGAAAGACGGGCCGCGACGGAGGCCGGCGCCGGCGCCGGAGTCTCAGGCTCGGGAGCGGCTTCGCCGCCCCGCCTCGCGGCCTCCGGGGACGACTTATCGGCCTCGATCTCGATCTCGATCTCCACGATGCGGCCGCCCCAGAAGGACTTCTCATCGCGAATCACCCGGTAGCGCAGCTCGGCGGCCGGCCTTCCGAGCGCCTTCGCCGCCTCCTCCACCGCCTCGATCTCCGACTTGCCTTCGTATCGCATGCGTCTTTCCTCGCCTTCAGGCGCGAGCCTGCTTGAGAGCCTTGGCGCCGCCTCCCGAGGGGGGCGCCGGATCCTCCTTGACGAGCCGGTTCATCACGAGCTGCTGCACGATCGTCAGGAGGTTGGAGAACAGCCAGTAGAGCACGAGCCCCGAGGGCATGTCCTTCAGGAAGAACGCCCACAGGATCGGCATGAACATGAAGACCTTCTTCTGCGCGGGATCCATCGTGGACGGCGTCATCGCCTGCTGCACGTACATCGAGACGATCATCAGGATGACGAGCACGTAGCTGCCGTCGATCGCGGAGAGGTCCTTGATCCAGAGCACGAACGGGGCGTGGCGCAGCTCGATCGTCTTCGAGAGCACGTTGTAGAACGCGACGAGGATCGGCAGCTGCAGGAGCACCGGGAAGCAGCCGCTCATCGGGTTGTAGCCCTCGCTCTGGTACAGAGCCATGAGCTCGGTGTTCATCTTCTGGCGCTGCGCGGCGTCGGTCTTGGACTTCTTGTACTTGTCGCGGATCGCGTTCATCTTCGGAGCGAGCTTCTGCATCTTCTTCATCGACGTGTAGCTCTTCGCGGTGAGCGGGAAGAGCAGCAGCCGAATGAGGAACGTGACGACGAGGATCGCGACGCCCCAGTTGTGGATCACGGCGTAGCTCTGCTTCATCATCCACAGCAGCGGGCGGGCCAGGATCCCGTACCAGCCGAAGTCGACGGTGCGCTCGAGGCCGAGCCCGTAGCTCTCGAGGACGGCGACGTCCTTGGGGCCGAAGTAGGCGCGCGCGCTGAGGGTGCCCTGACCGGCCTGTTCCATCACCGCCATGCCCATGTCGACCGACGGCTTTCCCTCGGGGCGCGGCACGGAGAAGGTCAGCACGTTGGCGGTCGCCGCCGTGCGCGGCAGCAGGACCTCGAGGAAGTAATTGTCCTCGATGCCCGCGAAGCCTCCCTGCGGCAGGGACCACGCCACGGCCTGGGCCTTCTCGGGCCGCATGACCTTGGTGCCGTCGGTCGTGGCGCCCACGGCCGACGCGGGCATCACGTAGCGCGACGCGCGCTCGGCGTCGGTCGGATTGCGCAGCCCGGGTCCGAGCAGGAGGGCGTACGGCGGACCCGCGACCGAGACCTTCACGTCGAACAGATAGCCGCCCTCGATCGTGACTTCCTTGGTCACCGCGAGCTTCCCGTCCGAGAAGCGGAACCGGACTTTCCGGTCGGACTCGCGCTCGACCACGAAGAGCGCGTTCGCGACGCGTCGCGTCGTCTCGGCGTCCTTGCCGAAGTCGAGGGCGAGGGGCCGCGGCAGCTCGGGGGGCAGCGAGCGGACGAGCTCGAGCGGATGCCTCTGCTCGTCGTTGTACTTCGTCAGCACGAAGGAGTCGAGGACCGCGCCCTTGTTCGTGAAGGTCGCCCGGAAGACGTCGTTGGCGAGCGTGACGGTCGTTGGCTCGGCGGCGCTCTCGGGCGCGACGGCCGCCGGCTCGGCCTGCGGCGACGAGACCGCGGACGCCGACGTCGCGGATGCGGGCGAGGCCGCCGACGCGGAGGACGCCGAGGGCGGCTGGCCGGGGTCCGTCGAGGCGCTCGAGGTGCTCGGAGTCGGGATCGGCGGCGCGACCGGCTTGGGCGGCTTGGGAACGATCCACTCCCAGAGCATCAGGATCGCGAGGGAGAGCGCGGCCGCGAGGAGAAGGCGCTTTTCCATGGTTCGGTCCGGGCTCTCGGCTTACGCGCTCTATCGGTGCTCAGGGCACCGGGTCGAAGCCGCCCTGGTGAAAGGGGTGGCAGCGGCACAGACGCTTGAGCGCGAGCCATCCCCCGCGCAGGAGGCCGTGCTTCGCGATCGCGCCCGAGGCGTACACGGAGCACGTCGGCTCGAACCGGCAGGCGCGGGGAAGAAGCGGCGAGATGAAGCGCTTGTAGCCCGACAGGAGCGCGACGGCCGCGCGAGACGGCCAGCTCGGCCTCATCAGCGGGGCTTGCGGGCGGCCCGCAAGACCGCCCGGGTGAAGTCCTCCGAGAGCTCCAAGAACGGCGCCGCGGATGCGGACGCCCTCACGTTCACGACGATCGCGACGCCCCGATTCGCGAGGAGAGAGCGCGAGCGTCGGAAGATCTCGCGCAGGCGACGCCGCACGCGATTGCGCGCGACCGCGTTGCCCACGCGCTTCGGGACCGAGATGCCCAGACGGACTCGGTCTCGCGAGGGCTCGGCGAGGACGAAGACCTGGACGTGTCGACCGGAAACGCGCACTCCGGAGGCGTAGCACTCTTCGAATTCCCTGCGTTTTCGGAGGCGATCGTCCCGGGAGAATTTCTCGGAGACGACCGGGCTCGAGTTCACACCGTGAGTTTCTTGCGACCCTTGCGCCGCCGCGCCGAAAGCACGGCGCGTCCCGAACGCGTCCGCATGCGGACCAGAAATCCGTGTGTGCGCTTGCGGCGCCGGTTGTTGGGCTGGAAGGTGCGCTTCATAAAGAGCGGGAATGCTAGGTGCAGGGGGGTCGGAAGTCAAGACAAGGTCGTCGGTCTCCCATCGTCTGTCGTAGGAAGAGTCGCCAAGACCTGCCGCCGACCACCCGCGACCTCGCATATACTCCCCGCCCCCGGTCTTCCACACCGGCTTCCACAGCTGTGGAAATTCTGTGGAAATCCCGGAGGAGCGCCATGACCGAGATCTGGAGCGCGATCCTCAAGCGTCTCGAGGGCAAGCTCGACGCGAAGGAGCTGAAGACCTGGTTCGGCCCCACGCGCCAGGTCCACTTCGAAGAGCATCCGGGTGGCGGGGTGCTGCACGTCTCGGTTCCTTCGCGGGTCTTCGCCGACTGGATCGAGAGCAAGCACGGCGATCTGCTGGCGCGCGAGGGCGAGGCGGCGGGCTTCCCCGGCCTCCAGATGCGTTTCGAGCCCGAGAGCGCCGAGACTTCGGCATCCGCCGCGGTCCCGCCCGGCCTCGAGGTCTCGCCCAACACCGCCTCGCGCGACTCGGTGACGAGCCCGCGGTTCACGTTCGAGAACTTCGTCGTCGGGTCGTCGAATCAGTTCGCCCACGCCGCCGCGCGGGCGGTCGCGGAGTCGCCGTCGCGCTCCTACAACCCGCTCTTTCTGTACGGCGGCGTCGGCCTCGGCAAGACGCACCTGATGCACGCGATCGCGCAGGAGATCCTGCGCCGCTCGCCGAACATGCGCGTGCTGTACCTCTCCGCGGAGCGTTTCCTGAACGATCTGATCAACGCGCTTCGCTTCGAGCGCATGCACGAGTTCAAACGCCGCTACCGCGAGCTCGACGTGCTTCTCATGGACGACGTGCAATTCATCGCGGGCAAGGACTCCACGCAGGAGGAGTTCTTCCACACCTTCAACGCGCTGCACGACGCCCAGAAGCAGATCGTGGTGACCTCGGATGCGTTGCCAAAGGAGATCCCGACGCTCGAGGAGCGGCTGCGCTCCCGGTTCGAGTGGGGGCTGATCGCCGACATCCAGCCGCCCGACCTCGAGATGAAGGTCGCCATCATCCGGAAGAAGGCCGCAGCCGAGAAGGTGGACGTCCCCAACGATGTCGCCCTCTTCATCGCCGGCACCGTCAAATCGAACGTCCGGGAGCTCGAGGGGAGGCTCAACCGGGTCATGGCCTTCTCCTCCCTGACCGGGCGGCCCATCTCCGTCGACCTCGCCCGCGAGACGCTCCGGGACATCGTGGGAACCGAGGAGCACAGGGCCATCCCCTCGGAGATCCTGAAGGCCGTGGCCTCCCACTACGGCCTGCGCGTCTCGGACATGAAGGCCCGGTCGAACGCCAAGCCGGTGGCCTTCCCCCGGCAGGTGGCGATGTATCTCTGCCGGAAGCTGACCGACCTCTCCTACCCGGACATCGGGCGGCTCTTCAACGACAAGCACCACTCGACGGTCATGCACTCGGTCGAGAAGATCGGCCGGATGATCGAGGACGACGCCGATTTCCGCAGGGTCGTCGAGGGCTTCATGCAGCCCTACCGTTAGGAATTTTTCGCCGAGCCTCGCTTTTCCGCCGGAGCCTTTTCCACACCGGAATTCATCGCGCGCTCACGCCACGCATCTGTGGAGAGCGGCGGAGACGGTGCACAGGCACGACCCTCGTTTTGACCCCATTTTTATTGGGTTTTTTGCGCCTTCCCGATTTTCGAACTCCCCTACGAATACGGTTAAATGTGATAGACTTTTTTCTCTTTCCGGAGGTGGGCTTTTCCAATGGAATTGACCGTCAAGAGGGGCGATTTCCTGAACGAGCTGACGCTCATGCAGGGCGTGGTGGAGAGGAAGAACACGATTCCGATCCTCTCCAACATTCTGCTGAAGGCGGCGGACGGTCACCTGAGCCTCACCTCGACGGATCTCGACCTCACGCTCCTCTCGCAGGCCGAGGCGAAGGTCTCCCGGAGCGGGAGCGTGACGGTCCCGGCGCGAAAGCTCTTCGACCTGATCCGCAACCTGCCCGAGGCCGACGTCTCCCTGAAGCTGATGGACAACCACTACCTCGGGGTGACCTGCGAACGTTCCAAGTTCCGCCTGGTGGCCCAGCCCGCCGAGGACTTCCCGACGGTCCCCAAGGTCGAGGCGAAGAAGGGGGTTTCCTTTCCCCTGGATCTCTGGAAGCGACTGACCCGTAAGGTCTTGTACGCCGTTTCGGCCGAGGAGACCCGCTTCCAGCTCATGGGAGTCCTCCTGAAGGACAAGGGCAAGGAATTCGAGCTCGTGGCGACCGACGGGCACCGCCTCGCGCTGATCAACTTCCCCAAGGAGGACGCGAAGGCGACCCTCCCGAACGTGCTGATCCCGAAGAAGGCGCTCGCCGAGATCCTCAAGATGGACGGCGGGTCCGACGCACGGGTAGAGGTCCGCCACTCCGAGAACCACCTGCTCTTCACGGTCGGCAATCGCCAGCTGATCGCGCGCCTGCTCGACGTGAACTTTCCGGACTACGAGAAGATCCTGTCGAAGAACAACGACCGCTCCGCGACGGTCGCGACGACCGCCTGCCAGGCGGCCATCCGCCGCGTCGCGCTCTTTTCCTCGGAACGCTCGCGCGGCGTGAAGCTGACCTTCGAGAAGGATCTCCTCACGGTCGCCTCCGCCAGCCAGGAGCTCGGCGAGGGAACGGAAACGCTCGACGCGAGCTTCCAGGGTGAGGCGCTCTCGATCGGTTTGAACGCGCAGTACCTCCTCGATTTTCTCGAGGAGGCCGAGGCGCAGAACGTGCGGATGGATCTGAAGGACGAGAACACCCAGTGCCTCTGCCAGCCGGAGGGAGGCATCGAGGGCGCCTCTCGTTACACCTACGTCGTCATGCCCATGCGCCTCTGAGCTATTTCAAGGTGGGACAAGACCGCTTGCAGCTTTCGCAACTCTCGACCCAGGGCTTCCGCAACCTCTCTTCCGACCCGGTCTCCTTTCGCACCGGTGTCACGCTGATCACGGGAGAGAACGCGCAGGGCAAGACCAACCTCCTCGAGGCGGTGGCCCTCGTGTGCGGACAGCGCTCGTTCCGCGGGGCATCGCTGCCGGCCATGGCGTCCGACGGCGAGCAGTTCCGGATCGCGGCGACCGTCGAGCGCGCGGCCGGTTCCGAGCGCGTCGCGCTCGTGTGGTCCCGCGAGGAGGGCCGCGCCTTCTTCCGCGGCGAGAAGGCGGCCTCCTTCCGCGAGATCTCGGGAATCTGCCCGGCGGTCTTCCTCTCGCCCGAGCACCGCGAGCTGCTGGACGGCTCCCCCTCCGTCCGCCGCCGGTTCGTCGACCGGCTCGTCCTCGGCTGGCGCCCGGCCGCGGGGGACGACCAGGCGCGCTATGCCCTCGCCCTCAGGGAGCGCAATGCGCTTCTCCTGCGGCTGCGGCAGGGCCACGCCCATGCCGTCGTGGAGGGAGAGCTCGAGGCCTGGACCGAAGAGCTGTGCGTCGCGGGCGCCGCCCTGCGGCGTCACCGCCGCGCGGCCCTTGCGATCTGGGAGGGAGAGTTCGCGCAGCTCGCCCGGCAGGCCGGCCCCGAGTACGCGGCGATCGAGACGCGCTATGCCTGTGCCTCTCCGGGAGCGGGCGATCCCGAAAACGCCGGCGAGGCCGACGAGATCGAGCTCCTGCGGCGGGCGTGCGAACGCGTGCGCTCCCTCGAGCGGCGGCGGGGATACTCGATGGCGGGCCCGCACCGCGACGACCTGCTCTGGATCCGCCGCGGCAAGCCCCTCGCGTCGCAGGCCTCGGCGGGCGAGGCCCTGCGGACGGTGGCGCTCGCGAAGCTCGCGGAATGGAGCGCGGTCGCGAAGGCCGGCGGGGAGCCGCCGCTCTTCGCCGCGGACGATTTCGACGCGGGCCTCTCGGAGGCGTGGGTGGAGGAGTTCTGGGACGCGCTGCCGAGAGAGGCGACCATTCTCCTCACGACGACGACGGCGCCGGCCCAGTGGGCCCGGCGCGCCGGCGAGATCCTGGAGGTCTCGCGGGGCTCCGTGACCGCGCGGACGCTACGGCCGCGACAGCCCTTGTTGCGCGCCGTGGAGGCGTGAGCATCTCATGAGCACGAACAACCCGAGCGCCTACACCACCGACTCGATCAAGCTCCTGAAGGGGCTCGAAGCCGTGCGCAAGCGGCCGGGCATGTACATCGGAGACACCGACGACATCACCGGCCTCCACCACATGGTGTACGAGCTCGTCGACAACTCGATCGACGAGGCGCAGGTCGGTTACGCGGACCACGTCGCCGTCACGATCCACGCCGACAACTCCGTCACCGTGGAGGACAACGGGCGCGGCATCCCCGTCGGGATGCACAAGGAGCACAAGCGCGAAACGCTCGAGATCATCATGACGGACCTCCACTCGGGCGGAAAGTTCGACGACAACTCCTACAAGGTCTCGGGCGGCCTGCACGGCGTGGGCGTCTCGGTCGTCAATGCGCTCTCGAAGCGGCTCGACGTCGAGGTCCGTCGCGACGGCAAGGTCTGGCAGCAGTCCTACGAGACCGGGAAGCCGACGGCTCCGATCAAGAACGTCGGGACCTCGAAGAAGACCGGCACGAAAGTCACGTTCTGGCCGGATCCCAAGATCTTCTCGGTCTCCGAGTTCCACTTCGACAGCCTCTCCCAGCGGCTGCGCGAGCTTTCCTTCCTCAACCCGGGCGTGCGGATCTCGATCGTCGACGAGCGCACGGAGAAGAAGCACGACTTCGCCTACGAGGGCGGGATCAAGTCTTTCGTCGAGCACCTCAACAAGGCCAAGCAGCCGATCCACGACAAGGTCATCTTCTTCCAGGACGTCAAGGGCGGAACCGGCGACCCCAAGCGCGATGCCGACAAGGAGCGCGTCGAGGTGGCCCTGCAGTGGAACGAGGGCTACGCCGAGACGCTCTTCACCTTCACCAACACCATCAACAACCGCGACGGCGGCACGCATCTCGAAGGCTTCAAGACCGCGCTGACGCGGGCAATTCAGAAGTATGCCGAGGCGAACGGCCTGACCAAGGTCCTCAAGGAGACGACGCTTTCCGGCGACGATTGCCGCGAAGGCCTGACCGCCGTCATCTCCGTCAAGATCAAGGATCCGAAGTTTTCCTCGCAGACCAAGGACAAGCTCGTCTCCTCCGAGGTCAAGACGTGGGTCCAGCAGGTCGTCTACGACAAGCTGGGTTCCTACCTCGAGGAGACGCCGCGCGTCGGAAAGCGGATCGTCGAGAAGATCGTCGAGTCCGCTCGGGCGCGCGAGGCGGCGCGCAAGGCGCGCGAGCTCGTCCGCCGCAAGGGCGCGCTCGACTCGGGAGCGCTTCCCGGAAAGCTCGCGGACTGCCAGGAGAAGGACCCCGCGTTCTCCGAGCTCTTCATCGTCGAGGGCGACTCGGCCGGCGGCTCCGCCAAGATGGGGCGCGACCGGCGCTCCCAGGCGATCCTGCCGCTGCGCGGGAAGATCCTCAACGTCGAGAAGGCGCGGCTGGACAAGATGCTCGCCTCCGCCGAGATCCGGACGCTGATCACGGCCCTGGGCGCGGGGATCTCGACGGACTTCGACGCCTCGAAGGTCCGCTACCACAAGATCGTGATCATGACGGACGCCGACGTCGACGGCTCCCACATCCGGACGCTGCTTCTGACGTTCTTCTTCCGCCACATGGCGACGCTGATCGACAAGGGATTCCTCTACATCGCGCAGCCGCCGCTCTACAAGGTCACCGAGAACAAGAAAGAGACCTACCTGAAGGACGAGAAGGAAATGTCCAAGTTCCTCCTCGGCCGCCTCGGGGAGGACCGCACGCTCGCCTCGGAGATGTCCGGCACGACGGTCTCGGGAGGCAAGCTCGCGGCGCTGCTCGAGAAGATGGAGGAGTACCGGACCCACGTCGGCAAGCTGTCGCAGCGCGGCATCCCCGAAGGGCTCGTGCGCGCGCTCCTGGACCGCGGGATGGCGAGCAAGGCGGAGTTCTCGGAGAAGAAGAAGGTCGAAGACCTCGCTCGGGCGGTCCGCGCCTTCGGCGTCGAGAAGGCCGAGGTCGTGGCCGACGAGGAGCATTCGGGCTGGGCGCTGGAGATCATTCGCAAGGTCAACGGCGTTCCCCGCTCCGCGAGGATCGACTCGGAGTTCGTGGCCGCCTTCGAGTTCAAGAGGATCAAAGAGACCGCCAAGGCCATCGGCGGGTTCCTCGACGGGCCCTACGTGGTCACGCGCAACGGAGAGACGGCCAAGCACGAGACGCTCTCCGCCGTCGTCGACGCGGTGTACGAGTCGGCGAAGAAGGGGCTCGTCATCAATCGCTACAAGGGCCTGGGGGAGATGAATCCGGAGCAGCTCTGGGACACGACGATGAACCCCGAGACGCGGCGCCTGCTCCAGGTCGCCGTCGAAGACGCGGTCGAGGCCAACGAGGTGTTTTCGATCCTCATGGGCGACGCGGTCGAGCCGCGCCGCGACTTCATCGAGGCGAACGCCCTGAACGTGAGGAACCTGGATATCTAGAAAGCGATCGTCATCCCGAACCGAAGCGAGGGATCCCCGGAGGCTCGGTGATCCGGAGATCCCGGGATCCCTCGAGACTTCGGCGCTCGGGATGACGACGGATGAGAAATGGCCAATCTCCTGACGCCCGAAGACAAACTGCCCGTCACGATCGAGGACGAGGTCCGCCGCTCGTACCTCGACTACGCCATGTCCGTCATCATCGGACGGGCGCTCCCCGACGTGCGCGATGGCCTGAAGCCCGTGCACCGCCGGTGCCTCTACGGCATGTGGGAGCAGGGCAATCTCCACAACAAGCCCTACCGCAAATCCGCGCGCATCGTCGGCGACGTCCTCGGCAAGTACCACCCGCACGGCGAGAGCGCCGTCTACGACTCGGTCGTCCGCATGGCACAGGAGTTCTCGCTGCGCTATCCGCTGGTGGACGGCCAGGGGAACTTCGGCTCGGTCGACGGCGACAACGCCGCGGCCATGCGTTACACCGAGGTCCGCCTGACGCGCCTCGCCGCCGAGCTCCTCGGCGACGACATCGACAAGGAGACGGTCGACTGGACCCCCAACTACGACGGCTCTCTCGTCGAGCCGATGGTGCTGCCGGCCAAGTTCCCCAACCTCCTCGTCAACGGCTCGACGGGCATCGCGGTCGGCATGGCGACGAACATCCCGCCGCACAACCTCTCCGAGGTCATCGACGCGACGATCGAGCTCATCAAGCACCCCGACGCCACGCTCGGTCAGCTCATGAAGCGGCTGCCCGGGCCCGACTTCCCCACGGGCGCCTTCATCCACGGCGCCCAGGGCATTCGGGACGCCTACAAGACCGGCCGCGGCTCGGTGCAGGTGCGGGCCCGCGCGATGATCGAGAAGGCCGCTCGGGGCGACAAGGAGTCGATCGTCGTCACGGAAATCCCCTACCAGGTCAACAAGGCCAAGCTCATCGAGCGGATTGCCGAGCTCGTCAACGACAAGAAGATCGACGGCGTCGCGGATCTGCGCGACGAGTCCAACCGCGAAGGCATGCGGATCGTCGTGGAGTTGAAACGCGGCGAGAACGCCCAGGTCGTTCTCAACAAGCTCTACGCGCTGACCCCGATGCAGTCGTCCTTCGGGATCATCTTCCTCGCGATCGTCGAGAACCAGCCGCGGGTTCTCCCGCTCCACGATCTCCTCCGCCACTTCGTCGACCACCGCAAGGCGGTCGTCATCCGGCGCACGCAGTTCGATCTGAAGAAGGCCGAGGAACGGGCGCATCTGCTGCGCGGCCTCGCCCTGGCTCTGGCGAACCTCGACCTCGTCATCAAGATCATCCGGGCGTCCAAGGACCCGCAGGAGGCCAAGGCGCGCCTGTCGGCCGAGGTCTCGATGACGCGCGCGGCCCTCGAGAAGTTCATCGGCAGCTCCCTCGGCGACGAGGGCGGGAAGGGGAATCAGGTCCTCCGTCTCGACGAGGTGCAGGCCCAGGCCATCCTGGACATGCGTCTCCACCGCCTCACGGGCCTCGAGCGGGAAAAGATCGTCGCGGAGTTCAAGGAAGTCCTGGCGCTGATCGCGAGGCTCAAGGAGATCCTGGGCTCCGAGAAGCTCGTCCTCGAGATCATCGTCGACGAGCTCCAGCAGATCCGAAAGCAGTTCGGCGACGAGCGGCGCACCGAGATCGTGGCCGAGGCCACGGACATCGACATCGAGGACCTCATCGTCGAGGAGGACATGGTCATCACCGTGTCCCGCGGCGGCTACATCAAGCGCTCTCCCCTCTCTCTCTACCGCGCACAGCGTCGCGGCGGGAAGGGCCGCATCGGCGCGACGACCAAGGAAGAAGATCTCGTCGAGCACCTCTTCGTGGCCTCGACGCACGCGTACGTGCTGGCGTTCACGTCCCGCGGCCGGATGCACTGGATCAAGGTCTACGACATCCCGCAACTGGGCCCGGCGACGCGCGGCAAGGCGATCGTCAACCTTCTCTCGCTGTCGCCCAATGAGCGCATGGTCGCGATGGCCGCGACGAAAGACTTCCCCGAGGACCGCTTCCTCATCTTCGCGACGCGGAGCGGCCTCGTGAAGAAGACCGCGCTCTCGGCGTTCTCGAACGTGCGCTCGGGCGGCATCATCGCGATCAACCTCGAGGAGGGCGACTCCCTCCTCTCCGTGCGGATCACCGGGGGCGACGACCAGATCTTCATCGGGACGCGGCAGGGCATGGGCATCCGCTTCTCCGAGAAGGACGTCCGCCCGATGGGCCGCGACACGACCGGCGTCATCGGCATCACGCTCAGGAAGGGCAACGACGAGGTCGTCGAGATGGACGTCGTCGACGAGAAGGCGCACCTCCTGAGCGTCACCGAGCTCGGCTACGGCAAGCGCTCCGAGGTCACGGAATACCGCTACCAGGGCCGCGGAGGCTCCGGCGTGATCAACGTCAAGGTCACCGAGCGCAACGGCCCGGTGGTCGGGATCAAGTCGGTCACCGACGCGGACCAGCTCCTCCTCATCTCGCAGAGCGGCATGCTGATCCGCATCAAGGTCAAGGACATCCGCGAGACCGGCCGCGCGGCCCAGGGCGTGCGGGTCATCCAGCTCGAGCCCGGAGACCGGCTCGTCGCCGTGGCGAAGCTGGCCGAGCCCGACGAGACCGAGGACGAGCCGCAGGCGATCCTGCCCGTGACCGGTCCGGTGGAGGAGAAGGCGCACCCGGCCGAGGCCGCGCCGAAGGGCAGGTCCGGGAAGAGCGGGAAGCCCGGAAAGTCCGCGGCCACCGACTTCCTCGACGAAGACGGAGGCGAGGACGACGAGGACGACGAGGAATAGCCGAGTTCCCGGGGACGAGCGCCCTCTCCTTCGGTACGACTCCCAAACCCGATCCCGCCCGCCCCGTAGCAACGGGCATGCAGCTCCCGCTTCTCCGACTCCTCGGCGCGAGCCTCTCGCTCCTGGCCGCCGCGTCCGTCCCGGATCGCGCGGCTAGCTTTCGAGGGGATTCCCGACATAGCGGCGTCTTCGACGGGGGCGCGGGGCCCGCGCTCTCGAGAGTGCGCTGGAAGTTCGATGCGCACGGCCCCGTCCGCGGCTCCCCCGTCGTGCGCGGCGGGATCGTCTTCTTCGGGAGCGGCGACGGCAACCTCTACGCCGTGGACGCCGGCAGCGGCAAGGAGCGCTGGCGCGCCGCGCTCGGAGGCGCGGTCGTCTCCACGCCGGCGGTCTCCGGAGACCTCGTCGTCGCGACGGCGCGCGAGAGGACCATCGTGGCCGTAGACCGCGCGACGGGCCGCCTGCGCTGGCGTTTCGAGGCGGGGAAGGACCAGCCGTTCGAGTGGGGCTGGGACTACTGGCTTTCCTCGCCGGCGGTCTGGGGCGCCGAGCAACGCGTGTACGTCGGGTCGGGAGATGGGAGGCTCTACGCGCTCGAGCTCTCGACCGGCCGCAAGATCTGGGAGCTGCCGACGGAAGGCCGCGTGCGCTCCTCCCCCGCCGTCTCGGACGGCGTCGTCTACGTCGGAAGCATGGACGGCCGCGTCTACGCCGCGGACGCCGACTCCGGGAAGCCGCTGTGGAGCTTCGCGACCGAGGGCGCCTCGATCGATCAGAAGGCGGCGGGCTTCGACCGGCGCTCCATCGTCTCCTCCCCCGCGCTCTCCGACGACCTCCTCTTCGTCGGCTCGCGCGACGCCCACCTCTATGCCGTGGACCGCAAGTCGGGCCGCGAACTTTGGCGCTTCGGCCACCCGGTCGAAAGGATGGACGGCGCCCCCGAGCTCAGCTGGGTTCTCTCCTCGCCCGCGGTCGCGGACGGTATCGTCTACACGGGAAGCTCCGACGGCCGATTCTTCAACGCCCTGCGCGCGAAGACCGGCGAGGAGGTGTGGCGCTTCCGCACGCCCGACAACGTCCTCTCCTCGGGCGCGCTCGCGGCCGGCCAGGTCTTTTTTGGCTGCGATGACGGACACCTCTTTGCCCTGGACGCGCGGAGCGGAGCCGAACGATGGCGCTTTCGCTCCGGCGGCTCCGTCATCTCCGCGCCGGTCGTCGACGCCGGCACGGTGTACTTCGGCAGCGACGACGGCTTCGTTTACGCGCTCTCGACGGGGCCCGAGCCGCCGCTCGCTCGCCACCGGCGCGCCGTGTACTGGAAGGACCCCGCGGGACACGCGTGGTTCACGGGGAACGCCGCGGTCAAGGACTACTTCATCTCCGAGGGCTACGAACTCCTCGACGACGCGGGGCTCGCGCGCTTCCTGGGGACTCGCGGCGAAGACGCCGCGCGATCCGTGGTCGTCGTCGCGATCGACACGATCCCGACGGATCTTCTCGCCGGCCCGCCCGAGGCGACGCCGCTGAGGAGGTACCTCGCCGACGGCGGCCGCATGGTCTGGCTGGGTCTGCCGATCGACATCATCGAGCGCGACGCCGCCGGAAAGGCCGTCCGCCTGGACCCCTCTCGCACGGGGCGCCTGCTCGGGGTCGACCACGCCGGCGGACGTTCGGACGCGATGGGCGGCCGCGCGACCGCCGAGGGCCGGAAATGGGGAGTCCCCGAGTGGTACATCGGCGGCTTCGCCGTTGCCCCCGGCGAGGTGACGACCGTGCTGGGCGTCGACGAGTGGGGCCTCGCGAGCGCGTGGGTCAAGGGCTTCGACGGGCCTTCCGGATCGGGCTTCGTGCGCCTCTGGGGGCGGACGGAACCGATCCCCGACCTCGGCTGGGTCCAGGCGGTGGCGGAGCACGCGGACTAGCGGCGGATCTCACATAGAATCCGCCCCTCATGCGCTTCTTTCTGGACAGTGCGAGCGCCGAGGAGGCCCGGCGGATCAAGGACCTCGCCCTCCTGGACGGCGTCTGGCTCTCCGTCGCCGCCGCCGAGGCCGCGGGCGTCGAGTACCGCAAGGCGGTGCGCGAGCTGGCGTCGCTGACGGACGGTCCCGTGCTCGTCGAGCTCTCCGCGGACGATCCCAAGGGCATGTACAAGGAGGCCCGGGAGCTCGCGAAGCTCGGCAAGGACATCGTCGTCCGGCTGCCGCTGAAGCCCGAGGGGCTGCGCGTGGCGCGTCTCTTGTCCGAGGATTCCGTCGCTGCCTGCGCGGCGGGCTGCTTCTCGACCGCTCAGGCCCTGATCGCCGCGAAGGCCAACCTGAGCTACGTCGCGCCGGCGGTGGGGCCCCTCGACGACGCCGGGACGATCGGCATGGACTTAGTCGAGCAGGTCATCCGCGTTTACGACAACTACGGCTTCCAGACCCAGATCGTGGTCTCCGAGGCCCGCAACCCGATCCACGTCCTGGACGCCGCGCTGATGGGCGCGGATGTCGCCGCGCTGCCCGCGACCGTGCTCGAGCAGCTCTTCCGGCACCCCTTCTCCGCCGAGCCGCGGGCCGGGAGGCCCTCTTAGCCATGAAGCCTTCCGCGGACCGGATTCTCTACCTCGCCCGGGTGGTCCTGAAGGCCCTCAAGGAGAGCCGGAACCTCGAGCTCAAGACCGACGAGGAGACCCTTCGCCGCGCGGTCGTCCGAGAGCTGACCGACAGCTTCGACGAGCTCGACAAGATCGAGGAGCGCGTCCGCGAGTCGCTCGCCAAGCGGCGGATCTCGGAGAAGGATCGGGAGTTCCAGTTCTCGCGCATGGTCGAGGACGAGCTACGGAAGCACGGGGCCTGAGACGAGAGGGTTGTGAGTCATGAGTTTAGAGTTGTGAGCCGGCTGATCTAGACTAGACGGCTCACAACTCATAACCCTAAACCCTCAACTAATTATTGAAAACAAAAGGCTTATTTAGCCACTAGCGCCCCAAACCCGCCATCAGTACAATTGGCCCGATGACAGGCCAATTGGATCTGGGCCAGCTCTCGATCAGCCGCGAAGGCGGGATTTCGCTGGCGACACAGGTCTACGAAGCGATCGAGCGGCAAATCGCGGGCGGGTCGCTTCCCTACAACAGCCGCCTGCCGACCACGCGCGAGCTGGCCGCGGCGCTGGGCGTCAACCGCGGCACGGTTCAGACGGCGTACCGGCGCCTCGCTGAAAGCGGCCTCGTCGAGGGCCGCGTCGGCAGCGGCACCGTGGTCGTCGGCTCCCCCGCCGACCGGCCGGAGGAATCCTTCCGGATGGAGGAGCTGATCTCCCGAAAGGCAGCTGGCCTGCCCGACGAGGCGCCGATCGCGATCACTCCCCCGCTCGTCGCCGATTTCTCGCGGCTCGCTCCCGATGAGCGATTCTTTCCGCTCGAGGAGTTCACGCGGACGGTCTCCTACGCCTGGAGCCGGCGGCGAGAGCTCTGGCAATACGCTCCTCCCCTCGGACTGGAAGAGCTGCGCGGGGAGATCGCGCGCCGTCTGTCGGAGAGCGGAATCGAGCGCTCCGCGGACGAGGTCCTGGTCGTCAGCGGCGCCCAGCAGGGGCTCGACCTGCTCTTCCGCACGTTCGCCGACCCCGGCGACACGGTCGCGGTCGAATCGCCCACGTACTCCGGAGCCCTCGCGCTCGCGCGGCTTGCCGCCGTCCACGTGCTGCCGCTGCCGATGTCGCCCGCCGGCGCCGACCCGCGGCCGCTGCACGGGCGCCGCGTCAAGCTCGTCTACCTGATGCCGGAGCGGCAGAACCCCACCGGCATCACGACTTCCGACTCGCGCCGCCGGGAGCTGCTCGAGGCGGCGCTCGCCTCCGGGGCCCTGATCGTCGAGGACGGATTCGAGGAGCCCGAGTCGGGGATCGCGACGCTCACCGCGCGGCGCCCCGATCGCGCCGTCTGGCTCGGCACGCTGTCGAAGGACCTCGTCCCGGGAATCCGCATCGGCTGGATCGCGGCGCCGCGGCCGATCGTCGAGCGTCTGGCGCGGGTCAAGCGCGCCGCCGACTTCCAAACGCCGGTGCCGATCCAGGCCGCGGTCGCGGCGTTCCTGCGCGCCGGGTCCGATCGCAAGGCGCGCCGCGGGCGCGCCGAGGAAGTCTCGCTGCGGGTCGCCGCCGCCGCGGAGTCGCTGGCCCGCCACCTGCCGCAGGTGTCGTGGTGGGGCGGGGAGGCCGCGAACCCTCTCTTCTGGCTGCATCTGCCGGAGGGAGTCTCGGGGCGTCGCGTGGCCGAGGCCGCGGCGGGCAGGGGAGTCGGGATCTCGCCGGGACAGGATTTCGATCCGCGCGGAGAGGATCGCGCCAACGTGCGGCTCTCCGTGTCGCGCGTCGAGCGAAAGGACATCGAGCGGGGGATCCGACTTCTCGCGGAAGCCGTTCAGGAAGTGGAGTCGAGGTCGCGCGCGGCCTATTCCGCGCCGCTCGTCTGAGTGCCGAGGTCTGTGCTCGCAGGGAACGAACAGAGGAGGTCGTCGCCATGAGCGCGAACGAATCGTTTCGAGTCAAGGTCGGTCTGGCCGAGATGCTGAAGGGCGGAGTCATCATGGACGTCGTCAACGCCGATCAGGCGAAGATCGCGGAGGCGGCGGGCGCCGCGGCGGTCATGGCGCTCGAGCGCGTCCCCGCCGACATCCGGCGCGACGGGGGAGTCGCGCGCATGTCGCCCGTCTCCAAGATCCGCGAGATCCAGCAGGCGGTCTCGATCCCCGTCATGGCCAAGTGCCGCATCGGGCACCTGACCGAGGCGCGCGTGCTCGAGGCGCTCAAGGTCGACTTCATCGACGAGTCGGAGGTTCTGACTCCGGCCGACGCGGAGAATCACGTCTACAAGCACGACTTCCGCGTTCCGTTCGTCTGCGGATGCCGCAACCTCGGCGAGGCGCTGCGGCGCATCGGCGAGGGCGCCGCGATGATCCGGACGAAGGGGGAGGCGGGCACGGGCGACGTGGTCCACGCGGTCAAGCACCTGCGCGAGGTGCACCGCGAGATGAAGATGCTCACGCAGCTCTCGAAGGACGAGCTCATGGCGGCCGCGAAGCGCCTGGGCGCCCCGTACGAGCTGGTCGTCGAGGTGGCCGCGACCGGCAAGCTGCCGGTGCCCAACTTCGCCGCCGGCGGCATCGCGACCCCTTCCGACGCCGCGCTCTGCATGACGCTCGGCGCGGAGGCGGTCTTCGTGGGCTCCGGCATCTTCAAGTCCGACGACCCGGAGAAGCGGGCGCGCGCGATCGTCAAGGCGACCACCCACTGGCGCGACGCCGAGGCGCTGCTCGACGCCGAGGAATCCCTCGGCAGCGGCATGAAGGGCATCGAGGCGGCGAGCCTCGCCGAAGAGGCGCAGCTCCAGACGCGCGGCTGGTGAGCGTGGCACGCGACGCCTCGACGCACCGGCGCGGCGTCGCCGTCCTCGCCCTGCAGGGAGACTTCGAGGCGCATCGGCGGGCGCTGTCCGAGATCGGCGTCGAGAGCTTCGAGGCGAAGCGACCGAGGGACCTCGACGAAGGGGACGGCCTGATCCTCCCGGGAGGGGAGTCGACGACGCTCTGGAAGTTCTTCGAGATGGAGCCGTGGGAGGAGGCGATCGCGGCGTTCGCCGCCTCCGGCCGGCCGATCCTGGGAACCTGCGCCGGCGCGATCGTGCTCGCCCGCGAGGTCACGAATCCCCGCCAGAAGGGGATGGGGCTGATCGACATCGGCATCGAGCGCAACGCCTACGGCCGCCAGGTCGACAGCTTCATCGGCGAGGTCGACGCGCCGGCCCTCGGTCCGGCGACCCCGATGCCGGCGGTGTTCATCCGCGCGCCGCGCATCCGCCGCGTCGCGGCGTTCGTCGAGGTCCTCGGGACGCACGCGGGCGAGCCCGTGCTCGTGCGCCAGAATGCGGTCGTGGCGGCGACCTTCCATCCGGAGCTGACGCCGGACCGGCGCCTGCACCGCCTGGTGTTCGCGCGGCAGCCCGCGCGGAGGAGCGCATGAGCGCGGCGGAGACGGGTAGCTCCCTCGTCGGCATCGAGATCCGCGACGAGATCGCGATCCTGACGCTCAACCGGCCCAAGGCCAACGCGTTCGATCCCGGGCTCGTCGCGGCGCTCGCCGACGCGCTTCTGGGCCAGACGAAGGCGAAGGCGCGGGGCGTGGTGCTCGCGTCCTCGGCGCCGGGCCTCTTCTCGGCGGGATGGGACCTGCCGTTTCTGGTGGACAAGAACCGCGCCGAGATGGAGACGTTCGTCTCCTCCTACTGTGACCTCGTGCGTCGCCTCTTCGTCTTCGGACCGCCGGTCGTGGCCGCGCTGCCGGGCCACGCGATCGCCGGCGGGCTCATCTTCGCGATGGCCGCGGACGAGCGGATCGTGGCGCAGGGGAGAGGCAAGTTCGGCCTCTCCGAGGTGATCCTCGGCGTGTCGGTGCCCGCGTGCCTGATGGAGCCGTTCCGGCACGTGGTCGGCGCGCGCCACATGGAGCGCCTCGCGGCGACCGGCGAGAACGTCGACGCCGACGCGGCCCTGGCGATGGGACTGATCGACGCCGTCGTGCCGGCCGAGGAGCTCCTCGATCGCGCCGTCGCGCGGGCGCGCCTGCTCGCCGGGCTCTCCGGCGCCGCCTACGCCGCGATCAAGCTGCGGTCGCGGGCCGCGGCCATCGCGCGGTTCGACCAGGCGCGTGACCACGATCCCTTCCTCGACTTCTGGTTCTCCGAGGACGGGCGCTTCCGCATTCGCGACATGGTCGCCAGACTCAAGAGCCGGTGAGGCCTTCGGGACGATCGGCGATTGGAGATCGGGGACGGGAGATCTCGCCGCTCGAAGGATTCCGCGACCAGCCCGGAATCCCCAAATCGCCGATCGCCAGTCGATGATCCCGACTGAGGAGATCCTCGACAGCCTCGATCTCTCCAGGGCCCAGCCTGGCGTTGGCTTCCTGGAGGCGCTGTTCACCCGCTTCAACGCGCGCGTGCCGTTCGAGAACGCCACCAAGATCCTGCGCGACCGCGAGGTCGAGGACGCGGCCGCGAAGCCGCGTCTGCCGGAGATCTTCTGGGCCGATCACCTGGCTCTCGGGAGCGGCGGCACCTGCTTCGCCCGCATCGCCGCCTTCGACGCGCTTCTCACGGCGCTCGGGTTCCGCACGCGGCGGCTGCTCGGCAAGGTCGGGACCGACTTCGACCACGCGGGCCTCGCCGTCGAGACGCCGGCGGGGGAGGTGATCGCCGACGTCGGCTTCCCGTTGCCGGGTCTGATTCCGCCGGGGGCCGAGCGCGTGGACACGCCGCTCGCGGAGCTCGCCGTCGAGAAGACCGAGCGCGGCATCCGGGTCGAGTGGCGCGACGGCGTTCCGGAGGGACCGCGCGCCCTCGAGCTCTTCGCTCCGACCGTGACCGAGGACGAATACGCGGCGCACTGGCGGCGGACCTTCGCGCCGGGCTCGCGCTTCCTGACGCTCTTCTCGATGCGCCGCGACCTCGACAACAGGACGGTCTCCTACGCGGACGCGGAGATCCGCGTGGACGATCGCCACTCGCGGCTTCGCATCCCCGTCGCGCCCGATGCCGCGCCGAAGCTTCTCGCGGAAGTCTTCGGGATCGAGGAGGAGCTTCTCGCGCGGGCCCTGGCGGCCTTCGGCGAGGAGCCGCCGCCGACGCGAGAGGCGACCCTGACCGCGTACCTCGAGGTCGCGGCGACTCCCGGCGAGGCGTACGCGCGGATCGCGACGCCCCCGGGCTACCGTCGGCTCGTCGAGGGCGTGGCGGAAGTGATCTCGGAGGAGCCGACGGTAACGGCAGGGGGCTTCCGTGTCGTCCTCGGAGCGCCCGGGCGGCCGAGCGACTCTCGCGATCAGGCGTCGGACGAGCTCACTCCGGACCCGGCCGCCCTTCGGATGCGGCAAGAGCGGCGGACGTCGTCCGGCGTACCGGCGCGCTCCTCGTGGGCGGCGCAGTCGCGCGGCGGCCGGACCTACCTGCTACGCGAGCTCCTCCTCCCGGGTTCGGCGGCGGCGGACCCCCTGGGCTTTCTTCGTAACGACTCGATGCGCGGCCGTCTCGCGGGCGCGCTCGCGCTCGACCTTCTCGCCTGGGCGCGAATGCTTTCGTAAGGGGCGGGGCTCGTCCCCGCCCGAGGTCGCCAGCCCGGGACCGCCCTTAGGCGGACCGTGTCCTAGAAGCGAAAGCTGCGCTCGGACTCGAGCAGGCGCAGGCGGGGCTCGGAGAGCGCGCGGACCTCGCGTCGGATGCGCGAGAGCGACGGCGGCTTCATGTGGTACAGGAAGACCGGAGCGCGGGCAGGCGCCTTCGCGAGCTCGCCCGGCAGGAGTCCCGGGGTCAGGTGGCAGGAGTCGCGGGCCACCGCCGCCTGCGAGTCCGAGAAGGACACCTCGAGAAAGATCGCCTTGAGGTCCCGAGCCCGTCGAGCGGCCTCCCAGATGGCGTGCGTGGGCCGCGTGTCCCCCGAGAACAGCACGGCGCGCCCGGGTTTCGCCACGAGATATCCGTAGGCCGGCACGAGGTGGGCCACCGGGATCGGCGTGAACGTGGCGTCGCCGCAGCGGACGGGACGCCCCGTGCGGGCGGCGCGGTACACGAGAGAGGGCCGCGCGCGCGAGGGGAGCCGGGTGAAATCGGGCCAGGTCACGTCGTTGAAGACGTGGCGTCGGAGGGCCTGGAGCACGGGCGCCGGGGCGACGATCTCGAGCGGGCGCGAGCGGCCGTAGAGATTCTCGATCAGAAACGGCAGAGACGCGATGTGGTCGAGGTGGGCGTGCGTGAGGACGACGCGCCGGATGCGCCGCTGAGCGGTGAGCGGGAGCGACTCGGTGAGCGCGCCCGCATCGAGCGCGGTCTCGCCGTCGATCAGGAACGTGGTGAGCCGGTATCCGGGAGCGGAGCCTCCGTAGGGCCCGAGGACACGAACCGTCAGGGGCGTTCGAGGCGGCACGGTGCCCGAATTGTAAGCGAAACCGGCGAGGCGCTTAGAACTCCGGTCCGATGTAGAAGAACGTCTTGAAGCCGCCGATCGACTGCTTGAAGTTCCAGAGTCGCGAGAAGTCGAAGTGCAGGGGCAGGCCCAGGAAGTTGAGCGAGATCCCGAATCCGTAGTCGGAGATCCCGTTGACGAGCTGGCCGTCCTTGTAGAACGTGAAGTCCTGGTTCTTGTACGCGGCGCCGCCGATGTCGAAGAACGCCTTGCCGCGGATCTCGCGGAAGCCCAGGATCGGCGTCGCGAGGAAATCGATCAGGGGGAAACGGAACTCGATGTTGGCGAACGCCGCCGTGTTGCCCGAGATGCCGTAGATGGCGATGTTGCGCAGCGTGTCCAGGCCGCCGAAGGACAGGACGTCCGGCAGCGCGCCCGTCGCGCGGAAGCCGTAGAGGCGGATCGCGAAGAGCGTCCGCGGCAGGACCTTGAAGTAGTGCCGCAGGTCCGCCGTCAGGTCGAGCGTCAGGGTCGAGGAGGTCTCGCCCGGGATCTTCGTTCCGGAGACGTAGGGCGACCACGTGACCCCGAGCGACATCGCGCGGCCCGAGATCGGCCCGAACGACTCGTACTGGGTCGTATCGCCGACGAGCTTCGTCCCGATGGTGGGGAAGTCGTTGCTCGTCGCGATGTAGGAGAGCGTCTGGGTGTCCTTGTCGATGACCGGATACCCGTCGTACTTGCGCGACAGGAACCCGACCTGGTTCTCGAGTCGCCAGTAGCGGTTCAACGGATAGTTCCCGAAGAGGTTGCCGCCGGTGAAGCGGTAGGCGAGCTGGCTGCGCACGGCCTGGCCGGTGTTGTTGTCGAGCGCCAGGAAGTAGTAGCGCTGATCGAAGGCCTCCGCGCCGTACTGGAACCGATGGCCCTGGTTCGTGTAGGCGAGGAGGAAGTTGGTGAAGGAGGAGACGGTCTGCAGCGCGAAAACGACCTGCCGGTCGCCCAGGTTGTCGCCGAAGGTCAGGATCGTGTTCGACAGGAAGGTCTGGTCCGAGGAGAGGCCGGCGACGACCTGCGCGTTCTCGAGGTAGAGCTTGCGGCTCGGCTTCTTGTTGATCTTCTCGGGATCGAGCGAGACCTCGATCGACGGCTGGAACGGCGGGATGGTGGTCGGTCCGGCCGGCGAGGGCGCCGGGTTCAGCTCCGCGAGCTTGCGGAACGGCTTCTTCGAGTCATTGACGTAGATCCCGAAGCGCCGCTTGTAATAGGCCGAGAACACCAGCCGCTCGGAACCGTCGCGTGCGAGCAGGACCGTCGGGGAGAAGCACCCTCCGACCACGTTTGTGTGGAGGAACGTGTCGCCGGTGTCCAGGTTGACCGAGTAGATGTTGTAGATGCCGCCGTCGCGGTCGGACGTGAAGAAGAGCCGCTTGCCGTCCGGCGAGAGGTTCGCGTCCTCGTCGTCCCAGTCGCCGTACGTGATCTGCTCGCGCGAGCCGGCCACGCCGGGCTTCAGCCGGAAGATCTTGGCGTAGGAGCCCTGGAACGAGGAGTAGTAGAGCCACTGCCCGTCGGGCGAGAAGGTCGGCGCGAAGTCGTACGCGTCGTCCTCGGTCAGGTTCGCGACGGTCCGGTTGTCGAGGCTGTAGGCATAGATGTCGGACCGGCCGTTCTTGAGCGCCCGGAAGACGACGGTGCGCCCGTCCGGCGAGAAGGCCGGGTTCAGCTGCTGATCGAGTCCGGGCATCTGGACCATGTCGCGAATGTCGCCGTCGAGGGCATTCAGGAGGAGCAGCTCGCGCCCGCGCTCGCGCCGGACGAAGAGGGCGAGCGTGTTCCCGTCCGGGGCGACGGCGAGATCGACGCCTCCGACCGGACCGGTCGTCAGCCACTGCGCGACGATGTACTCGTAGTGCGTCTTGTAGCCCTTGGTCAGGTTCTTGAAGAGCTTGCGCTCGCGGCTCGAGAAGACCACCACGTTGGCGTCCTCGCCGAGCGTCGAGATCGCCGCGCCGAGGTCCCCCGAGGGGAACGCCCGCACCGAGAGCTCGGCCGACTGGTCCTCGGACAGCCGGACGCGGTCTCCGAAGTCGATGGGCTCGCCCTTCTCGGTCAGGATCTTGATGTACTTCTGGCGGAGGTACCGACGGAAGCGGACGTCGAAGTCTTCGGCGGAGACGTTGAAGGTGTGCTTGAGCGTCCGTTCGATGCTCGGCCCGATGGCGCCGCGGTAATCGAAGACGAAGTCGCGGACGCCGTCCTTGCCCCACTCGGACTCGATGAAGTCGAACACCGCGTGGCCGAAGCGGTACGCGAAGAAGCCGTAGATGCCGGTCTCGGCGATCTCCGGGACCTGGTCGGCCAGCACCGCGTCGCGCAGAACCATCTTGTCCTTGGCGTCCTCGTCGTTGGCGAAGTAGGAGGCCATTCCCTCCGTCAGCCACTGCGGAGCGCCCGAGGTGTAGGCGCGGATGAAGCTGCCGCCGAAGAGGATCTCGAACTGGAAGACGTGCGTCAGCTCGTGTGCGATGAGCTTCTGGAGCTTCTCGTCGGACTCGTCGACGGGGAGCACCATGCGGTTTCGGGTCGGTAGCGCAAACGCGCCGATTCCTTCGGGGATGAAGCTGCCGAGCGTGTTGGTCTGCTCGAACTCGGAGTGGGTCGTGTAGTAGATGATGTTGACGGGCTTGGGGATCTGGAAGTTCAGCGTGCGGGAGATGTCGTCGTAGGCGCTCTCCGCGTAGGAGGCGACCTTCTGCAGCTCGACCTGCCCGCGATCGTAGAAGTAGATGACGAAGTGCGTCGAGCGGTAGGTCTGCCAGGTGAACTTGTCGTACATGATCTTGTTCTGGCCGAAGTAGTCGTAGTACGGCGTGACGAACTGGGCCGAGGCGGGAATCGCCGCGCCGAGGGTGAGGGCCAGAAACAGCAGGATTTTCTTCATGGGTTCTCGGTGAGAAAGGAAGCTAGTCCGTGAAGATGTACCGTTCGGCTTCGCGGTCTCGGGCCACGAAGGTGTTCAGGATCTGATTCTCGAGCGAGAACAGGTTCTCGAAGAGCCCCTGCAGCTCGTCGACGCTGCGCTTGCTCGCCTGGCGAAAGTCCTTGAACTCGTCCTGCAGGAGCTTCTCGCCGGTGCGGCCGTCGAGGACCAGGAAGACGATGTCGAAGAGGAACCCCGTCTGCTCGACATAGACCTGCCGGTAATAGGTCCGTCCGTCGATGGGGGAGACGTATTCCTCGCTCTTGTACCCGGAGCGGTCCTCGATCTTGAACTCGAGGCTTCCCGACACGATGATCTCGGCCGTCGTCGATGCGCCGACCGAGGCCCAGAACTCCTGCGCCTTCGCGAGCTCGGTCAGATTCTGCGTGGGCAGCTTGACGTCGGCTGGCGTCTCGATGACCTCGAACTTCGTCTTCTTCTCGAGCTGTTTCTTCAGGAAGCGGTGGAACTCCGCCTGGAGGTCCACGTTCGCGAGCCGCTTGTCCCGCGCCTTGTCCGCCTCGGTGACCAGGATGAAGGGCGCGAGAGCGATGCGCTCGTTGCCGCGCAGCGGCAGCTTCGGCTTCAGCGGAAGGCGCAGGTGCACCTGGTCGACTCCCGCCCACGCGGGGGTGGCGAAGAGGATCGCCGCCGCGACGGCCAGAGCGACCGCGCGCCTGCTCATCTCGCTACGGTGCACCGGCGGCCTTTCCGGTCGTCTTCGTGTACGAGGTGTAGAACTCGGCGAAGCGCGCGTAGTTGCGGCGGATGTAATTGTTGTTGGGGTCGAGCTCGAGCGCGCGCTTGTATTCGGCGAGCGCGCGGGCGAAGTCGCCGTTCGCTTCCAGCGCGACCGCGAGATTGTTGTGCGCCCGAGCGTTGTTCGGCTCCTTGGTGACGGCCTGCTCGTAGCGGAACGCGGCCTCGCGCCACAGTCCCTTCTTCGCCACGTTCGTTCCGAAGGCGAGCTGTGTCCCGGCCTTCTCCGTGTGGCTGTAGGAGGTGCAGGCTCCCGCGACAAGAAGAAGAAAGACGGCGATGCGGGCCTGCTTCAAGCTCTGTAGCTCCTCCAGAGGGTGGCTATTATAGGTTCGGGTTGAAGGGGAGATCGGGGAATTGTCGTCAACACGAGGATGAGGGGTTCGTTAAACACGTGAGCTCGGTATCGCTCGGCCGGCACGCTGCGCTCTCCTGGGCGCGCGGCCGCGAGCTGACCCCGCAGCGGCTCTGGCCCGTCCTGCGTTCCCGCGGAGGTCTGGAAGGCCTTCTGTCCTCCAATGAAGTGGATCTGTCCCAAATTTTGGGCTCTCCCGACCGGGCCCGCGCGGTCCTGCGCGCGCCCGAGGATCGTGAGGCTCTGCGCTGGGCGGCCGACGTCGAGCGCTCGGGCATCGCGATCGTCACCGCGTTCGACGAGGCCTATCCGAGCCTTCTTCTGGAGACGCCGGATCCGCCGTTCCTGCTCTTCGCGCTCGGACGGATCGAGAGGCTGCGCCTTCCGGCGGTCGCCGTGGTCGGATCCCGGGAGGCGTCGCGCTACGGCCGTGACGTGGCCTGGAGGCTCGCGCGCGAGCTCTCGAACGCGGGCGTCACGGTCGTGTCGGGATTCGCGCGCGGCGTCGACGCCGCGGCCCACGAGGCCGCGCTCGAAGGGCCGGGGGGGACCATCGCGGTGGCCGGCTGCGGCCTCGACGTCGACTACCCCCGCGAGCACGCGCGTCTGAAGGACCGGATGGCGGCGCAGCATCTGCTCCTCTCCGAATATCCTCCGGCAACCGAGCCGCGGCCCCAGAACTTCCCGATCCGCAACCGCATCATCGCCGGGCTTTCCTCCGGAGTCGTCGTCGTCGAGGCCTCGCGGCGCTCCGGTTCGCTGATCACCGCGCGCCTCGCCGCGGATTTCGGCCGCGACGTCTTCGCGGTGCCCGGTTCGATCTTCTCCGACACCTCGTCGGGGACGCACGAGCTCCTGCGCGACGGCGCGATCCTGTGCCGCGGCGCCGAGGACGTCCTCGCGGAGCTCTTCCCCTCGGTCGGCGGGACGCCCGCATACGCGGCGCATGCGGCGGCCGCGGGCGCCTCCGGAGCCGAGCTCTCCGCCGACGCGCGCCGCGTCCTCGAGGTGCTCGCGCGCGAGGAGTCGCTCTCCGCCGAGGAGCTCGCGCAGGCTCTGGACCTGCCGGCAGCGGCCGTGCTCGCCAGCCTCTTCGAGCTCGAGGGGGGCGGTCTCGCGGCCACCGTCGAGGGGGGACGCTACGGGATCCCGAGGCGATGAACGAGCCGCGACCCGCGGCGCCGACGACGCAACCCGCGGCGCCCACGACGCGAGGCGCGGCGCCCACGACGCGAGGCTTAGTCCTGCGCGCGGACAGACTTACGCGGATCGGGAATGGGGTTGTGTTAGACAGGGTGCACGGGCGGCGAGTTGCGCTATCGACCCGAGATATGAGACTGTCCGCCGCCTTCAACGGATATGCCTAAGTCGATCGTCATCGTCGAATCCCCGGCCAAGGCCAAGACCCTCGAGAAGTTTCTCGGCAAGGACTTCAAGGTCATGGCCTCCTACGGCCACGTGCGCGACCTCCCGCGCAAGGGCCTCGGCGTGGACCGCGACGACAAGTACAAGCCCACCTACGAGGTCCTCCCCGGCAAGGAAAAGACGATCAACGAGCTCAAGAAGGCGGCGAAGACCGCCGAGAACGTCTACCTGGCCGCCGACCCGGATCGCGAGGGCGAGGCGATCTCGTGGCACCTCCAGGAGACCCTGAAGCCCGGCGCGAAGAAGACGATCTTCCGGCGCGTGCGCTTCAACGAGATCACGAAGAAGGCCGTGCTGGCCGCCATGGAGGCCGCCGGGGAGATCGACGGACGCCTCGTCGACGCGCAGCAGGCCCGCCGCATCATCGACCGCCTCGTCGGATACGAGGTCTCGGACCTGCTCTGGAAGAAGATCTGGCGCGGCCTCTCGGCCGGCCGGGTCCAGACGGTGGCGCTGCGCATCATCTGCGAGCGCGAGACCGAGATCGAGGCGTTCGTCCCGGTCGAGTACTGGACGGTCGACGCGCAACTGGAGTCGGCGCAGGCTCCGACGCCCTTCACCGCGCGGCTCTCCACCTACGACGGCGAGAAGCTCAAGTTCGACGGAACGGATCCGCGTCTCGCGGACGAGGCCGCGGCGCGGCGCGTGCGCGAGGACGTCGAGAAGGCGCCGTGGACGGTCGCGTCGGTCGAGACCTCCGAGCGCCGCAAGAATCCGGCCCCGCCCTTCATCACCTCCCAGCTCCAGCAGGCGGCGGCGCGGCGTCTGGGCTACGCCGTGAGGCGAACGATGCAGATCGCGCAGCGGCTCTACGAGGGCCGCGAGATCCCGGGCCGCGGCACCGTCGGCCTGATCACCTACATGCGCACCGACTCGACGCGCGTCTCGGACGACGCCCTCCAGGCGGTCCGCGAGCTGATCGACAAGGAGTACGGTCCCGCGTCGAAGCCCGAGTCCCCTCGCTACTTCAAGAGCCGCCGCGACACGCAGGACGCGCACGAGGCGATCCGCCCGACCTACCTGGACCTGCCGCCCGACGAGGTCGCGAAGCACGTCGAGCCCGACCAGGCGCGGCTCTACCGGCTCATCTGGGAGCGTTTCGTGGCTTCCCAGATGTCGCCGGCGGTCTATGACACGACCTCCGCCGAGATCACCGCGGGCAAGGCCCTCTACCGCGCCTCGGGCTCCACTCTGAAGTTCCCCGGATACCTGGCGGCGTACGGCATCTCGGGCGAGGAAGAGGACGAGTCGGACAAGGACTCGCCGAAGCTCCCGCCCCTCAAGCAGGGCGAGACCCTGAAGCTCCTCGCGGTCACGCCGGAACAGAAGGCGACGCAGCCGCCGCCGCGGTTCAACGAGGCGTCGCTCGTGAAGTTCCTCGAGGAGAACGGCATCGGCCGTCCCTCCACCTACGCCGAGATCCTGCGCAAGCTGGAGGAGCGGCGGTACGTGCACAAGAAGGACCGCCGCTTCATCCCGACCGCGCTCGGCCGCACGGTCATCGAGATGCTGATCCCGTTCTTCGACGACTTCTTCGAGACCTCCTACACCGCGCGGATGGAGGAGGCGCTCGACGAGGTCGAGGAGGGCAAGCTTCCCTGGACGAAGGCGCTCTCGGAGTTCGACAAGACCTTCACGCGCGACCGCAACCGCGCGCTCGACGACATGGTCTCCGGCAAGGCGGGCATCCCGCTCGCGAAGGCGCGCAAGCTCAAGCTGTCCGTGGTCCCGGCGATCGACGAGGCGTGTCCCCAATGCGGCAAGAAGCTCAAGCTCCGGATGGGCAAGAACGGGCTCTTCGTCGCCTGCAGCGGGTACCCCGACTGCACCTTCACGCAGGACATCCCGGATCCCGAGGAGGACGCCGTCGACATGTCGGAGATCGAGAAGACGACGTGCGACGAGTGCGGCTCGCCGATGAAGGTGCGGCAGAGCCGGACGGGCTCGACGTTCCTCGGGTGCAGCGCGTTCCCGAAGTGCCGCAACGTGATCAACATCGCGGTCGCGGGCGGGAAGGCCGAGGCGCGGCCCGACGAGCCGACGGGGCAGACGTGCCCGCGCTGCGGCCACGAGCTGGTCCGCCGGCACGGGCGCTTCGGCGCGTACGTCTCGTGCTCGAATTACCCGGCCTGCAAGTACAAGCCGCCGAAGCCGATCAAGGACACCGGCGTGCGGTGCCCCAAGGACGGCGGCATCCTGGCGGAGCGGCGCGGCCGCTTCCG
>Ga0068856_100000662_pt1 | contig 37307 bp, 33 predicted proteins | sample KBSCornC62_FD_66595 | JGI IMG/M metagenome (GOLD analysis project Ga0068856, IMG submission 66595) | Corn rhizosphere microbial communities from Kellogg Biological Station, Michigan, USA - KBS Corn C6-2 | ecosystem: Host-associated > Plants > Roots > Rhizosphere > Soil ...
GCGTTCCGCGCCTCGGGCGTGGGATAAAAGTTGATGTCAATGACGTTGTCCAGCATCCGTACCGCCGTGCGGATTGTATGCGCGACCGATTCGCCATCGAGGCCCTGCCCGTTGCAGTGCGCCGCCAAATTGATTGAGCCAAGATTGCAGACGGCAGTTTCATCGGCAGACGTGTTCAGCAAAATTTCCGTGCAGAGATTCGAACTGTGGACCACGCCGACATGGGTTTGCGGCGAGCGGATGTTCGACGGGTCTTTGAAGGTGATCCACGGGTGTCCGGTTTCAAACAGCATGGTCAGCATCTTGCGCCAGAGCGCGACGGCCTCGACACGCTTGAATAATTTGATTTTGCCTTCGGCGGCCTGGCGTTCGTATTCCGCGTAACGTTTTTCAAAAGCCGCGCCGAAGAGATCATGCAAATCCGGCGTATCGTTGGGGCTGAAAAGCGTCCAGTGCGCATTGGCTTTCACGCGCTTCATGAACAAATCGGGAATCCAGTTCGCCGTGTTCATGTCGTGCGTGCGCCGGCGCTCGTCGCCGGTATTTTTCCGTAATTCCAGAAAATCTTCGATGTCCAGATGCCAGGTTTCCAGATAGGCGCACATCGCGCCTTTGCGCTTGCCGCCCTGGTTCACGGCCACGGCCGTATCATTGGCGACCTTTAAAAATGGAATCACGCCCTGGCTGGTGCCGTTCGTGCCTTTGATGTGGCCGCCGGTGGCCCGGATGTTCGTCCAATCGTTGCCGAGTCCGCCCGCCCATTTGGATAACTTCGCGTCGTCGCCAATCACCTTGAAAATGTGGTCAAGGTCGTCCATTACCGTGCTCAAATAGCACGAGCTCAATTGCGGATGGAGCGTGCCAGCATTAAAAAGGGTGGGCGTGCTGCTGACGAAACAAAACGTGGAAAGCGCTTCGTAGAATTCAATCGCGCGCTCATTTTTCTGATCGCCTTCATTAAGGGCGAGACCCATTGCGACGCGCATCCAAAAATACTGTACCGTTTCCAATCGCCGGCCTTCCTGATGGATCAGGTAGCGGTCGTACAGCGTCTGCACGCCCATGTAAGTAAACTGCTGGTCGCGGTCCAGGCGCAACGCGGCGGCGAGTTTTGGCAGATCAAACTTGAGCAATTCGGGCGTCAGCCGTTTGACCTCAATTCCCCGCGCGATGTAATTCGCAAAATGGTCGCGATGTTGTGATGCCTGTTCGCTGGCGGTGCTGAAGGCAGGCAACGCCTCCCGATAGATTTTTCTCAGCAGCAATCGCGCGGCAACGTAGCTGTAATCCGGCTCGCGCTCGATTCTTGAACGCGCGGCGAAAATCATCGCCTGCTCGATCTCTTCGGGTTTTACGCCATCGTAAAGATTCTTGACCGCCTCGTCGCCAAGTTCACGTGCGGAACAGGTTTGCTCCAGGCCGCGCACAGCGCCGATAAGCCGGCGGCGGATGCGTTGAGGGTCGAGCGGTTCTCGCGAATTATCCGGCAGGGTGACAAACAACTGTGCCTGGGGTGCTCCTTCCACGGTTCGCTCACCTCGCAATGCCCGGGCTTTGCGTCGGTCTTCACGGTAAAGAATGTAGCGGCGGGCAATGCTGTGATGCCCCGCATCCATCAATTGTGTTTCCACCAAATCCTGAATGAATTCGATTTCAAGCGCCTCTTCTTTTGCCGAGCGGACGATGGCGGCGTGGATTACCGCGTTGGTGACGCGCAGGACATTGTTCTGTGCGGCGGTTGGCAAGGGCTGGTCATGATGCATGCCCGCGTCGGCTTTGAACGCGAATTCAATGGCAAGTTGAATGCGCGTTTCGTCGAAGGGAACGATGCGTCCATCGCGTTTGCGGACGGAAAAGGTTTGGCCTTGAAGTGGATCGAGTTGCGCCAGGCGGAGCTGGCCCTCGCTTTTGTCATGCAGCATGTCGAGTGATTTCTTTTGCGGCTGCCCTGCCGCATTTACGTTGAAGGGAAACCACTCGCGTGCGATTCGCGGGAGAAATATCCCGCGTTCACTCACGAGGGGGTGAACGCGGGCTAACAAAGCGCGTCTTTTCCCCATCCGGCCTTTGGCGAGACCGTTGCCGGCGTCACATGACGCGGGACTTGATGAGCATGAACAAGCAGGTCTTCTGACTTCGAGTTCGTCCTACCAGCTTCGCCTTACCGCATCAGATGCAGTGGCTCGTGAAGCGTTCGTCACTCGTTACAGCGGCGCTACCGTGCGGGAATCACACCCGCTTCCCTATTCTCCCCAGCCGTGGCATGGGGCACTTGTTCACTCGGCAGCATACACTACATATCGTGTTGCAGCCTTAACAATATACAACTTATAGGCTTTTTGCGGTGAGCAGTCAAGGAAACTGTGCAGATAAATGTTTTGCGCAATTCAGTTATGAATTGTCATCGGTTTCAATCAGCACCGGCCGGTTCTTGATGTTCGTATTCGAAGAATTCGCAGCGCAATTGCAAGGCTTGGAAGACTGCCACCTCGTTTTGCCAGACAGTTCGCAGACCGCCTTGCAGCTTATTATCCTCTCGGGCGAGATCGACTCCATGACCCATGATGCAGTCATCCAAAATTCGCCGCCACGCACTGGACGAGGCGCGAAACCATGCTGCTTTTTTGATCGTTACCGGAATCTAGAGGGGTTGGATTTGACTTCAACCATCAAATTATCCACCACGATATAAGGATTGATTTTCCCCGTATCCGTGCGCTGGACGTGTCCGCGCCGTGCGCGCACTGGATTGTGAACGAGAGCTGAAATCGTTGAAGATTTTGCTGCAGATTCGACCTGTCATCCATCAAAACCCCTGTATGTACAGGCGTTTTTGATGGAGGCGAGGGTCGGAATCGGCCAAAGAACCGCGATTTCGAGGATGATTTTGATGACGTTTCCCGCACTACTCAAGCATAATCTGGCACTACTTTTTCGGGCAAATTCCAGCACCATTACTCACGTTTTTACACACACTCCCCCCCAGAAACTTTCTCATTGTGTGTGTTTATTTGACCGCCGATGCTTCAAATGCTGCCTGCTGTAGTTGGGTTCAACTCCCCCCATCGCGGCAAAAATTCTTCTCATGCGCGTAGGGTGGCGCATCTTTCTGAGAGCCTTGGCAATAATCTGCCTTGCTTGCCCAGGGCTTACAGATGAGAAGGGGTTTGATGAATGAGGAAGAGCTTGGGCGATGTTTTCCAATTTTTGTATTGGGCCAGTAACCCCATATTTGAGGCATAAACATGTGACTTCTCGAATTTGGAGTGAGTCCAATACATTCAAAACCGTATGGACAACGCCATCATCAATCCGAATTGTCCCGTAGTAATTCTCTGAATACATAGGAGTCGGGTAATACACATCTTTCAAAAACAGCTTTATTCTCTTATGTAATTCGTGTCTTTCAACTGCTTGTTTTTTTTGGACGAGCACATTTGCGTCAATTGCAACTTCCTGCCGAGATTCCGCATTTGAGGCCATCTTCCAATGTTCAAGTAAACGAGCGGTATTGAATGCTTTGATGGTTTCCTTGCCATCTGGCAACTTTTTGCCGTGCGCGGTGAATCTCTCGCGGACATAAGTATCCAAATCGGACGGAATCGCAAAACGGCCAATTCGGCCCATTTCTAAAAAAATCCAGCACAGGGTTTTCATTTTTTGCGATGCGTTTTCATATAACGATTGCGACAATGGTTTTGTGCCAGTCGAAGCGCAGCACTCGATAATCAATTGCGAAAACATCAAGTGGAACCCATCTGGTTTTTTAAAAACGTCGAAAATAAGTGAGTGGGCCTCATCAGAAACAACGGCTCCAGCAAATTGGCATTGGGTGCTTAACCTATGGGCGTCCATCACTGCCTTTCCCGCGAAACATCGTTTGCTCAAGGTCACATTGCCGACGTGAACCGCCCCCCTCAAAGGCAAACCGATTTCAAACATTCGGCGATTCATATAGGCGACTAACAGAGTAAAGAAAATCAAATTAAACTTGAGCGTGTCAGGCTTATCCGTTGCTTGAATAGGCATCGCAACGAAAAAAGTGTCCGAGAAAGTAAGCCACTTTAATCGAGCTTTCACCATCTCTCTCTTTTCTTTGGGCGTGCTATCGCTGGCATCAAGAGCATCCAGAAGTAAGTCTGGAATTTCAGTTTCAAAGTCATCCACAATTTTTAGCACACGTGCAGCTTCCTGGGGGTCGCAGTTTTCGCAGAAACTGGTAAATCCCAAAACGTCAAAAAGTCCAAAAATGCAATTCATTCTGTATTGATTATATACCGCAAGTTGCCTGCCGACGGTTTCTATGGCGTTCTGTTCATTTTCTATTCCACGTTGCAAGGAATACATTTTGGTCAATCAATTTTCCCTCACCCGTTGTTCCAAAGCGCAAGAATTTTGCGAACCGATACCCCAATTGACTTTGATATTCTACCAGCTTTTTTCGGTCGAATGCGTCATCTACGCTGCTGGCGGTCTTCTTCGTTTCTATCACCAAAAGGTTGTCGCTGGTGTTACGGCGATGAACGATTATGTCAGGAAACACAGTGATGGATTCATCCGCATCAATTTCTACCGTGGCTCGTTCCTTTTTGGGATATGCGAGTCTGATTAGGTCTTCACCCCTGAGTTGTTTCCGAAGGTTATCTCTGTTTCTGTAGTCACGGTTATACTCGCAATCAATGTCAAAATCTGGAAATTCAGCTTCTAAATACAATGCGAGGCGGTGGCAAATTGACCGCTCGCTGGCATTGTTCAAAAACAACGCCTTGTCAAAATCAACCAGTTTTGCGAGCGCTCGGAGTAGTGCCCTTTCAATTGCTGTTTCGCTAAAAGAATCAACATGTCTAAGGCTCATAACTGTTTAGTTTTCATTGAATTTTTCCACCAAGTGAAAATAGTTACCCGAGAAATATGGTTGATTGAACCTATCAATCGCTTTGTGAATCATGTTCCTAAACTCCGAATCAGACTTGCCAACAATCACCAAGTAAGCATGCCCACGTTCATTATCCACCCATTTCTGACGGTAGCGTTCAAGTTGGCCAATACACCTGTCGAACTCAACAAGTGTTTCGTCCGTGAATGCCAGCTTCAACTCAATAATAAACGCGTCTTCAACCACCAAATCGGCTTTCCCTTTGGCAATTCCATACTGTGTTACAATCGGGACATCTGGCAGTTTGCTGTCAAACCACACTTGAAGCTCTTGCTCGTATGCTTTTTCAGAAAGTCCCGCTGCACTCGGTTGCCATTCGAGAAGCAGACGCAAAATGCAATCTGACGGGTTCTCCATGAAGTTCGTGTAATCTCTGACTTTTTTCATAGGGCGATTTTTTGCGGATTTAATCCTTTGCATCCGCCAAAAGTGTTTTGAACAAGATGCCGTTAAAGGTTTCAAACGTTTTTAGGACATTCTGGTTGAATGCTTGTGATACTATCGCAATACGTTTGGTGCCGTGACTCTCATCCAATTTCAACGCGCCATTTGAGGAAGCAACATATTTTTCCACCTGTTCATCTTTGCCTTCGGGCAAATAACCCTCCCTGTGAACAAAGTAATTTCTGATTTTGTTCAAGGCTGTGATTTCCGTCCATGTTGGGTCGGTGTCAGGAAATCCAATCAGGACGACATCCTTCAAAAAGGTTTTTGACCGCGTAATACCGTCATCTTTCAAGTGTTTTGGCAAAATTCTAATCCCCCTTAAGCTGCCCATTGTGCTTGCAACTTCGTTAAGTGAGTGTTCAAAAAGCGAATACGCATGAACAAATAATGAAATTCTCAACGTCTGCGGAAATGTTTCTGTCAACTTAAAATACTGGTCAGACGCAAATTCATAAAAGGCCTCCTTTTGTTCTGGCGTCATCGTTGACGTTTGCTTTTCATGCCGTTCCTCCAACGCTTTCACTTCATTGTTCAAATAGCGTTCCAACGAAGTTGCGTAGTCCTTTAACTCGTCAAATTTCCATTCGCTGAAATTCTTGCAAAGATTTAGCACCATTGTTTCGGACATATTATTCCATTCGGATGTTGTTATTTTATACCTTTTAATTTTATACCCTGTCAGACCGTAAGCTGAGAGAGCGTGTCAATGTTAAATCGCAAGATTTGTCCTCAGTTCCTGATACAGTTCATTCAAGTAATGATGAAACTTTGAATTTTCGGTGTCGCAAAGCCAACCGTTCCGATACCAATGATAATATGGAACGTGAACAACCTTCCAACCAGCGCGTTTCAATATGGAAATTCGCTCGACATGAGCTTCCGAATAGCTCCGACCATCTTTTGTATAATGGCATTGGCCATCAACTTCAACCGCACAACACTCCCCGTTGCACTCATTAAACAATACAAAGTCCAGCCGCTTTTGGCCGCAACTTTCAACTTGGTTGTAAAGCTTTAAGCTTCCATTACCACCGTATTGCTCAATGAATTTCTTCAAATATTCATCAACGCGGATTTCAAATTCAGATTCACGTAAATTCGGGTGGTATCGCCAAGCGTACCGACTTAAAGCTGGCGAACCCGAATCAGCGTCACCGTTGGCAGGCAAGGCCTTCCAAGTTGCTCCAAAATGTCGCAGGTAGCGTTTTATTAAGTCTGCTGTTTCTGGAATACCGCCAAAAATCGTATACGTAAAACAAATGGCCCTGCTAGTCGCGACGTTAAGTCGCTGCGGATTTTCGTAATGTGATTTCGACCAACTGCCAGTGCCATCTAGTCCCAAAGTCATAATAATGATGTGGCGTTCATTGCCCTGAAAATCCTCTGGCGTTCCGACCATCAACGTATGTGCAGCGAGCTGGTCTTCCGTAAATTCTTCTTCCAACCGCGTGCGAATATAGGAGCGCTGGTTTGTCAGAAATGAAATCACGCCAATAGTAGGGCGCTTTCCATCCTCATCAGCAAAGCCGTGTGCTTTCAAATCAGGGTCTTTCGTGTACGCACTATAATGGATTAAGTCCCGCAGAATCTTTACCAATTCTTCAACTTCTGTTGCAACAACCTTGAATTCGCTTTCGCGCTTACCACCGACTTCAATTGCTTTAAAACACTTCTTTTTTAGATGAATCGGAAGCTCCTTCATCAGGCGAAGTCCGCCCTCTTCTTTGTAAAAATGGTCGCTCGTAAAGGATGCCAGTTGAGGCAAGCTCCGAAAATGCTCATTTAACGTCGCCTTGCGTGTGGCAAATTGATTCATCTCACAAGTGATGAAATCCAAAATTGAACTTTCACTGACCCGCAATGCTCTTAGCTTTGCGGAGTCATAGCTTATCGTGCCGCTGAAATTCTGGTTCCAAATCAACTGCTCGAAAGTCCGATTTAACGAAAATAAACCCGCCGCATTTAACCCAAGTTGCTTTTTGTCTCCGACAACACAGAAACGGCTTCCGCGATAAAACGCAGGAATAATTTCGGCGATATTGACCTGTGAGGCTTCATCAACCACTACCAAGTCAAAAAGCTCGCTGACAAAGGGTAAGAATTCACCCAAATTTCGCATTTCGCCTACCCACAAAGGAAACGTATTAGTAACAGCACGAAAGTCTATTTGGCTCATGGACTCTCTGATTATATGCGGAGCCTTCCAGTGAAGCATTTTGTCGAATCTTTCCACATCGCTATATGTATCCAAAAGATTAAACTGTACCGAATATCGGTGAAGGCAACGAATTAGCTTATCCTTCCCGTCCTGCAATTGGCCTTCCTTTCGGGCGAGCAACTGCCGCTGCTGTTTCAGGTAGTCTTCCAAAACGCGGGCCCGACACTTCACCATTTGCTCGTGGGCCAGCGTCAATTCTAAATGCTCAAGCAAGTATTGTGTAGCAAGCGGCGACGGCTTGAGCCTGCCTGAATGAGCATTAAAAACTGCATTCGCCTTGTTGAACACCCGCAAAATGTGGAGCCACTCTTTCCGTGAAAGGCAACCATCTTGTGTTGGCATTTTCTCGTGCAACCATTCATGTATCCGCGACAACTGATTGCGATAGTGTTCTGGCTTGGGGACTTTCGTCACCAATTGAAATTTGTCTGGATTTAATTCAATTCCAAACTCGTCTGAAAAATTGTTGCGTCTCTGTAAAAAGTCTTCGTTCTGCTGATAATAATTGCGTTCGTTATCAAGACCATTCTTTATCTGACTTCGTAACGCCTCAACTTCGCGCAACAGACGCAAGACCTTTGCCGTGACTGATTCGACCTCTGCGTGCATTTCCTTCACTCGCCGCGATGCGGCAAGCGTACCTGCGCCATCGCACAATTGCTGCAATTGCCCGCGCAAATGACGCCGTTGCTCTGATTGTGCGCCAAGATATACTAACCCGCCCTCGCCAAGGTATTTCTCGACCTGCCTGCGCACGACCTCGACAGCAGCCTTTTTGTGCGAAACCATCAAGACCCGCTTCTTTAAAAAAATTGCAGACAACATTAATGCCGTTATCGTGTGCGATTTCCCAGTCCCTGGCGGCCCTTGAATATACGAAATTTCACTGCACCAAGCATTGTGTAATGCTGCCCGTTGGTTTTCGGAAAGTGAAATCGGCAGAAAGCTAATTGCCTCTTCAATTTTTTCTCCCTGTATCAAATCAGTCCTGATGGGAATCTGGCGGTGTTCCAAAACACCCCGCAGCAGTTTGTCCAAGAGTTGATTCTCAAAGGGCATGATTAATGTTCAATCTGGCTTATTAACTCACGCAATCCGATATAGGTTGCTAATTGTTCAGGCACAGGAGCGGTGAAAAGAAAACTGTGGGGAAAAAATGTTAATGTTGCGCCAAGATTTAAGAGCGATTGGTCGTTTCGGATTAAATCATTCAGATTGTCTGAGTCGAAGTCCTCATCCGAAATCGTCACACAATTGAATTCTGGAATTTCGCGCATTATCAGTTTAACCGTTGATTCAAGCCTGTCTCCCTTTAACAACTCGCGCTGAAAATCCTTGGCTTCGCCTCTCCTGTCGAATTCCGCTTCAACGTCGGACAAGATTTTAAGCTTTTGAGGCGAAATAAGCTGGTCAATTTCTGGCAATGAAAGCGAAGCTTCCTCATCCTCTAATTTCATTCGGCGTTCCAGCACCATTGTAATTAAATCGTAATTTAGCGTAATTGACTCCCAGCGGATTTCGTGCATGGCAACAGGCGAGCCTTCTTCGCTGAAAACATCCACGGAACAAACAAAAAGTGGGGCGGCGATTTTGCGGTTCCCCTTGTTCCGTTCAACTTGCCCCACAAAAAGTCCTAAACCTAGATAAAGCCCTCGCGTTTGGTCGCGTTGCAGCAACGCCTTCAACTGCAACAAATACTCTGGCAAACGAATTTTTCTGTCATAATTAAAATAACAAGGATTTTGTTTCTTGGATTTGCCGTACAAAACATTTTCGTACCCCGACCGCAGCAGGATTTTTCGACTGACTTCCTGTAAATAATGAAGGTAAGAAATGACGGGGCTTGCAGACATACCCTTGTCGGTTCAAAATTTGACAGATTCCTCAAGGCTCTGCCTTAAGGCTTGAGTTTGTTTTGTCGAATCGCCTATTGCCTGTTTCAAATCCTTGGCAGTGTCGCATTCGGCTTTAACCACCGCCTCAAGACCTGCCTTAATGTTTTGGTTAATGTTGTTCAACGACTTTGAAAGCTCATCAATCTTTTCTTTGAGTTCGTGAATTTTCTTGTCTTGCGCGGCTGTTGCGTCTTGCGCCCTCTTCGCCGAATTTGCTTCCTGTGTCTCGAGCGAAAAAGCCGTCTGTTCTTGCACCGATTGAAGCGCACTCAGAAAGGCATTCGTTTGGCGTTGTGAGGATTCGATTAGTGAATGAATCGCAGCAAGTGATTGAAGTTGTAATTGCGCATCTTCTCGTTCTTTCTTAAATCGTGCGGCTGTCGCCCGTGAACCCTTTTCCAAATAAACCAAAATGCAAATGACGCCAACAAGCGTCACCACGCCCGTAATAAGAAGATAAAGTTCCATCTGTGGCCTTTCGTTTTCGCAAGATTATCAAGCGAAAACCCGCTAGCGCAACCGCATTTCGTCGCCCGCAGGATTGGGGAAATTATGGCAGATGGACTGCCCAATGCAAGAAAACGAATATCAAAAACGCTCAAACCGCTTCACGAAATCAACCAGCGAAATCCCTAAAGCCTCACAAATTTCCCTCAATTCAACCAAATCAAGCCTGCGCTCTCCACATTCAAATTTACTGACGTAGCTTTGTGGCCGCTTCAATTCTTTTGCCAAAGCAACTTGCGTCAACCCTGCGTCTTCGCGGGCAGACTTCAAAAGGCGTTGCAGCTTTTCCTGCCCCGCGCTGAAAATCGTCTTTGGCATTCGGGCATAATCAATAAACAGGTTTGACAAATATCCCAAAACAGGATATTTACGCCGCCATGCAGAACCGCTGCCCGCATCACGGGGGCATTGAAACCCCGTCATGTCGGCCTGGGCAAACTTCGTAAACCGCCCCCTCGAAAGGAAAGACACCATGAACCAAAGCTGGCAAGAGTTTCAAGCCGAACGCAACAAGGTAGCTGCAAAGGCAAAACGGAAAGAGCTTCTGAAAATGACAATCTACGTGCTTGTGCCGATTCTGTTGTTCACGGGCATCATGTTCATGGCGGCGTCCCGATACTTCGCACACCAGCGGGCAGCAGAAACGAGCCAGACGCAACAGGTTTCGCCCCATGACAGCGATTCGAGCATCGAAGATGGCCGAATATTGCTCATTGGAATTGTCGTTCTGACCATTCTGGCTGGCGTCATCGCTCCCGCCCTGAGCGGCGGGCGGTACAACTATACACAAATGGTCAAAACCATTGTGATTGTCGGGGCGTTCAATCTGTTCGTGGGGCAACGAATGTGGAATACGGAACCACCCGACCCGCAGGACTACGTTAGCGCATCTTTGGGCTTCTGTGCCGTGCTCGGAATCTTGGATGTTTTCATGTTGCTGGTCATTGCCGCATTCGGCTGGGCGGCACGGAAGGACAGCAGCGAATGAACGGGTCAGCGCAGGAAATAAACTCGTGGCAATAGGGAAATAAATATCTGGCGGGCAAAAGTACAAGTTATAGGCAAGTTTTTAAAAATTTAAAAATAGCTGAACGCTGGTATCACTTCGCAAGCCAAATCAGATGACGCAACAGATTATCGCTAATCCTTTCCCAAGGCTCACGTTCAAAGCCCTTGCTGTCAAACTCACGCTTGAGGCAATACTGGACGGCTGGCTTTCTTAGGCATGTATGGTCATACACTTCCACCACGGCACCCCGTTCAATTTCTCCAATATGCCGAGCTAGCACAAATTCAGTATTCCAAACCTCTTGAATCTTGCTCGCTAGAACTTCGCTTGAAATACATCCCCGCTTATCCCACAAGAGGAAATGCAGGTGACACTGGTTGCCCTTGCCATACTCGGTAGCATGGTAATAGCCGATATGCTTACGTCTTACACCCAAGTCTTTACAGACCCTTGTAAGGAGCGTGTCAAAGTCGGCATGGCGTAGCGCACGTGCCTTGTCTGTATCGGCACGGTGTAGCGCGTTGTTCCATGTCAGACTCCCAAAGACAGACCATGAAACCTTTTGCAGGTTAAACAGATTAGCGCGATGTTCGTTGTAATTAATACTGTCCATATCGTTTCAATAGTTTCACTCCAAGGCGGTCTAAACCAGCTTGGCGCAAATTCAATCACTGAGCGCAGAAAACAGCCATTGTCCTTAACTGATAATCCGAAAGCGCAGCTACTTATTGAGAGACAACAATTCTTTCCTGTTTATTCATTGATACACCGAAAATAGAAAAGCGGCCCATTGTTGAGAAAAACTGCCCCAATCAGTCAAATCTGTGTAATTCAAAACATGGCAGAGAATGCAGAAGTGAATCCAGAGTTTGAAAAGGCCCGTTGGGACAAAGCGGGTGTTGAAATCATGTTTCGGCTCGTTCGTGAACGTCAAACCGTCAACGCAGACAACTACGTTGCCGAATGCAGGAAAATTGAAATGCCGCCATTCCACATTTCCAGAACGTGCGGGCCACTGTTTAAGAGCATGAAGGCAAACGGCTACTTGCGAAAAACCACGGAATACAAGCTTTCGGAGCGCACTTCCAAACCCCTGCCAATTTACCTGTGCATTAAAGACAAACTATCGTGAAACCTTCGGCCAAACTATTCGTCAACTATCACCAAACTACCAGATGCGGTTTGCAGGCAATTTGCAGGATAGTTCATGTGTGGGAAAATGCCCGTAATACGGGAGAAGTAAACGGGCCATTCGTTCGGGGACCTCTTCGAGCATTGAGCGGGGGAGAAATATAAATTCCATCGGCACGGGGATAATGATTTTTATGAGCAAACGAACTACAAAAACGGAACTGAGTACGGGCAAAGTCACCTGTGCGCCAGCTATCACAAAAGAGGATGCCAAAAAGGAGTTTCAGCGCAGGATGAAACACAAAGAGGATGCTTCGTGCCACAGTGAGCTTTCCCGTTTTTTGCGAGTCATGGATGCTGTACTGGAAATGAAAGGCGACGGCTTCACAGTCAAAGACGTTTTTTACTTCAGCCAGCCCTGGCTGCTTCAACCAAAAACCGTTTTGGAGCTTTGGGAGCATTGGCGCACTACCATGATTGCACTGAACAAACTGCAAGCCGTCGAGTCCTGTATGGATGACCAAATGTTCGCAGCTGTTCGATAATACCGTGTAAAGATTAATACTATGAGTCTAACAAGATACAATCCGTTCGAAGTCGGCTTCAATAATGACCCCAAACAACCTTGGGACATGCTGCACGCTGACACGTACGAGGAAGACAACGAAACGAGCGAACTGGTTGAAGCGTTACGGCAGCAGCTTAAGCAAAACAAGGAAAATCAATAAATGAACCGACTAGAACAGGCATACAAGGACAGCTTGAAAAGTAAATTCGGCCTGACGAAGCTTGAAACCGAGCACGTGGACAAGCCGAGTCAGTTGATTAATGTGCCAAAGCCCACTCCGCAACAGCATTGGAAAACTTTGATGCAAGACTACCGCGAGAAGTACGGCATTTCAGCATTGCAAATGGAAGACGGCCCACTTGCTAGAAGGCTTGAACAACACCAGACACTTGCGGATGCAACTATCGACGCCGATAGGAGTCGGGCGGTCAACATGAAGCTTGCCACAGGTTCAACTACATATCAGGGGAAGCCATTGCGGCTCTGGTATGAGGTGTCAAAGTAATTTCGGGAAGTTATTCCCCGAACGTGGACGCCCCTCTTTGTCCACACAGCCGAATCGCAAATCCTGAAGGTTTGCACGTGCTTCATACACGTAGTTCAATTCGGCGGGCGCGGATAGTCTTAAGGTTTGAGCTGTCCGCGCCTTTTTCTTCTGCTTTGCGAGCGCTCAAATTTAAATAAATTTTTAAATACCTAAGCGAAGAAACGGGGCAGTTTTTGGCCAGCGGTTCGGGCAGACAGAAAATTTACCCATGGCAGCTCCTTTCCTGTCGAAAAAGTGCAATTTTTTCTTTAACTCGTCAAGCGTGACGGCGGCAAGTAAATATCTGGTATTACCACGTGTTTGTTTTATGGTAAAATATTTAATTACTGGAATCAGGAAAGTTAGTGAATCTTCTTGCCGAAAGTTCAAGTCCTTTGTTATATTAGGTATGAGTTACTCAACATCATATCCATCGGTGCCGCGCCAGTTCGGCTTTTCAACTGGCTCTCTGCTTCCCGCTCGTCTCGACGCTAAGCAAACCGCCCATGTTTTAGGATTTCAGGAACATGACATTCCCGTGTTGGTTGGCAGAAATCTGCTCGAACCACTTGGGAAGCCAGCGGAAAATGCACGAAAATACTTCGCTCGCCTTGAAATTATGGAAAAGGCGGATGACGTAACATGGCTTGGCAAAGCGACGAAAGCTCTTTCTGAGCACTGGCAGGAGAAGAACGCGAACCGCAAAACAAATGGAGACGAATCCAGCCATCCTGAATAAGTTGGCGGATAAAAAAGCCAGAGGCGTTGAACCTCTGGCTTTTTTGTTTTGCTGAATTATGCGGCCAGCGCGGATGCTTCCCGCACCGCATGACTCACAATGCCCGATTGGAGTCGCGTTTCGAAACTCTCCAGTGACGGCAACTCTACATGAGCTTTTCGAGCGTAAGCACGGGCGACAGCCTTGCTACCATGTCCAAGCGCCTTTTGCGCGTAGCGTTCGGGGTAGGCCGCAGCCGCAGCACGTTCTGCCCATGAATATCTATAAGAATGAAGCGTCACGCCAGAAATTCCCAATCCCGCGCAACGCTGGCGGAATTCCGTGGCGCGGTCGGCTTCGCGTACCGTGGCAAGGTAAGGGAAGAGCTTTCCACTGGCTGGAAGCGAGCGCAAAACGTGTGCAAGTTCGTTTCCGATGGCCAAATTTGAGTTTTGGCCTGTTTTCATACGGTCGAAGCTGAGTGTGGCCGTCTTCCAGTCAATGTCTTCAGCTTCCAGATTGGCAATGTCCGACTGGCTAGCCCCCACGTGCCAGCATAGCTCATAAAACGCCCGTCTTTCGGGATTTTTCTCCCGTTCGATGATTCGGCGGTGTTCGTCCAGCGTGATTGCCCGTTTTTCTTTGTACTTCACCTTGGGCCATGCTCGTTTGGCGATGACTGGCGCAAGTAGCCAGTTCATGTCTTGCGCGTAGTTGTGAAGCCTACGCAAATAGACGTTGACGGAAACTTTGTCAGAAGCCAGAACAGCCAAGAATTCATCGGCTTTGGAATTAGACACTACCAGCTCGCGGATGGAATCAAACGCTTTGGATTTCGCAGCCCGTTCCCAACGGATTTTAGTGGCACCCGACTTTTGGCTGATAATGGTGTCCATGACATCCTGCCAAGTGCGGGTTACGGCTTTCGGGTCGCTGACAAGCAGGTGTGTCCGCGCCATTTGAACATGGAAACCAGCGTAATTATGGGGCTGATTCTTGGCGTCCAGCAGGCGTCTGGCTTCGTTTTTATCCTTCGTACCTAGACTTTCCCGCTTACCCGTCTCTGTGTCCTGACACCACCAAACCTTGCCGCCGCTGTGCTTGTCCCGAATGTACATGAGGTAACGATTTTTCATACTGTTTGACTGAATCACAGTATGGCCGAAACTTGATGAATCCTGTTAACGTGCAGCGGACGAGCTAGTCGGAATTCTAAAAGAGCAATTCCAAGTCACTTGCGCTACTCACGTTTTTACTCACAGTTGGCCCTAAAACCTCACAGAAAGCCCAAAAACCCTAATGTTTTGGCTGGAGGCGAGGGTCGGAATCGGACGAATCATGTCCGTTAACTACAATCAAAATATACGAAAATACCTCAATAAAATCAAGTGTTCTGTCACTACTCATGGCGTACTCAAAACCTTCCGGCGCATACCCCCTTACTGAAGGTTCTACTGAAGGTTTTACTGAAGGTGTCAGCGGCCAGATGGCCGGTATTCGCCATGTGCGTCATGGTCTTGGTGGCTTTAGGCGTGGAAATGACCAAGCTCGCGCAACGATGACCGATTGCCTTGGCCGATGACAACATGGTCGAGGACTTCAATTTTCAAAAGCTGCCCGCCCCGGATTAGATCGCGGGTCACTTTGATGTCGCCCTGACTTGGACTTGAGTCCCCGCTTGGGTGATTATGTGCCAGCACGATGGCGTTGGCGGCGGTCATCACGGCCAACCGGAAAACCTCGCGGGCGTGGATTAAAATGGTGTCCTGCGTGCCGATGGAAACAAGTTGGTGCCCTTTGACACGGCGGCGGGCGTTCAAAAGCAGGACGGCAAAGCATTCACACTCCGGGTTAAAGTGCGGATGCGTGGCAATGTGCAACTTCCAATACTCGGCAACCTTGTCGGGCGTGTCGCATTCCTTCAAGGCATCGGGCAAGGGACACTCGCGCAAGGGTGTCACCTTGTATTCATAGGGCGTGGACGGAAACTTGAATGGTTCAACCAGCATTTCCAAGCCGGGAATAAACGGTGTGGTGTTCATGGTCGTCTCAAGCGTTAAGGGTGGCAACGGAACGGGAGCCAAACTTCTGGCGCGGATCGCCAGAGTGAACATTGTAAGGGGCCGTTGCGCCGCATGGGTGCTGCCACAGACAGCGGCGCTGGTTCCAATGAAAACCTAACCGCCAAAGAGTGTTAGCGGCGGCGCGGTGGGCACGGTTGGGAAAGTCGAGCCAAACCCAACGGCCAACGATTTCCGCCAGTTCGTATTGTTGCGGCAACTGATTTTTCAACAATTCCAAGACAGTTTGTGTGGGCAGTTCCCGGTTGGCATTGTGAGCCGCGAAAGCGCGGCTTTTCGGAACCGATAACGATGGCCGAACACTCGCCGGTGCTGTCGCTTCTTTTTTGAACATTGTTGTCTTCATAGCTTTTTTTTGGAACCGCTGTCCGTCACCCTGCCGTTTGCTGCTCGCTTCACTGGCCGGGAGACAGCCAGCCGTGCGCGCCAGCGCATTCAATACCTGGTGAACGCAAAAACCGTGACAGCGGTGGGGATGGGCAGGAGGGAAACCGCTGGCGCGGTTTTTGATGTCACCTCAAACTATCGGCTGGGTGTCGGACGAGTGAGCAGCAAACGGTGGGAGTGACGGCGAGTGTAAAAAAGGCGACGACAGACAACCCGAAAGCTTGACCAGAAATTATTTCCTTCGTTGAGAGATTTGACGTAAAATTCGAGACTTTGACAACAATTGGGACAAGGGAATGAACATCCTTAAATATTTGGCGTTTCTGCCGCTGCTGACATTATCAATGTCGGTCCAAGCTCAGTTCACGTTCACCACCAACGAAGACAATACACTTACCGTTGCAGGTTATACCGGCTCTGACGCGGTCTTGACAATTCCCGATACGGTTGAAGGAGTGTCCGTCACAGGCATTGGAGACCACGCATTCTATAACAATGGCAATCTGACAAGCGTTACAATTCCCGCTGGCATCAACAGCATTGGATACGGAGCGTTTGACGGCTGCCATAGTTTGATTAGCGTTGCGATTCCCAGCACTGTCATCAGTCTCGGCGATGAAGTGTTTAATAACTGCGAAAGTTTAACAAGCATCACTATCCCCAACAATGCAACAAGCATCGGATACGCCGCATTCGATTCATGCACCAGTCTGACCAATGTTACGATTGGCGATAACGTATCCAGTATTGGCGAAATCGCATTTGGTGGTTGTATGAATTTAGTCAATATCACCATTCCCAATAGCGTCACAAATATTGGCAACGGCGCATTCGATCTTTGCTATCGTTTAGCAGCCGTTACAATGCCCAACGGCTTGACCAGTTTGGGCGACATGACATTTTATTACTGTAGCAGCCTGACCAATGTCACGATTCCAGACGGCGTTACCAGCATTGGGAATTTTGCATTCGCGTATAGCGGTTTGACCGCGGTGCTGATTCCTGACGGCGTAACCAACATTGGGGATTATGCCTTTGGCTGGACGGGGCTGGCCACGGTTTCCGTAAATGCCACCACCATCAATCTGGATACGGTTTTCGCCGACTGTAACAACCTCACCAACATTACCATCGGTAGCAATGTTACAAATTTTGTGAGCAACCTTTTTTCTGACCATGCGAATCTCACGACGATCACAGTGAACCCCACAAATCCGACCTTCAGCAGTCTAGACGGAGTATTATTTGACAAAGGCACAAATTCAATCATTGCGTTTCCATGCAGCAAACAAGCCAACTACGTGATTCCCAAAACTGTCACCTGCATAGGAAGCAATGCTTTTCAGAACTGTAACGGCTTAATGGGCGTCACGTTCCCTGACGGGTTGACGAATATTGGAAACTACGCTTTCGAGTCTTGTGGAGGGCTAATGAGCGTCGAAATCCCGAACGGGATGAGTATGATTGGGGTTGGGACTTTTCTTAATTGCACAAATTTGAGGGTAGCAACAGTTGGCAGCGGAATGACCAGCATCGGTGACAGCGCATTTTCTGGCTGTGCGGCCCTGGGTAATGTGTTTTTGCCAAACAGCATTAACAGCTTTGGAAGCGGTGCGTTCTCCTATTGCGGCAACCTAAGCAGCATCACATTGCCACTTTGTTTAACCAATATGGGAGATTATACCTTTTATTATTCTGGTTTAACCAACGTCGCCATCCCGAGCGGCGTAACCTCGATTGGAAATTATGTATTCTCTTATTGCTCAAGCCTGACCGCAATCACACTGCCAAACGGCGTGACGAATATCGGCGGTTATGCGTTTTATTACTGTCCCAGCTTAACCAGCCTGACAGTCCCTGAAAACCTTGTCAGCATTGGAGATCAAGCGTTTTATTTTTGCGCTCTGACCAATTTCGCAATGCCGGCCAGTCTAACAAGTATCGGCTTCGGTGTATTTTATCACTGCGTGAATCTGACCGGCCTGACAATTCCGAGCAGCGTCACCAGTATTGGGGGTGGAGCGTTTTCCGCCTGTGCAGGACTGACCAATGTGATAATTGGTGCCGGTGTTTCCAACATCGTTAATTTTGAATTTGCCTACTGCTCTGCATTAAGCAGCATTTCAATCCCAAGCAACGTAACCAGCATAGGTTATGAATCATTTGCAGGCTGTACGAGTCTGACAAACATTTTGTTTTCAAGCGGCCTCACAAGCATCGGGGAAGCCGCATTTGCGGGTTGCGGCGGGCTTACGAGCATCGCGATTCCGAACGGCGTCTCCAATATTGGAAATGATGCGTTTTTGGCTTGTGCAAATTTAAGCTCCGTGTCATTCCCAAATAGCATTACCAGCCTTGGTGATGAGGCGTTTGAAGACTGTTATAGCCTCAACGGCATTTATTTCGGGGGCAATGCTCCACAAGCTGGTCGCGACGTGTTTGATAGCGACGGTAATGCCGTCGTCTATTATTTGCCTGACACGACAGGTTGGGCTTCGACGTTCGCTGGAAGTGCGACTGCACTGTGGTTGCCGAGCTTGCAAACAGGAGTCACCACACGGTCAAACCAATTTGGTTTTAACATCCATTGGGCCAGTGGCCAAACAGTGGTGGTGGAGGTTGCTACGAATCTATTTAACCCGGATTGGCAAGCGTTGCAGACCAACACGCTCACGACGGATTTCACCTATTTTAGTGACACAAATTGGACAGCATATCCAAGCCGCTTCTATCGCATCCGAAGCCCATGAATATTTCTGTTATGCTTTAGCCTTGGCAGCATTGCGGCGCTGCCAGTATTTGTTGACAGCCTCTGTCGCCTTGGAAAGCCATTGCCGGTCATTGCGCACGTTGTCGAGGTCAATTTTGGCGAAAAACTTTTCGGCGTTCTGGGCGGGTTTGCCCAGCGGTTTGAGCAAGCCTTCGTTGACCAGAATGGTAATTTGGTCGGGTTCAAATCCGAGATAAGCGGCGGCGTATTCCTTGGTGAACCGCGCTGGATGCGTGGGAAGGCTTAAAAAATCCTTGAGCTGGTCATTAATGGGATTCATAGCAGATATATCAGGAATGTTCGCAAGATTCTTCCGTTCGGGCGTGTAACCCGTTACACAACTTGAACGGGTTCGTTTCGACTTGGCGGCGATGGGGAAATTCTTTCATGGCGCTTTGTTTAAAGTAAATGGTGGCATGAATTTTGGGCTCGGTTGTGCAATGGGTGGCACAAGATGAACATCGGCTTCGCCGGGCGGTTTTGTTCGACGGCAATCATTTGGGCGTCATGTTGACAGATTCCCGAAGCCATTTTGTGCAACGATTGCACAAAATGAACAGCGGCTTTCGCTGGCCGATTTTGTACGACGGCGATCATTTGAGCGCCATTCTGGCAGATTCCCGAAGCCACCCTGTTCAAAAATTGAACAAAATGATTCTGGCGGTTTCCGAGCGGATGAATCTCAAAACATCGTCTTTGCATGACCGCATTTTTGCAAATGGCTGGGAGGAATTTGTGCCTGAATGAAACAAAATGAACAAGGGCTCCAAGATGCTTTTGCGCGTCTTCCGCGCGGACCGGTGTGAAGTGAACGTGGGCGCAGCGCAGCGAAGCCATCGTGAACTTCACCCGGTCGGCGCGTTATTTGCCGGGGCGTGACACGAGAACGCCGTCAGATATTTCTGACGGCGTTTTGGTGTCGCGCTTTGTGGGCAGCTTGATCTATTTCACATTATTGCTGTTGGTTGCGGCCAGGGTTAGCAGCGTTTTAATCTGTTCTTCGGGGATACGGCTGTTAACAAAGACACAACCGTTGTTATGGTCATCGTGCTGGTGCATCTCCGCGCTTTGGGCGTCCGGGACAATGATGACAAACCCTTGAGGGATGGGCACGCCGTCGGTGGATTCACTGCGCAATACCTGAAGCGGAATCCGCGCAATGGCAAGTTGCCTGAAGGCATCGCGGTTGTAGGCCATGACCTGCGAAACTTCGGCAATCTTTTGGGCAACTTGCTGTTCAGCGGAGGTTTCCAAGCGTTTGTTGAGGTGGATAAGCAACAGGCCAAAGGCCGTGAACGTGACGAGGAATGAACCGGCCCAGGCCGTGAGCCAGATACGTTTTGGCCACAGCGCGGCCGCACGTTCAGCGGCCCGGTTGAGTTTTTCCACCAGCGGCGAAATGGTGTGCGCCACATCGCTTGCCCGGATATGGATTGGCAGGAAAATGCCTTTTATGCTTTCATCGAATTTCTTCACCACCCCGGCAGTGTCCACCTGCGAGCCGAGATTTTTGAGCATCAATTCGATGCGCGAGACCGTCTCATCGCACTTGGATTGAGTGACTTTGCAGAGTTCATTGACCTTGGCGGCGTGATTGGTGATGTTCACGTCCCGCGTTTCGATAGTCTTGGCCAGCATGGCCACTTCCTCCCGGACATCCTGAATGGTGGCCAGCGTGTCGGCATTGGCCGCAACCACTTTTTGGGGAAGTTGCGCGACATACCGGGCATGGACATCCAGCACCAGCAAAAGCTGGCTGAAGAACTGGGTGCTGTCGCCGTCGGCGAAGCGGTGGCAGACCATGCGGGCCAGCTCCCGCTTTTCAGCAGGATAGCTGGCCAGCATTTCCTCAAAATAATCCGGCGTGTTCATGTGGCCACCGTTAATTTGAGAGATTGGCTTTGCCCCCGCGCTTGGTCGGCAAGGGTTCGCCAATGGTCGGAACCGCAGTCCTGGGTTTGATGGTTGCCGCCTCCTGCGTGGGCAAGAGCTTGACGGCAATCTGGTCATACTGCTGGAACAGGGTTCCCAGCCAATCCTGCAAGATACCCCGCGCCATGATGTCCAGGCCCAAGGCGTCGCTGCCGATGGCTTCATTGAACGGGATGCCCCGTTGCTGGTCGGCTTCCAGTTTGGCCAGCCGGAGTTTTACAAACTCCGACAGCACCGGCACGGTGATGGAGGCCGCCCCGAGGTCCAACAGATCTTTTTCCAATACGCTGCGGTCGAACATGCGTGTTCGCGGTGCGCGGGCGGGGTTGCGGACAATGATATAATCCACCCGCTTGCCGCAAAAGTCGCACACGGCATCGAGGTTGGTCATCACGTCGAGGTCATCCAAGGGGAAAACCAAGAGCGTGATGCCGATGTCTTGCTGGCTGGCGATGTCAAAGAAATGCGCCGTCGCCAGTGCTTTCATTAACAGTCCATCCAGATGCGCCCTGGGGTCAACGACTGTGACCGGCTGGGCGGTGGTCCTGCGTAGGACCGTGATGAGTTCGTCAAAGTCTTCGGCCTGTCCGCGCAGGGGCAGGAGCGAGACGTGATCGGGAAACAACCGGGACAAAGTCCGGTTGTCGCCGTCGAGGTCGAAGCCCTGCCACGCGATGCCCCGCTGGTTGAGCCAGCAGGCGCGGGCGGCGGCTTCGATGCTTTTGCCCATGTTGCCTTTGGCCTGAATGGGCAGTATCAGGCGATGTTTTATTGTTTTCATATGTTTAGATTGAACCGACTTGTTTTTGTAGTCCTTTCGTTGATGGTTGTGGTTGGCGGTGTTTGATTGAAAAAGTCCGTGTCCAATTGCACGGGAGCGGGCGCGGTGGCCGGCGGCATGCCGGCAGCGGGCGCAATCTGCTTGCACGGCCTGCGGGCGGTGCTGCGCTCGCAGAAGCGATAGACCGCCGTATGCGTGACGGCCAGGCCGCGCTCATTGAGCCATTGGGCAATTTGCCGGTAGGTCCAGTGCTTGCGGCGCAGCGTGAAGATGGCTTCACGCTGGTCTTCCAGCTTGCTGCGCGTGCGGCGCGGCGTTTCGTTTTCAGCTTGTTGTTCTAAATTCATTTTATGGTTCTCGGTTGAAAGCCAAAAATCCCGGCAGACTGTGTTGCGTGTTTGTTGCGCACCCGTTGCGCAACAGTTACGCAACCGCGCGGCCTGCGCCGCACCCCTTTAGCTCCGCTAAGGGAAGATGTCTGACGGGATTTTTGGCTTTCAACCAGTAATCATCACTGCCGACATCAATGCCAACACCTTAAACGAGCATGGGAAAACAGGCTTAACGAGTAGTGGCCAGAGAGGTATGGAGTTCTGAACGAGTAGTGACTTCAAGGGGATGACACCATGAAAATCCCGGTTAAAGTGGCCAGTATGTTAAGGGTGATTGCCAGTAAAAACGCCAAAGAATACTTCAAGAATTCCTTGAAGCGTGAAGACTATTATTCTGAGGGACAGGAAATCAGCGGAGATTGGCAAGGCATAGGCGCACAGAAATTAGGATTGTCAGGACCAGTTACCACGGAAACCTTTGAATCACTCTGTGACAATCAGAAACCGGGTAGCAAGGAACGATTGACACAACGGAACCGAAGCAATCGAACCGTAGGTTATGACTTCAATTTCCATTGTCCCAAGTCGGTATCCGTGGTGTATGAGTTCACCCAGGATGAACGGGTATTGAATGCCTTCAAATTATCAGTGAATCAGACCATGCGAGAGGTCGAAGCGGACATGAAAACGCGGGTACGGAAAAACAAGGCGAACGAAAACCGGGTGACGGGCAACATGATCTGGGCGGAGTTCATTCACTTCACAGCGCGTCCTGTCAACGGCATACCTGATCCACACTTGCACGCGCATTGCTATGCGTTCAACACCACTTGGGATGAACAGGAAAAGCAATGTAAGGCTGGCCAGTTCCGGGATTTGAAAGGCGATGCACCGTATTACGAGGCGGTCTTTCATGCTCGGTTTTCACGGCAACTGGCTGAGATGGGCTATCGGGTGGAACGGACGGCCAAGGGTTGGGAGATCGCCGGGATACCGCTACGGGTGCTGGATGAGTTCTCCCAGCGCACGGCACAAGTCGAACAGAAAGCAAAGGAGTTGGGGCTGACTTCGGCCAGACAGAAAGACGGCTTGGCGGCACTGACCCGCGAACGAAAGCAAAAGGAGCTTTCCAAGCAGGAATTAAGGCGAACGTGGGAGGGTCGGATTTCGGCGGAAGAACGGCAAGCCATCCTGAACCGTGGCCACGAGACGCCTGAATCCCAAAAGATTTCGGAAATGAAGGCCATGGACTACGCCGTGCAACACTGCTACGAGCGGGCTTCCATCGTGACCGACAAAGAACTGTTCCGGCACGCCTTGCGCTACGGCTTGGGCGACGTGACGGTGGAACAAACCAAGCGGCAACTGTTGCGCGATGAACTGATTAAGGAAACCTTGGACAACCGGCAATGGGTGACAACCAAGGACGTGTTGGCGGAAGAAAAGCGGCTGATTGATTTCGTAGCGGACGGCAAAGGGAAATTCAAGCCGTTCGGTTCCGCCCAATACCAATTCAAAAATGAACTGTTGGCCGATGAGCAACGCAAAGCGGTAATGCACGTGCTGACCAGCACCGACAGAATAATGGCCATTCGCGGCGGCGCTGGAACAGGAAAAACCACCATGATGAAGGAGGCGGTTGCCGCGATGGAGGCCGGAGGCGCGAAGGTGTTTACCTTCGCGCCATCGGCTGAGGCTTCGCGGGGAGTGTTGCGTTCGGATGCCGGGTTTGCCAATGCGGAGACAGTTGAAGCCCTGTTACAGAATGAGAAATTACAGGAACAGGTGCGCGGCCATGTGCTGTGGATTGATGAGGCGGGCCTGTTGAGTGTGCGCAACATGGCGCGGGTGGCTGACCTGGCTGAACGGGAGAATTGCCGCATTATTCTTTCGGGCGACACGGCGCAGCATCGCGCCGTGGAACGGGGTGACGCCTTGCGACTGCTGGAAAAGCACGCCGGTTTACAGGCGGCAGAATTGAAACAGATTCGGCGGCAAAAGGCGGATGCCCATAAGGCGATTGTGGCCGATCTCCGGGCCGGGAATTTGGAGGCGGCTTTTGGACGCCTGAACCAGTTGGGCATGGTGCGGGAAATGGATGCCGAAGAATGCCATGCGGCCTTGGCGACGGATTATGCGGCGGCGGTGACCAAAGGCAAATCGGCACTGGTGATTTCGCCGACACATGCGGAAGGCGAGCAGGTCACGCAAAAAATTCGGGCCAACCTGAAAGCGGTGAACAAATTGGGTGAGAATGAACAGCAATTTGTCCAGTTCAAGAATCTGCAATGGACGGAGGCCCAGCGAACGGATGTTCGCAATTATCAGCCGAGGATGGTCGTCCAGTTCCATCAGAACGTGGCAGGTTTCACCCGCGGGGAGCGGGTAACGGTGAAGGGACGTGATGAGCGCAACGTGTTGGTGCAACGTCAGGCGGGCAAAGTCGTCGTCCTCCCCTTGGACATGGCGGCTCGGTTTCAGGTGCATGAGGCCGGTGAAATTGCCCTGGCTCCGGGTGATTGGATTCGGGTAACGCAAAATGGCTATACCAAAGACAAACGGCGGCTGAATAACGGTGACTTGAAACAGGTGAAGGGTTTCACCAAAGATGGAGACATTCAACTGGCCAATGGCTGGGTAATGCCCAAAGAGTATGGCAACCTGGCGCACGGCTATTGTATCACGTCGTACAGTTCGCAAAGCAAAGGGGTGGACTGCGTATTTTTGGCCGAAGGCTCAGGGTCGTTTCGGGCGGCTGACCGGGAACAGTTTTACGTGTCGGTCAGCCGGTTCAAGGAATCCCTGACAATCTACACGGACGACAAGTTTGAATTGTTGGAGGCAGTGCGCAAGTCGTCGCAACGGCCCACCGCCTTCGACTTGGTGACAATGGAAATTTCCGAGACAGCCAAGGAAACGACTTCTGAAAAGCAGGAACAACCTGACATAAAGGAAATTCAACAAGCGCACCCGGCAATGACTCGACAGACAGCGACCGTTACCCCGGCAAGGCAGCAGCGCCGGGAAGGGCCGAGTATCGGCATTTAGGACAACCTCCGGCGGCGGGCGCGATTTTGGAGGTGGCCGTCCCAACTTCTTGTACTGTTGCAGCAACCAAGTGGCATTCAAGGGTCGGTCACCCTAATATCCCGCACCACGTCAGCAACCTTGCCGCTGTCCAGCACGACGCGGCTGAATGAGATTTTTGGGGTCAGATTCGTCGTCACCCACGGCTGCGGAATGGTGATGACAAAATTGAATGTGGTGCCAGTTTTAGGTTTCAGCGGCGGCTGGTCCTTGGTGCCGCCGATGACCCATTTGGTGGACTGACCGACCATCTTACCTTGGTCGTCGAGCAGGAAACAGACGGCGCGGGCGGAGTTCACAGCATCTGCCATATTGTTGGTAATTGCCAAGGAGACAATGGCTTTTTGGCCGGTGAGTTTCGCGGGAAGGACTGTAATTGCAAGCTGGGCTTGCGCAGTAAATGCGAAAAACAGGAACATCAATGAAATCTTGGCCGGATTCATCATAAATTAAATCAAATAACAATGTGGCTTCATGGTGAGCGGATGCGATAGAAACGGGCAGGATAATTCGTCCATTCGGCATCAACAAAATACCATGAGTTGCTGACCAGATTCACGGATTGCAAAGGAAGCCAATTGTCTCCCACGTTCGTACATGCCTCCACGACGACGGGGATGTTCGCCGCTCCAATGATGTTGAATCCAAATTGGTTGGACAGCACGCCGAAGCTGCCGTCAGAGGTCTGAATTTGCGGATTCCACAACTGCGTTGGGAGTCCGCCGAACGTCATGTCCCAACCCGTGGTTGCAGGCAAATAATAAACTGTCGCACTGTCATTAACGAAGATGTTAGTTCCGATATTGGTCGTCGCGTTGCCAACGAAAAAAACATTCACAAGCATTCCGTTAAATGCGAAAGCATAATCTCCAATATTCTTGACCCCGCTGCCAATCGTGATGGTGTTCAGCCACGGACAGTCGTCAAAAGCACCATTGCCAATGGAGGTCACACTGTTGGGAATAGTGAATGTTGTAAATCCACCACTTCCCTCAAAGGCGTAATCACTGATTATTTGGACGCTGTTGGGAATCAGGACACTGTTCAAATCAGAAAGGCCAAAAGCATACGCGCCGACGTTGGTAACGCCAGTGGGAATCTGGTAGTCTCCTCTCATGCCTTGCGGAAATTCGATGAGCGTTGTTCCGCCCTTGTCGAACAAAACCCCGGCCACAGAGTCGTATGCCTGATTGTTTTTATCAACCTGTATTGCCATTAGGTTAAAACACCCAAAAAACGCGGCCGTACCAATGTGCATGACCCCGGCGGGAATCGAAATATTCGTTAGGTTGAGACAATCCCAAAACGTTTTATCGTCAAGATTGGTAAGGCTGTTCGGAAGCACAATACCCTTAATCCTATAACATTCATCGAAAGCGCCGAATCCAATATCTTTCACATTATTACCGAGAGTGACGTCGGACAAGTTGATGCAATCATAAAAGGCAAGATTTCCAATCCTCGTAACGCTATCGGGCATGACAATATTGGTCAGGCCGAAGCATCCCCAAAAAGCCTGATATTCAATACTCGTAATGCTATCTGCAAGGCTGATTTTCGTGATGGCAGAACCGATGAAGGCATTGGTTCCGATAGTGGTGACCGGCAGGCCGTTGGTCATGCTCGGAATTACCACTTCACTATTAGTGCCATCATAACCGGAAATCGTGATTGCATCATTGTTGGTAAAGAAGATCAATTGTGCGTGAAGTTCAAACTTTGGCAGCAGCACCAAAAGCACGGCGGCAGCAACCTTTGCCACAAACCAAGATTTTTGCTTAGAAGATTTAACTTTAAAAGCCATATCAAGAACAAATTAGGAACTGTTAGCAATATTATGAATGGATCATTGTTAGTAACATCGCTGGCGACGTCAGCGTGTTGGTCTGTTTATTTCTTACGTTCCGTCCATACTTTTTCAAACTCTTCTTTGGGGATTTCAATGGGCTTAAACTGCGGGTCGGAAGCAATTTGAGTCAAAGATGGGATTGGTTCTTCACCTAGTCGTGTTGATCTTTCCGATTCGGACAGACTTGCGTAGCCACAGTGGCCATCCGCGAAGATTTCCACTTTTCTCTTTTCCCATCGGTCATTGTCCAATTCGCTGTAAAGCAAAGTGGGTTCGTTTGGAAAAGAATGAATCCAGTTGACCTTAATATAGTTCATCAGCGTGCCCCTTGACCAGGGCGTTTTGACCACTCTTGTTCGAATTGTTGCCGCGTTATTTCTGATGCTTCAAAAACAGGGTCTGCATTTATTGCGTTCAGCGATTGAGTTCTTAGTTCTCCGAGACCTGCCCCCCCAATCGATTCGGTTTTGCTTGCAAAGCCATACCGACCATCAGCGTATATTTCAACACGGCGCACTTCAAAACGCTGCTCGTCGAGTTCGAGATAGAATATGACGGGATCGCTGGGCACTGAGTGCTTCCATTTAATGCAAATATAATTCATAATTATTGAACAGCGCCACTGCCGATTATTCTACCAGTTAAATCAAGAGGCGTCTCTCCGGGAACGACGAAGACTCCTGTCCTTCCTTGGATCACATCAAGGCCCGTTACATCGACCTCGACGTAATGTGTGTATTTTGCGCCATTCCACGGCTGGTTGAGGAACTCCCTTGCCAATTGATATGGGTTCTTAGTGCCAGGGACAATGTCGGACAAATATTGCCCATTCCCGTAGCGCACGTCATTTGGATTTAGGGCTTTGAGCGAGGGATTAAGCTGCTCAGAATCTAGAATGCCGCTTAAACCTTGCTCGTCTGTGTAATGGTACAGTGTCTTTCTTTCTTGCGAACCACCAATGTCCGCGATAACGCTGGTTCCAGTTTTTACCACATTTTGCGTAACCGTTTTTGCCGCATCTTCGGTGAATGTTTTGACTGCTTCATTCACCACTGTCTTGACTCCATTCTCAACCACTGATTTCACGCCGCCAACGATGGGGATCATATTTGCACCAGCATCAATAGTATTTGCGCCGTAGCTGATACCAGCATCAACCCAAGTCGCCATCCCCCAACCACTGCTAAAGTCGGGATGGGTCAACTGGTCCCAAGCTGCGTCTCGTGCTTCCGTGTTCAACATGGTATCCACGATGGAAGTCGGCGAACCGGTGGTTGAATTGTTATTCAACGAACTCAGTGAAAAGCCGTCAGGTTTCCAGTAGCCGATAAGGCTGTACGGGTCTGCACCCGGATTATTGTTCAATATTGCGTCAGGAAGGCGACCATGCTCCGCAATGCCATCCATGATCCAGGAAGGATATGGGTCGGTACTGTTGGCATAAGCGCCACTAGTGCCACTACATCTGCCATCCGCATCGAACATATTAATCGGGTCGCCGCCGAAGGCTGAAAAACCGTTCAAATCAATGCTGTTCCAAGCCGGGTCAAAGGATAGCCAGCGTCCGCTGACGGGGTCATAAGTTCTCGCGCCAATGTTGTGGTATCCGGTGATGTCGGCCCAATGGCCGCGCCATGCCGAGGACAGCGACACATTCGCGCCGCTGTCCAAGGCTACAGGACGGTAACCGGGAACCGCCCCGTAGCCCGTGGGGCGGGCTGGGGACCATTGAATAGCGCCGTTTGTCACCACACCGAGGACATTACCCCGGATGTCGCTAATGACCGGCTCAAACAGACTCAAATAGGGTGACACGGCTTCAAAACCGCCGGTGCCATTGGCCCCGCCATAAACACCATTGAGATCAGGCCCCATCAATTTCCATTCCGTGGTATTGCCATACGAAACGCCAAGTTCAAGGAATTCAACTTGGGGATCGAAAACCGAATTGATAGTCGTCGGCAGGGTCGTGAAGGCCACGCCATTGGAAACCAATACACTAGTGGTGGACAGCCTGCGGCCAAGGGCATCATAAACCGACGTCCAGTTGTAGCCTGAATTATTGTTGTCCCGTTCGGTAACCGCGTGTAACCGGTTATGGGCATCCCAAGTGAGGCTTTGAGTGCGTTCAACTGTTCCACTCGGATTTTTCCAAACACGGTTCGTTATATTTCCACCGCCATCAAACGAATCGCTGACGCTTTCGTTGGCCAGACTGTTCGTAAACGAATTGGTGGCCCAAGCGGTGTACAGGCCGCTCGGATGGAGAGCGGAAACGCGCAATTGATGCGGGCCTTGGGCCAGTTCCACGGAAGCACGCCATTGCATCGCATTGGTGCCAATGCCGCTGACGGTTACGGGCTGGTTATCGAGCCATGCGCTCAAGGTGGACTGGCCGTTGACGTGGCCATAGGCCGCATAAGTGATGAGGCTATTTGTGGCAGTAGCAATGCGCGAAAACGCGTCAAGGCCGCCCGTCCAAGAGGCGGGGCCGTTGCCGGATGAAGTCAGTACGCCCGGCCCCTGACTGACGCCGCTGTCATAAACAAGCGAGTTTGTCCAAGTGGTTGTGCCATTGAGATTCAATTGCTCCTGTGCTAGTCGGCGGGTGGCATTGGCATAGGCGTAGGACCGCGAATCGGTGAAATCAGCACGGTTCAAGGTGTGGGCGGACAACAAGCCATCTGGCGACCACGTGAGATTTTCGGTCAACGCAGCCCCCATGTTCACAGTGGTGTTGACAACCAGCGGTCGTCCCTCGCCATCGAATGAGGAAAGGCTGGTCTGACGATTGCCCACCGTGCGGCTGGTCAAGAGGCCGGAAGAATTATAGGTGTAGCTGCCGCTCCCGGTGGAATCGCTGACGCCGACCAACCCGCCATCAGCCTGCCAACTGAAACCGTAGGAGTTGCCCTGGAAATTCAGTTGGGTGCGGCGTCCGGCGGCATCCCAGCTTTGACCGGACGAATAGGAAACCGGGCCGCCATTGACTGATTCCGTGGCCAATTGACCGTAAGGGTCATACGAGCGGGTAATGCTCGTCGTCGGCCCCGTGCTGGTGCTGGCAAATTGTTCGGTGATATTGGTGACATAGCCACGGGCTTCATACCGCAGTGTGTTGGTCAGGTTTTGCTCCGGGAATGAGCCGCTGAAAACCATATTGATGGGCCGCAACCAATCATCATACGAGAACGCACAAGTAACGCCCCGGCCATCGGTTTTAGATTGGGGCATCCCGGCAAAGGGTGAGCCGCTTGAATAATAGGAATAGGTCGTGGTGCGGGTGGCATTGCCGCCGCCGAAATTTTGTTCCTGCAACTTTTGACCCGCATTATTGTACGTGGCCTGCATCTGCAATCCGCCCGGCAAAGTGCAATTGGTCAGATTGCCCAAACCATCAAACGCATACGTCGTGAGCGCATTGTCGCGGTCATATTTGGCGGTTGTCCGGTTCAGGCCGTCATGGACAAAGCTGGCGGTGGTCCATGTGGTGAGAGTCCCGCTGGCTGAGGAATCATGCCGGGCCGAAAGGAGATTTCCGGCCAGGTCATATTGGTTTAACGAAAACTCAGTGGTGCTGATGGACGGATAGCCAATGGAGAGCACCGTATGGCCGTCGTTGTCAGTCCAAGTGGTATGGCTGATGGCGTTGGTTCCCGAACCATCGGTGACAGTGACGCTATTATGGTCAGCAGAATAGTTCACGTATTCCTCACGAGCCAGCCCGCCGGAACTGTTGAAAGTTTTCGTGCTGATGTTGCGGCCCAAAGCATCCACGGTGCTCACCATCATTTCACCCAACGTATTGACGTTGGTCATCACCCGCCCGGCGGCATCGTAAAAATTCGTGCTCGACTGCTGCAACGTGTTGGTGGTGTAAACCACGTTGAAATTCAGGTCCATGAAACTGGACACGGTGACAATGGCCGGGCCGGCCACCACTTTGGAGCGGTCCAGGTCGTCGTACTGGCTGGCGAAGACGTTGCCGTTGGCATCCACCTGCCGAATGACGTTTCCGCGCCGGTCAACCTGCGTCGAATTTGTCGCCAACGGCAATCCCGCAGCCGAGTAAAACGTGCGGGTGGTAATCAAACTGGCGTCGTTGTAGGTGGTCTGCCAGAAAGCGCCATTGCCTTGGACTTCTTTGTTGATGCGGCCATCCAGATAATATCGCCACGCATTGGTGGAACCGTCCGGGTTGCTGCGGAATTCCGGCTTGCCGGTATCGGTATAGAGCGTGGTCGTCACCCCGCCCAAAGCGTTGGTATAGAACTGAACTTGTCCGCCCGGTTCGTACCCGAAGGATTCGGTGCTCAAGACGGTAACCCCGTCCGTGTCCAGATGCTGCCGTTGCGTGAGACGGGAAATGGCGTCCCATTTGTTGGTGGTCATCGCCCCGCGCGGATCCACCGCCAATGTCAGGTTGCCGAGCACGTCATACTGATAGAACGACTGGGCATAGAGATTGTACCCAGCAGGTGCTTCCACGCCGGTTCCAGTCGCGTTAGCTTCTGAACGCCAGTGGATCTCCGTGCTGCGCCGTCCCGCGCCATCGTAATCATAGAAGACATAATCCTCTGGATTATAGCGGGGGCCATCCACCCAACTGACTTCGCCATTTTCATTGTAGTAGGTAATATTCCACGACAGAGGATTGCCAAACTCATCAAATGTCTCTTTTGAAGTGGGCCGGTTCAGCGCATCATAATCCAGGAACGTGACCGCACCAAGCGGGTCAACGCTGGTCACCATCTGGCCGCGTTCATTGTAAAAGAAGGAATTGGTGATATTCGGATCGCTCGTACCCGTGTAACGGATGGTTTGAGTGATGAACCCATTCCCGTTGTAGGCGATGTCATTGGTGGCGGCGTCGCTTGAGCCGAAAGCGCGAACCTGGCGGACAGGCAAGCCCATCGCAAAATTGGTCAGTGTAAGGCTTCCGTTCACCTGGACATTCGTCGTGTTGCCATAAATTGTATAGTTCGTAGTGACGGACGTGGTTCCGGCGTAAAGGGTGGTCTGCTGCGGTAGGAAGGCAAACACCGGATCATAAATCACGACCGTGCTGTTGCCTGCCGGGTCAGTCACCTGAACGGGCAGGCTGTTCGTGTTGTAGATCGCCGTGTTGGTGCAAGTCTGCGTGGTTATCCCGTCACCGGTGAGATCGCCGGTCGTGACGCGGTTGGTGACATTGCCATTGCCGTCGTATTGGAAAAAGTTGGTCATCCCCCGCTTGTCCACCGTTAACATGAGGCTGCGCGGATAACCGGGGGCGTTCGTGACGTTGGGATACCAAAATTGCTGGACGGTCTGGCCCAACGGGTCGGTGATTTTGGTGATCAGGTCATTCGTATAATCGTACCGATTCGTGTTATTGAGGCCATCAACCGCCACGGTAAATCCGGTGATGGTGTTCGTGTACGAATTGGTAATCGCAAAATTGTTGGAATAAACAAACCGTGCCGTGCGAATCGGATTCAGGTCGCTGCCCGCCGTGGACAACTGATTGGTGACGCGCCGCTGGCTGTCATAAGCGTTGATGAGTTCGCGTCCGTCCGGTTTGTCCTCCTCAATAATTAAGTGGGTGGAATAGGTCTGCGGCGATACCACTCCGTTGTTGGTGACGGACTGCGTGCCATGCGAATACTGGTAGGAACGGGTGGTGCTGTCCGGCAAGGTGACAGTGACCAAATCCCCGTAGTCGTCATATTCATAATACATCCAGCGGCCATCCCCGGTGTACGCATCCACCATGTGGCCGTAAATGTCGTAATCGAATCCCAGGAAATTGCCGTTGCTGCACTGGATGCGCTGCATCTGGCCGAAATTGGCGTCATTCGCGTTGGTATTATACGCGAACGTGTAATAATTGCCGCGATTGTCCGTCCATTGCGTCAGGTAAGGCCGGGCGTTTGTTATCGTCCCGCTGTTGAATTTCATGAACTGGAAGACGCGCACACTACCGTCGGCCCCGTACAATGTGTAATTGGTAATCGAACCATTCACGGAACGCAGAATGTAATCCCGCAAACGATTGACCAGACCGCCTGCGCCCGCCGTGGTGTTATTGTTCAGGCGCGGGTTGGCCGCCACCGTGGGCGACCACAGATTCGTGTTGCTGGTGCTGTGAACGTACGCCAGCACCGAGCCATCCATGTCGGCGGCATAGATGTTCGTGCTGTTCTTGCTCAGGCTCAGATAGGGCATGATGTTCAATTTCCAACCATAGCCGAACTGATTGTCGGCGAGCGTTTGGCTGGAATAATTCCGCCGCAAAGCCAGCGGAATGGGGCCGGGCAATAGCAGGTCGGTTTCATTTATATAAAACTCACCCGTAATGTTATTGACGGGATCGCCAACGACCGTACCTTGCTGCGAGCCGTAATCACTCGCCCCGCCAAGGTCGCCCACTTGGTCACTGTTGAGAAAGGCGGTGGCGATATTTGCGGACGTAGGACTGGTTCCCGTTCCCAAGACTTGGGCCATGTTGTTGGCAATGGTGGAATCCACCCCAGGAAGGACATCATACCCGGCCGTAAGCTGATTATAATAGACAGCGGCCAGTAAATTGGCCGTTTCGTCGGAGAATAACTGCGAACCGCTGCCCGTCGGGGCCGTCAAGTCAGCTTCGGGATCACCATTGTTGACCTCCACATCATAATTGGGCGTATTGCCCGCCGCCACGGTATCAGGCGGCAGCGGCGTACCGGCAAAGCCGCCGTTGATGCTGGCCGGTGAAATCAGCGCCGAATACAAGTAAGGCGTCAAGATCAGTGCGCCCATGCCGCGATAGGCAGAATTGGTCATCGGGCCGGGCGTCATGTAGGCCGTGACATATTTGCCATAGCTCCCCTGAAACGCGCTGACCACCTCCTGCCACATATTTGGGTCCCAACTTTGCAAATTGGTGCCTTGATAGCTGGTGGTTCCCTTGGCGGTATAGTTGTAATACGTCATAGGCACAATCCCGCCGCCTTTGCTTTGGGCCAGTTGCAACAACCGGACGGTGGATACCGCGTTGGTCTGCTGGTAGAACCGGTTGATGACCTGATGTTCCTCCGCCGAGCCGTCCACAATGCTCAATAGGGAAAAGTTCTGCTCGGCCATTGTGTAGCTGGCGGCAGAATCGGGATGCAACGTGCTATTGCCTATCCCCATCATGTCCACAAAATACATATCCACGCAGGGCAACGTTGGGTCGGTGCCATTGGTCAGGCTGCCATAGCTGTCCCGGCCCGGAATGATCTTGGAAAGCCCGGCGGCAAAGAATGAAAGCTCATTGAATTTTTGCAGGTTTTGGTTGAACTGCTCGAATTCGCCGCATTTTTCGTAATAGGACAAGCCCGCCAAATACATGAGCGCGCCTTCATAGGCATCGGACGAAACGCTGTTGGTCAAAGAATGGTTGGCATTTACGTTTTTCTCCATTTGCCAAATATCCGCCGCATGGACATTCATCATGTCGTGCGTCACCTGGCCGTAATCAAGACAGATGGCGGCTTGATCGCCAACCAGCAACGGACGTTCAATATCAATCTCGTTGAAACCATTTTCCCCGAAAAATGCGACATACGGATCAATCGCATAAGACGGCGCGATGGCCCGGTGCCGGTGGTATTTGAATCGAACGCCCAACGCGTAATCAAACTGGTCAAAGGTCATGGACAACACTTCCTTGGACAACAGGCTGCTGTCATTCGTATAAGCCAGTTGCGTGACGACGTTGGTGCGGAAAGGCATTAAGATGAGGCTCAACTGGACGTTGGAGCCGGACATATTTTGATAAATGTAAAACTGCCGGTTATGCAGGTCGCACAGCCGCATGTCGCCGGTCTGAATGTCCTTGGTCGGGTCGGTCGCGCTATAGATTTCAACACTGAGCGTGTCGAAAACATTCGTCAAGGCCGGGTTAATACTGGTGACGGCGGATGACGACAGATTGGTAATGGCCGTGCTGATATTTGTCAGCCAAGTCGGCGTGGGAAAATCCTGCCAGCGGGAATAATAATGTTGCCGGTTCAAAATCTGGACGCCAATGTCGTCCACGGAAACACCCGGATGATTTTGTTGCAAGGTCTTTTGCAGATACTTGGGGAGAATCACCCGGAGGGTGTCATCCCCGTCCTGGGCCAGCGACAGCAGATTGGTTTTGCCGTAAATATAATCGTACATGAAACTGTACGCGCTGTCATAGTTGGTGGGCATTTCCTCCCATAGATTCAGTCCTTCGGTGATCTGATAGTCCTTCATCCACGGAAAGATATGCACCCAATTGGTGCCGACATAAGCCGCCACCCACGGATAGTTCACTGGAATCATCGTGTTGGTGGTGTAAAGCTGGCCAGCCTGATTGATGATGCCATGCACCTGAAATTTGAGCATGGCGCTCAAACGGGCATCCAGCATTTGCAATCCGTTGTGCGGCGCAAACTCATACACTGCGGGTACACCCGCCTGCCGCAACAGGTAAACCAACAAGGCGCATTGCTCGATGGGTGAACCTTGCTTTTCCATGAAAGTTCCCAACGCTCCACGAGTCACGCCGCCCGGATTGATGGAATCTTCCGAGACACTGCCGTTGTCGTTGTAATCAATCGGGTCGGTCAGGCCAATTTGGTTGATGACATAATTGGCCAGCGCAATCGGGTCGTTGTTCATGCTGGCCACGAAATTGTCCAGAATCGGATGCCGCCGCAGTTCCGGGCTGTCATCCAAACTCAGAGCCTGCGCCGTGCTGATGCCCACTGCATTGGTGACTGCCGGGGTGTTGGTCAGCATTTCCGAGAGCGTCATCCCGGCATAAAATGGCGGCAAGGGACTGCCATTGAACTGCGGCTGGTCCAAAAATACCGAGCGCCAGGCGGGATGGGCTTCAAATTCCAAGGAATAGAGCAGCGAAGGCGCGATCTGTGCGCTGCCGTTGAGCACCATCGGATTGGTGCTATCGCCAGGACTGCCGCCCAATTCCACCACATAGTAATAATTGCTGGAAAGGCTGGTGGCAGTATGGTTCAACACATACGCCCCGGCCGAGTCCTGGCCCCAATTGAGAACGGGCGCGCTGTCCAGCGTCGTGGTCAGGCCATAAGCATTGGTGGTAAACTGCAACCCGTTGGTGAGAAAATTCACCCAACCGTTGGTGTTGGCGGAAGTAGGCGGAAAGATGTTGATGGCTCCGGCCAGTTGATAATTGGTGCGATAAAATGCCTGGATGACAATCGGCTGGTTGGACAAAACCAAGTCACCCGCATAGATCCCGATGTTGTAGGGTTGGCCATAGTACAATGGCGTTCCGCCCACCCGTTCACCAAAGGCCACGATGGGGTTGTTAAACGAAATACGATTGGCCGGAACATTTTGCGGTAGCGAATTCGTGGCGTCCAAATGATAAAGCGTCTGGCTGCTCCATGAAGTTTGGCCCGGATATAGAGTGGAGCAATTGCCGTTGAGATTGCTGTAAACTGTGCCGGTTTCCGAATCGAGCGGTATCACCATAGACCAATACGTCGGGTCGCTGCCCGTCCCGCGCCAATAACGGCCTGTTACCGAGGTCACCGAATTGCTGGTCGAACTATTGGGAATCAAGGTGACAACGGCATTCGTGGTCAGGCCGGGAAAATAACCGCCGCCTGCGCCGAGTGACAGGACGACTGTTTTCGCCGCCGTCATCCCGGAGTTAATCGCATACACGTAAAGATTGGTGGTGGACTGGTTGGCGCTAAATTGAACCGACGTTGGCAAAGCCGTGTAGTCGGTGCCGGCCACGGCAGTACCGCTATAATTTAGATTCGCGGTGAATGCGTTGCTCAGAATGCCGCTCCGCGTCACCGAGAATTGCCCGACAAAAGCACCGTTCGGCGAAGCGTATTGGGCCACTTCCGCAACATTCAGGATGGGTGCTCCGGGCACGATGGCCACGCTGGTGTTGGGATTGTTGAGGTCAATATTGTAACCATTGCTCACCACCGTGACGGTCAAAATCTTGGTTCCTGAAAGAATGTTCGTTTGGATCACGCCCAAAATATTGGTGGTGACCTGGTTCGTGCCCGCTGGAATAGTTATCGTGCCGCTCAAGGCCGGAGTATAATCGGCCCCATTGGTGGCGGTGCCGCTGAGGGCATATTTTACGGTAA
>Ga0068856_100000665_pt1 | contig 37258 bp, 40 predicted proteins | sample KBSCornC62_FD_66595 | JGI IMG/M metagenome (GOLD analysis project Ga0068856, IMG submission 66595) | Corn rhizosphere microbial communities from Kellogg Biological Station, Michigan, USA - KBS Corn C6-2 | ecosystem: Host-associated > Plants > Roots > Rhizosphere > Soil ...
CCAATCATGATCGCGCCGGCCGTCGTGATTCCCTTAACCAATTGCTTCGTCGCCGAGTCTTTGACCATCAACTCGAGATGTTCGGGCGCGACATAGTTGGCGATCTGAACCGCTTCGCTCAGTGAACCGACCTGAATCGCGAGAAACCCGTCGTTGAGCACGCGCTGCGTTTTTTCGGAACGGCTCAAGAGCTTGAGCTGCTGCTGCACCTCGGTTTCGATTTCTTTGATTTTCTCTTCCGAGGTTGCGACGAGATAAATCTTTTCACGCCCCGAGCCGTGCTCGGCCTGCGCGAGCAAATCAGCCGCGGCGTAGTTAACCGGCGCAGTTTCATCCGCGATCACCATGACTTCGCTGGGGCCCGGCAAGGAATCGACTCCGACGGTGCCGAAGACTTGGCGCTTCGCTTCACAGACATACGCGTTGCCCGGACCAAATACCTTATCGACAGCCGGCACATTGGCCGTGCCATACGTCATCGCACCGATGGCTTGAACGCCCCCGATACGATAAACTTCCTCGATTCCAACCAGAGCCAAGGCCGCGAGCAGACTCGGAGCGATCTTCCCGGACGCATTGGAGGGTGTGAACACCGCTATCTCCGGACAGCCGGCGATTTTCGCGAGTGTCGCCGTCATCAGCACAGTCGAGACCAACGGAACCTGACCACCTGGCACATACAATCCCACACGACGGATCGGATGATGCACTTCGCCGATGAGCGCGCCCTGTTTGTTCTTTGCGATCCAGTCCGCCGGCAAGCTCTTGCGGTTAAAAGCCAAAACATTTTCGTGCGCTGCCTCCATCGCTTTCCGCTGGTCCGCAGGCAGGTCACTGAGCGCAGCCTTTAACTCGGCCGACTTCACCAGAAACTCGCGCGCGCGCAATTTAGCGCCGTCGAACTTCGCGGCGTAATAAACCACCGCTTCGTCTCCCCGCGTGCGCACGTCCGCGAGGATCGCAGCGACACTGTCGGAAATTTCTTTCGGCACGACGGCTTCGCGGCAGAAATTAGCCAGATCGGTCTGAAACGTTTTCGAGGAGAAGCGGAGTAGGCGCACGTTGGTAGAGGACGGTTACTTGGGAATCACCAGGGGAACGCTAAAAAAATCGTCCGGAAATTTTTCGTTCACGGTCACCTTCGAAATCGTGATGATGACCTTTCGGACCTCGCCAGAGGCGCTTGTATTCGCGATCACAATACGTTGAGGGAAGCGGACGCCTTCGACCCGCAGCTCACCATCTTCGCGAATTCGGCTCCCTTGATCTGTTTCCGACAAAATCAACTGGCCCGAGTCGGCGTCGAAATAACGCACGTAGACGAGTCCCGGCTCATGAATGAAGGTCATCTTGTGAACCTTCTTGCCGTCGAGATCGACCAGGCCGTCATCGACGACCGAGCCACCGATGTCCTCGAGGCCTTTGAAAAAGGCGAGATTCTCCCAAGAGGTCGCGCGGAGTTCTTTTACTTTTTCTCCGACATACAAGATCGTCTGCCCGCGGTCCGGGGCGTTCGTGTCCTGCACGCGGTGCCACGCATCGTAGTCGTCGAGCGCGATGATCTCCGTTTGGTCCGGCTTTGCCACCGTGATCCGCTGCTGGAAATTCTTCTGGAACACGATATCGATCGGAAAGGCCGGGGAATCGCCCTTCGAATCCGACTCCGTCGTCGTGCCGACATAGTGAATCGACCTCACCGCGTCCAAGGCGGATTCGCCTCCGAGAAATGCTCGCGCCTTCGCGATCGTGGCCGCAACGTCCGCGTTTAATGTCACCGTCGTCAGAGCGCAGCTCATGGCGCAAAGCACGAAAAGGCGGCGGTGGTTCATGACGAAGCGTTAGGGAACGCTCACTCCCACTCGATCGTCGCCGGCGGCTTCGAACTGATGTCGAGCACCACACGGCTGACGCCGCGCACTTCGTTGGTGATGCGGTTGGAAACAGTCTGCAGCAGATCGTAGGGCAAACGAGTCCAGTCCGCCGTCATGGCGTCGATGCTTTCGACCACGCGAACGGCGATGACGTACGCGTAGTTGCGTTCGTCACCGATCACGCCCACCGACTTCACGGGAAGGAATACGCAGAAGGATTGCCACACTTTCCAGTACCAGCCCGAGTTCATCATTTCGTCGTGCAGAATCGCATCGGCGTCGCGCAGGATGGAAAGCTTTTCTTCAGTGATGTCGCCGAGCAGACGAACGCCGAGCCCTGGTCCGGGAAACGGCTGGCGCCAGACCACTTCACGAGGCAGGCCCAGAGCCGTCCCGACCGCGCGCACTTCGTCTTTGAACAACTCGCGCAACGGTTCGAGCAGCTTGAGCTTCATCCGCTCGGGCAGCCCGCCAACGTTGTGGTGGGACTTGATCAACGAAGCCGGATTGTTGCCGATCGAAACACTTTCGATCACATCGGGATAAAGCGTGCCCTGTCCGAGGAATTCGGCCTTGCCAATCGACTTGAGCGATTTCTCAAAAACAGTCACGAACGTGCGGCCGATAATTTTGCGTTTCTCTTCGGGCTCTTGGACGCCCTTGAGACGACGCATGAACAAAGCCGTGGCATCTTCGACACGGAGGTCGATTTTGAAGTTCCGTTTATAGAGCGAGACCACGTACTCGCGCTCGCCTTTGCGCAACAAGCCGTTGTCGACGAATACACAGGTCAGTTGCTTCCCGATCGCTCGGTGTATCAACGCCGCCGCTACAGACGAGTCGACGCCGCCAGAGAGGCCGAGAATGACGCGCGATTTCCCTACCGTTTCGCGAATCTCCTGAATCTTGCGTTCGATAAAATCGCTCATCGACCAGTCGCCGGTGCAGCCACAAATCCCCTTTAGGTAGTTGCGGATGATTTCGATGCCGCGCTCGCTGTGAAAAACTTCCGGGTGAAACTGGATCGCGTAGAAGCGGCGCGCCGGATCTTCGATCGCGGCAAATTCGGAATTTTCGGTGCGCGCAACCGGGTGAAAACCTTTCGGCAACTTTGTCAGCTTGTCGCCGTGCGAATTCCAAACGCGAAGCGAATGAGGCAGGCCCTTGAACAGGGGGCTGTTGCCGCTGATGTCCAACTTCCCCAAACCATACTCGCGACGTTCGCCTTTCGCGACTTTACCGCCGAGAAAATGGCCCATCAGTTGCAGGCCGTAACAGATGCCGAGAATCGGTATCCCCAACTCAAATACAGCGCGATCGGGATGCGGAGCTTTCGGCGAGTACACGCTTTGCGGGCCGCCAGAGAAGATGATGCCGATGACGCCATCCGCCTTGAGTTGGGCCGCAGGGGTGGCGTAGTGATAGATCTTGGAGTAGACCTGGCATTCCCGAATTCGTCGGGCAATGACCTGGGTAAATTGGGACCCGAAATCTAGAACAGCGATCGTCTGCGGCATTTGGAAAGGGAGATCAGAGCAAATTGCCGCCCCCATTCGCAAGAGCGATTCTGGGTGAGTTTCACCCGCCCGACCGGGGAGCGCAGTCACCCCGTTCGCCCCTGGCCTGCGAGCCGACAGCTGGCTCGCGCGGAAACCGAATCAGGATTAGTCGGGAATCACATCTAACCGGCTCCCGCGGAGAGGCGCCTCAGAACCTCAACCGGGCATTCTCGTGACCACAGTGCGGGCACTTGCACAAATCGGGTCTGCCTGCCGCACCGTAAATCGTGTGGCAACGAACACAGCAGAAGGTCGATTTTCTGCGCGCGTGTTCAAAAAGCGCATAATCACGGCGATCGTAAAAAGTCCAAAGGCCAAGGAACACGCCAGCGACGAGGAAGCTGAAAACAGCAGCGGCGGTGACGAGGTCCATTGTTGAAGAAAGTGTCGGAGTCGTAAGGGGTGACAAGACTCCGTTGATCGGAGGATTCTCCCCCTGGGAGCGCGGACATTCCAGTCCGCCCAAATCCGCCCGCGAGCGAAGCTCGCTTCTATCATTACTAGCACACGCTGCACACAAGCGCGGTTAGGCTGGTAGGAATGTCCGCGTTCTCAGGAGAATTGCTCTTACGTCCCAAGCACAAACCAACAAAAAAACGCCGGACCCTTTCGGATCCGGCGCTTTTTAAAGCTGACCTGGCGTTGGAAACTTAGGCTTTGCCTTCTTCCGGAGCAGGAGCGCTCTCGGTCGATTCAGCAGCGGCGGCCGCTGCTTCAGTCGGCTGGCTCTTCTTGCTTTTGCCAGAAGACTTACGACGGGTTTTTTTATAACCCACGTCGTCGGCCTTCACGAACTCGATCAAGGCGATTTCAGCCGCATCGCTCTGACGGGCACCCAGTTTGTAAATACGGGTGTAGCCGCCATTGCGGTTGACGAACTGTTCGACCTTTTCGTTGAAGAGCAGCGTAACGGCATTTTCGTCACGCACATCGCGCAGCGCGAGGCGGCGAAGATGGAGGGCGTCCTTCTTTTCGGTCTTCGCCTTGGCCTGCTTGGCTTTGGTGATGACCTTTTCGATGAACGGACGAAGCGCTTTCGCTTTTGTAAGGGTGGTCTGGATACGACCGTGCTGGATCAGCGAAGCCGCAAGATTCGACAGCATAGCCGCGCGGTGCTCGCGCGTGACGCCCAGGGAAGAATGATGTTTATTATGGCGCATGTTAGGAAGGCTCCAAGGAGCCACTCGTCTCGCGCGGTCGCGCGGCCTATCGGCTTAAAAAACGAGTGGAGTTAAGGAGCTTGGATTTTGATTCGTGTTTGGCGCAGTTTGCGCGTTAGGCATCCTTCTTCGTGTCGAGCAAACGCTCGTCGAACTTCATGCCGAGGGACAAGCCGAGAGCTTCGAGCTTTTCCTTGATTTCGTTAAGAGACTTTTTGCCGAAGTTGCGGTACTTCAGCATCTCTTGCTCCGTCTTCATGGCGAGTTCGCCGACGGTCGTGATGTTCGCGTTGTTCAAGCAATTCGCCGCACGAACCGACAGTTCGATTTCGTTGACGGACATGTTGAGCAACTTGCGGAGCTTATTCTGCTCTTCGCTGACTTCGCTCTGCTGGCTTTCGAATTCATAGTGCTCGTCGCTAACGCGATCGAACACATCGAGGTGATGCTTGAGAATCGAGGAGCACTGCTTGAGCGCGTCGTCCGGCGTGATGCGACCATCCGTCCAGATTTCGAGGATCAGCTTATCGTAATCGGTGATCTGGCCAACACGGGTGTTTTCCACCGCGTACTTAACCAAGCGAACAGGGCTGAAGAGCGAGTCGATCGGAATGACACCGATCGCTTGATCTTCCTTCTTGTTCTGCTCGCCGGGATAGTAACCACGGCCGGTCTTGATTTCGATTTCAGCTTCGAAAGAACGTGGCTTGTCGAGGGTGCAGATGACCTGATCCGGATTGATGATCTGGATGTTGGCATCGGCCTGAATATCGGCGGCGGTGACCGCGCCTTCTTTGTTCACGCGGATGGACAGCGTGATCGGATCGCGCTTCGTCGAAACGATGAGAACCTTCTTCAGGTTGAGAACGATATCGGTGACGTCTTCGACGACGCCATCGACACTTTGGAATTCATGGTTCACGCCCTCGATTTTGATCGAGGAAATGGCAGAACCTTCGATGGAGCTGAGCAGCACGCGACGCAGCGAATTGCCGATCGTGTGGCCGTAACCGGCTTCAAAAGGCTCAGCGATAAACTTGGCGTATGTCGGGGTTGAACCCTCTTCGACCTTAGTGAGCTTGGAAGGCAGTTCGAACTTTCCGAGACGTTTGGGCATGGCGGTGACGCTAAATTAAATGGAGTGAATAAAGGACGCCAACAGCGCTTAGAAGCGCGAGTAAAATTCAACGATCAATTGCTCGTTGATGCCGGGCTCCATTTCCTCGCGCGTCGGCAGGCGATTCACCGTGGCTTTGAAAGCCTCGGCGTTGATCGTCAGCCAGCCAGGAACGTTACGGCTGCGGTTCTCTTCAAGATTACGGGTCGCCAATTGGCGGGAACCGGTGGCATTGCGCACTTCGATTTCGTCGCCGGGCTGCACGTTGTAGCTCGCGATGTCGACCTTGTGGCCGTTGACGCGGATGTGGCCGTGGTTGACGAATTGGCGAGCGGCGGCGCGGCTCTTCGAGAAACCGAGCAAGTAGACAACGCTGTCCAAACGCGTTTCGAGCAGTTGCAAGAAACGTTCGCCGGTGACACCACGCTCGCGCTTGGCGTTTTCGAAAACGCGGCGGAACTGACGCTCGAGCAGGCCATAGATATAGCGCAGCTTTTGCTTTTCGTTCAAACCAACGGCGTATTCGGAAACTTTACGGCGGAGCTTCGGGCCATGTTGGCCGGGAGGATAAGGACGCTTCTCGTACGCTTTCGTCGCGCCGAAGAGCGGCTGCGCGAAGCGACGGCTGATGCGGGTGGTAGGTCCAATATAACGAGCCATGACAGAAAAGGATTAGAGGTTTCGCTCTGTATTGGTAAATCAATTACACGCGACGACGTTTGCGCGGGCGGCAACCGTTGTGCGGGATCGGGGTGACATCGATGATCGAGCTGATCTCGAGGCCGATCGCTTGGAGCGCGCGGATTGCGGAATCACGGCCGAGGCCGGGGCCGCTAACGCGGATGACGATGTCTTTCAAACCGTGCGACATCGCATTGCGAGCCGCATCCTGGGCGACGACCTGAGCGGCGTAGGCCGTGGACTTACGCGAACCGCGGAAGTTGCACTTGCCGGCGCTGGACCAGGCGATCACTTGACCCTTTTGGTCCGTGATGGAGACGATCGTGTTGTTAAAAGAAGCGAGGATGTTCGCGACACCCGAGGTGACATTCTTCGAACCCTTGGCTTTGCGGACCTTGATCGCGCCCAATTCTTCTTTGAGCAGATCTTCGGCCGTTGGCTGCTTGGCGACGCCGCCAACCAGTTCAACCGGCTTTTCCGGAGCGGCGGGTGCGCCGGCTGCAGGAGCAGCGGTTGGGGCAGCGCCTTCGGCGCCGTCCTTCTTCGCAGGCTTGTCGCCAGCGGGAGTTTTAGCAGCGCGAGCCGGCTTTTCAGCGGCAGGAGCTTGAGCGGCGCCAGCGGCGGCCGGAACGGCTTCCTTCTTCGGAGCCTTTTTGGGAGCGGACTTTTCTTCAGCCATGGCGGGAATTATTCAGCTTTCTTGGCCACACCCACGGTCTTGCGGGGGCCTTTGCGCGTACGCGCGTTCGTGCTCGTGCGTTGACCGCGCACCGGGAGACTGCGGCGGTGACGAACGCCACGATAGCAGTTGATCGCCTGTAAACGTTTCAGATTGCCCGTGATTTCACGGCGCAGATCACCTTCAACGACCCACTTGTGCTCGGTGATGATCTGGAGGATCTTGTTCAACTGCTCTTCGGAGAGGTCAGCTGCGCGCATGTTCGGGTCGAGAGCCGCTTCGGCTACGACCTGATCAGCACGGGCGGGGCCCACGCCGTAAATATAACGAAGGGAGTACGCGACTTTCTTTTTCGCGGGAATTTCTACACCGAGGAGACGAGGCATAAGTTGATAGTTTCTAAAAAGGACGGAAAAAAATTAGGAGGAAGTGGTCGACGTCACCGAGGACGCCGGACGATTTCCGGAAGCGGAACGAGGAACGGTCAGGATTTCCGGACCGCGCTCGGTTGTGAGCACCGTGTGCTCAAAATGAGCTGACGGAGAATGATCGGCGGTCACCACCGTCCAACCATCGCTGAGCATTTTCGTGCGAGCCGTGCCGAGGTTCACCATCGGCTCGATCGCGAGCGTCATTCCCGGACGAATCAAATCCGTCTTGCTTTTCTTCCGGTCAAGGAAGTTCGGGATCTGCGGCTCTTCGTGCATATCGGCGCCAACACCGTGGCCCACCATTTCACGAACGATCCCGTAGCCGTGCGACTCGATGAACTTCTGAATCGCTTCCGAGATATCACCGATGCGGTTGCCGACAACAGCGTGGCGGATGCCGACATGAAGCGCTTCTTCAGTGACCTGAAGGAGTTTTTCAATCTTCGGATCGACCTGCCCCACTTTGATCGTGAAGGCATTGTCACCGACATAACCAGCGTACTCGATCACGACATCCAAGGAGACGATGTCGCCATCGCGGAGGATTCGTTTCATCGAACCGATGCCGTGAACAACTTCTTCGTTCACGGAGATGCAGCTATAAGCGGGATAGCGCCGGGAACCAATCTGGTATCCATAACAGGCGCTGCGGGCTCCGAATTCCGCGATTAATTCGCGGGCGGCTTGATCCAAGTCATACGTCGAAACGCCAGGTTGAACACGTTCTTTCAAACGCTGTAAAACCGTGGCCGCGATCGCACACGATTCACGCATTCGAAGAATCCCTTCTTTGCTCTTAATGGGAATCATCTCAGGTTATCAGGGCCCACATCGGCAGGCCGTAAGTGCGATAGTGTTCTTGAACGGGATGGTTTGCAAATCCATCGCCGATGACGACGCCATCAAGCGCCTCATCGCGAGTTTCCATCCATTCATCAAACACCTTAGCTTGGAGCAACGTAGCCGGGAAGCCGATAAGGGCGAAACCCGCATCAGGTTTGCGCGACCAAAACCACTTTCGCAAAAGAGCGAAAAGCGATTCGTCGGTGACCGTTTGACCGGCCCGAGCCGCCCGTTCAGCCATTTGGCCGATCGGCGTGCGTCGCGAAATCTCCTGCTGCATCAATTCAGCGGGAGAGACGTGCTCAATATTCAAAGAACGTAATCGACTCATTAGGGATTCAGAAGAAGCACCCAACGAACCGAGGATCAGCAGCTTTATTTTGGCGGTGTCGCCAAACTGCGAAAAGAGGTCGGTGATGGCAGTCCGGTCTGCCAAAGTAAAGAGAAATTAGTGAGCCTGAACGTATTTAATGGTCCATGCCGCCATGCCCAAGAGGAACAGGAAGCCAAGGACCGCCCATAAACGAGCCACCGCTTTGAGGTCGGCCGCATCGCCGACCGAGCCCACGCTGGCTGCACTGCGCGAACGGACGCGGCCTTTCTTGAGGAAGCCGTCGTAGTGACGCTGCAACAAGAAGGTTTCGATCTGGCGCATGGTGTCCAAGATGACACCGATATTGATCAGCATGCCCGTGCCACCGAAGAAGGCGGCGACGCGTTGCGGCACGCTCAAGTTGAAAAGCAAAACATCCGGGATGACCGCGATGACGGTCAGGAAGATCGCGCCGGCAAGAGTCAGGCGCGTCATGATGAAATCCAGGAAACTCGCGGTTGGCTCCCCCGGACGAACCCCAGGGATATAGCCGCCGTATTTCTTGAGATCGTCAGCGATCTGGATGGGTTTAAACATCACCGATACCCAGAAGTAGCTGAAAAATAGGATCAGCACGGTGTAGCCGGTATAGTAAGTCCAGTGACCGCGAAGCAGCCCGCTGGAAAACTCGACCAGCCAATTCCACTTCATAGCAGCACCGAGCGAAGACAAAATCTGTTGCGGAAAGAGCAAGATCGCGCTGGCAAAAATGACGGGCATAACGCCCGAGTAGTTGACCTTCAGAGGCAAGAACGAGCTTTGGCCGCCCATGACTTTATTGCCCACGACACGCTTGGCGTATTGAACCGGAATCTTTCGTTGGCCTTGGACAACCATAATGATCCCCATGGTCACAACGAGGAATAGCACGATCATCGCAATCGCGATCGGAGGTCCGAGACGAGCCACACCGATCGGGGCAAAAAACAAGTGATAAGTCGCAGCCATCGCTCCCGGGAAATCGGCCAAAATACCCACGGTGATGAGCAAGGAAACGCCGTTACCAATGCCGCGTTGCGTGATCTGTTCACCCAACCACATCAGCAAAAGCGTACCGGCAGTCATGAAGACGACAGACGTGGTCAGGAACCACACCTTCGGGACGGTGATGATGGCGCCGTATTGCTCGATTGAATACCCCGGGAAAAGACGAGCAGGGTTTTCAAGCGCAAGAATGAGCAGCGCGCCTTGAACCACGCAAATTGCCACCGTCGCATAGCGGGTGTACTGCGTCAGCTTCTGGCGACCGACATCCCCTTCCTGCTGCAGGCGGCTCAACGTCGGAACCACCGCGGTCATCAGTTGAAAAATAATCGACGCGCTGATGTACGGCATGATGCCGAGCGCGCAGATCGCGCCCTTAATCAGCGCACCGCCGGTGAACATATTGTACAGTCCCATCGCACTGCCAGCGGCACCATTGGCCGTCTGGGCAGTGAAGAAGTCCTGGAGCGGTTTCGGATCAATACCCGGCAGCGGAATATTGGCGCCGACACGCGCAACGAAGAGAAGCGCGAGAGTGTAGAAAATCCGGGAGCGGAGCTCCGGAATCTTCAGCGAATTCGTGAAAGCAGAAAACACGGGTAAAACAGGTTGGTGGAAGGCGCCAGCGGGGGCCCGCAAAAAACGCGAATCGCGGCCGAGTGATGTCGGCCGCGACGCGGAGTCAAAACTTATTCAGCGGCCGCTTCGGCCGGAGCCGTCGCGATCGCTTCGCCGCCAGCCTTTTCGATCTTGGCTTTGGCGGAGGCGGTGAACTTCGTTGCCGTGATCTTGAAAGCGCGGGTGATTTCACCATCGCCCAAAATCTTGATCTGCGTTTCGCCGCCACGGATCAGACCGTTTTGCGACAAAACTTCGGCGTTCACTTCGCTCACATTCGCATCGAGCTTGGCGAGATCGCCAACATTGACGGTCGCGTAGCTGGTGCGGAAATTGTAGTTGTTAAAGCCGCGGTGCGGAAGCTTACGATAAAGGGGCATCTGGCCACCTTCAAAGCCGGGGCGAATGCTGGAGCCGGAACGAGCCGACTGGCCTTTGCCGCCGCGACCGGAGGTTTTGCCGTGACCGCCACCTTCGCCGTTACCGACGCGCTTCTTGCGATGGATTGCACCATCGACGTTCTTAAGTTCGTGAAGTTTCATAGAGGGTCCTAAAGGCGCCCTACTCTCGCGGGTGGAGAGCAGGACTCGGAATATAAATTTGGCGACGGAGTGTCGCCGTTGACGCGGACAGAGAGTCCGCGCCGTTAACAAATCAGGAAGACTTGCGGACTGCCTGATATTCTTCAGCCAACTTAAGCTGGCGCAGGCCGTTCAAGGTCGCATGCACAACGGCGATATGGTTCTTCGAACCCATCGATTTGGTCAGGATGTTTTTCACACCTGCCGCTTCGAGGACTGCACGCACGCCGCCACCAGCGATCAGGCCGGTACCGGGCGAAGCAGGCTTCAAAAGAACCTTGCCGCCATCATACGATCCAAGGACATCGTGCGGAATCGTGTCGCCCTTCAGCTTCACGTTGACGAGGCGTTTACGAGCGTGCTCGGTGCTCTTCTTGATCGCATCCGGAACTTCGTTCGCTTTGCCGTAACCGATACCGATGTTGCCCTTCTGGTCACCGACAACGGCGAGAGCAGAAAAGCTGAAGCGACGACCGCCTTTGACGACTTTCGCGCAGCGATTGATAAAGACAACTTTTTCAACCAGCTCTGGACCGTCGCCCTTGGGCTCGTTGCGGTCACCGCCGCGATTGTTGCGATCGCCACGATTGGGACCACCGCGACCCGGGCCATTTTGATTTCTTGTAGGAGCAGGCATGGTTAGAAGGAGAGACCGCCTTCGCGCGCAGCGTCGGCGAATACTTTGACTTTGCCGTGATAAGGAGCGCCCGAACGGTCAAAAACGACTTGGGTAACTCCGGCGGCCTTGGCTTTCCCGGCAAACACGTTGCCGAGTTCCTTGGCGCCAGCGATATTGGAAGAAAGCTTCTTCTTGCGCAGCTCGCCATCGAGACTGGACAGGAAAACAAGCGTGGTGCCGGTGTCGTCATTGATCACTTGAGCGTAGACGTGCTTACCGGTGAAACGAACGCAGAGGCGCGGACGCTCTGCGGTGCCCTTGACCTTCTTGCGGATTCTCCAGCGACGTTTCTGGAGGAGGTCGGCTTTACGAATGGTGTTCATTTAAATACAAATGATGAATGTTGAGTGAAGAGTGATGAATGAAGTGCGAGAGATGGAAATCAGATGAGTCTGCCGCGCTGGGCGGTTTTCCCATTCTGCATTCTTCATTCTTAATTCTTCATTAGCCGTAGGCGGCTTACGCCACCGTCTTGCCTTCCTTGCGGCGAACGCGTTCGCCAACGATGCGAACACCTTTGCCCTTGTAAGGTTCGGGCGGATAGTAGCTGCGGATGCTGGCTGTAACCGCACCGACGAGCTGCTTGTCAGCCCCTTCGATCTTCAGTTTGGTTTGATCCGTCACCGTGATCTTGATGCCTTCCGGCACGTCGAAAAGGATGGGGTGCGAGTAGCCGAGCGCGAGATCGAGCTGCTTGCCCTTCAAATTGGCCTTGAAACCGACGCCCTGGATTTCGAGATCCTTGGAGTAGCCGTCGGTGACGCCTTTGACCATACCAGCGATGACCGAGCGCGCGGTGCCGAACATGGCACGCGCAAAACGGCTGTCTTCGACCGGAGCGATGGTGATCTTCTTGTCGGCGTGCTTGATGCTCACGACCGGCGCGAAGGTCTTTGTGACTTTGCCCTTCGGACCTTCAACGAGGACCGTGTGGCCCTTGATGTCGATTTTGACCTTATCGGGAACGGGAACAGGAAGTTTTCCAATACGTGACATGGCGATGTTCTCCGATTACCAGACGTTACAAATCAGTTCGCCACCCACCTTATTACGGCGGCAGTCCTGGTCCTTTAACACACCCTTGGAGGTGGAGAGGATGCTGATGCCGAGGCCGTTCAAGACGCGCGGAATCTCGGAATAGCGATAGTAAAGGCGGCGGCCTGGAGTCGAAACACGCGACAGGTTCGTGAGAACCGGAGCATTGTTCACGTACTTCATTTTGACGACCAGAGTCTTGTGACCTTGGTCATCTTGGCCATCGGTAAAGTCCGAGACGTAGCCTTCGGCTTTAAGAATGGCGGCAATATTTTGCTTCAATGACGAGTGCGGAGAAACGCATTCATCAAGACGCGCCTTGCTCGCATTGCGAAGGCGGGTGAGGAAATCACTGACTGGATCAGTCATGGTGGATGTTATTTAGTTGTTGCCTGCGGGTCATATCCGACTCCCGCAGGAAAAGGTTTGAGGCGCTCGTATTCAGTATCGGACTACAAAAGAGAATCCGAGCGAAAGGCGTTACCAGGAGCTCTTGGTGACTCCAGGGATCTTGCCGGCGAGGGCGAGTTCGCGAAATTGGATACGCGAAACGCCAAACTTGCCGATGTAAGCGCGCGGACGACCGCTCATGGAGCAGCGATTGCGGATGCGCACGGCAGAGGAATTGCGCGGCAACTTGGCCAGGCTCTTCTGTGCTTTGAAAAATTCTTCGTCACTCGTCGCAGGATTGACGAGGGTGGCCTTCAGCTCAGCGCGCTTGGCGCGGAACTTGGCGTTGAGAGCGATACGCTTCTTGTTGCGTTCGATGGCGGAGGTCTTGGGCATGGCGGTTCTAAATTAAGCAGCCTGAGTTTTAACGGGGGTCGTGGGTTCAGTGCGGCGGAACGGCATACCCAATGCGCGGAGGAGCTCGCGACCTTCTTCGTCGCTGGTCGCCGTGGTGACGATCGTGATGTCCAAGCCCATGCTCTTCTTCACGTTTTCCACGGTGATTTCCGGGAAGATGGTGAAGTCGGCGATGCCCAGGTTGTAGTTCCCTTGGCCATCGAGCTTCGGCGAAACACCGCGAAAGTCACGGATCGTGGGCAGCGCAACCGACAGCAAACGATAGAGAAACTCCCACATCGAATTGCCGCGGAGCGTCACGAACGCGCCGACAACTTGGCCTTGGCGCAGTTTGAAATTTGAAATCGCCTTCTTGGACTTGGTCAAAACCGGCTTCTGACCAGCGATGAGGCCGAGGTCGCGAGCGGCGTCAGCGATCTGGTTCTTGTCGGCATCGGCATCGATACCAGTGTTGAGCACAACCTTCGTGATTTTCGGCACTTGGTGCTTATTCTCGTAGCCGCGGCTCTTCGTGAGAGCGCCGGCGATCTGCTCGTTGTAAAGTTTCTTAAGGACGGGAGTGTAGCTGCTCATGGTGCAAGGCCATCGGATTTCCGACCCGGTGGCAGTTTGAGGCTTTTGTGAAGAGAAAAGGGAAAACGTTAACGAAGCCCGGAAGGGCGAGGCAAGGGAGATTTTCGAATCGGCCCACTTTCGACGAAACAACGTTCGCCGCGAAGAGCGGACGAACGTTTGATTCGACCAAAGCGAGGAACTTTAGGCGTTCTTCTTGCGCTTCGAGCCGTCGAAGTCGGCTTGCTTCATCAAGTTGGAAACATGCACCGAACCTTCGCGTTCGACGATCGAGCCATTCGGATGCTCTTGGGATTTCTTGGTGTGGCGCTTGATCATCGCGACGCCTTCAACGACGGCGCGCTGTTTCACCGACAACAGCTCGAGAACCTTGCCCGACTTACCCTTTTGGGAGCCGGCGATAACGACGACTTGATCGCCGCGCTTGATATGAAATTTTGTGGCCATGTTAGAGGACCTCCGGCGCGAGCGAGATGATCTTCATGAAGTTCTTCGCGCGCAATTCGCGAGCGACGGGCCCGAAGATACGCGTGCCCTTTGGATTGCCATCAGGTCCGATGATAACGACCGCGTTGCTATCGAAACGCAGGTAGCTGCCGTCGGAACGGCGAACCGCTGCCTTCGTGCGGACAACGACCGCTTTCGCGACCTCGCCCTTTTTCACAGACGCGTCGGTGGCGCTTTCCTTGATGTGGATGGTAACGATATCGCCGACCGCCGCGGTGTCGGTGTTCTGACCTTTGCGGCTGATCATGGCAGCGCGACGCGCGCCCGTGTTGTCAGCGATTTCGAGAATGGAACGGAGTTGGATCATGGCGCGAGCCTCCTAATTAAGCCTTGGGGGCTTCTTTGGTTTGGGTGGTCTTGGTGGGAACCGTGCCGGCCACATCGTTTTCGGTGATGGCTGCACTGGCGACCACGGCCCGTTCCAACACGCGCACAACGCGCCAGCGCTTCAAGCGGCTGATCGGACGGGTTTCCATGATCTCGACCTTATCGCCAATCTTGGCTTCGTTCTTCTCGTCATGAGCGTGAACGACGGTCTTGCGGTTAATAACCTTCTCGTAGCGCGGGTGCGGTACTTTGAAAGGCACGGTCACTTTGATGGATTTGTCGCCGGAGCGGCTCGTGACGAAGCCGATCAGGTCTTTGCGCTTACTGCGGGCGGAAGAGGACATGGTCTTAAATCAGTTAAGGGCTTCAGGCGGACTTGTTCTTCTTCGCGCTGAGAGCAGTTTCGAGGCGAGCGACATCCTTGCGGAGCGTGCGCAGCTCATGGGTCTTTTCGACTTGGCCGGTCTGCTTGCGCAGGCGAAGGCCGAGAAGCTTTTCGCGAGAATCGCGAATCTTCGTTTCGATTTCGTTCGGAGCGAGCTCGCTAATTTCTTTATAATTCATGGATGTATCCAATTAGCGGTTACAATTAGGCGACCGCGCCTTCGCGAACGATGAAGCGGCAATGGAATGGGAGTTTGGCGTCGGCCAAACGGAACGCCTCTTTGGCGATCGTGACAGGCACACCGGCCAGTTCGAACAAAACGGCGCCGGGCTTGATCTGGGCGACATAGTACTCGACCGGACCTTTACCGTGACCCATGCGGGTTTCGGCGGGCTTTTTCGTGACGGGCTTGTGCGGGAAGACGCGGATCCAAAGTTTGCCTTTGCGCTTCAGGTGACGGGAAATCGTCACGCGAGCGGCTTCGATCTGCTGGCCGGTCATCGGTCCGCGGGTCAAAGACTGGAGGCCGAAATCGCCGAACGCGATCGTGTTACCACGTTTCGCATTACCCGCGAGGCTACCCTTCTGGGTTTTACGGTACTTGGTGCGTGAGGGTGAAAGTGCCATGGGAGGGAGTGTCTAGAATTGATGATTTATAGGAACGAAGCGCGGATGGTCGGGCGATTTTGCATACGCGAGCGACGAATCCGCGCCGCTTCATCATCAGGATCAGTTGTTGTCGGCTTCCTTTTTGCAGATCCAGCACTTCACGCCGATCTTGCCGTACATAGTGTGGGCTTCGAAGAAACCGTAATCGATGTTCTCGCGAAGCGTGTGGAGCGGAACGCGGCCCTTACGCTGCCATTCACGACGCGCAATATCGGCGCCTCCGAGACGACCGGAGCACTGAATACGAATGCCTTCAGCGCCGAGGTTCATCGCCATTTCCACGGACTTCTTCATCGCGCGGCGGAACGCGATACGGCGTTCGAGCTGGAGAGCGACGTTTTCCGCGACAAGCTGCGCTTCGATTTCCGGCTTCTTCACTTCCTGGATGTCCAGGAGGATTTCTTTACCGGTGAGCTTGGCCAACTCTTCCTTGATCTTCTCGATTTCTTGACCCTTGCGGCCAATCACGATGCCAGGACGAGCGGTATAAATTTTAACACGAACACGGTTGGAAGCGCGTTCGATGAAAATGCGCGGAACGGAAGCCTGTTTCAGCTTCTCCATCAGCTTGGTGCGGATGAGCTGGTCTTCAGCCAGGAGCTTGCCGAAATCTTTTTTGGTCGCATACCAGCGGGACTGCCAGTTGCGGCGGACAGCGAGACGGAAGCCGGTGGGATTGGTCTTTTGGCCCATGGAAGTTACGATTGAGTGGAGTTTCCGTCCGAGAGGACGATGCGGATGTGCGACATCTTCTTGCGGCGTGGCATCGCGGAACCACGAGCACCTGCTTTGAAGCGCTTGAGAACGGGACCGTTTTCCACGATCGCCGTCTTCACGATGAGCGAGTCGCCGGCCAAGTTGTTGTTGTTTTCAGCGTTCGCGATCGCGGACTTGAGCGTCTTCGCGATCAAACGCGCGGACTTACGCGGGATGAGCATGAGCAAATCAACCGCTTCAGCGGCCTTGCGACCCTGAATGGTCCGAGCGACTTCGCGCACCTTTTTAGGGGACATGCGCGCGTTGCGTGTGAGGGCTTGTACTTCCATTTTGATGATTCCGATTTCGGCGACAGCAGCTCCGTGTTAACGGGACCCTGCCCTTTTAGTTGTTAGATAAATAAATTGAGCGAACCGTCTCGTGTATTGAAAAAATGGAGACAGAACGCTCGCGCCAATTAGATCGCCTTTGCGGTATGCGCACCGTGGGATTTGAACACACGGGTCGGCGAGAACTCGCCGAGCTTGTGACCAACCATGTTTTCGGTGACGTAAACAGAGACAAAAGCTTTGCCGTTGTGAACGTTGAAGGTGTGCCCAATGAAGTCGGGCGTGATGGTCGAGCGGCGCGACCACGTCTGGATAGGTTTGCGAGCGCCGGCCTTCGTTGCCTTCTCGATTTTTTCGAGAAGGTGATAGTCGACGAAGAAACCCTTTTTGATCGAACGTGCCATGTTGCGAGTGCGTTAAATTATTTCTTGCCGCGCGGCGGACGACCGTTGTGGCGAACCAGGATGAGACTGTTAGAAACCTTCGAGCGACGACGCGTCGGGAAGCCCTTGGAGAGCTGACCCCACGGTGATACAAGATGTTGGCGACCGCCACCACCCTTGGATTTACCCTGACCACCGCCGTTGGGGTGATCGACCGGGTTCATGGCCACGCCACGAGTGTGAGGACGGCGGCCCAACCAGCGACTGCGGCCCGCTTTTCCGAGCGATTGATTGTTGTGATCGCCATTGCCAACTTCACCGATCGTGCCGCGGCATTTGGCATTGACCAAACGGGTTTCACCCGAGGGCAAACGAATCTGCGCCTGGCCATTTTCCACGCTGACGAGTTCGAGCGAAGTGCCAGCCGTGCGGCCGAGCTGAGCGCCACGTCCCGGGATCAACTCCACGGAATGCAAGCGGGTCGAAGGCGGAATGATTTCCAGCGGATAGTTGTTACCAACGATGTAGTCGTTGATCGTCGCCGTGTTCGAAGCGACGATCTTCGCGCCGACGGCGAGGCCGTTTGGAGCAAGGATATACCGCTTTTCGCCATTCTGATAAACGACGAGAGCGAGATGGGCCGTACGATTGGGATCGTACTCGATCGCCAGAACCGTTGCCGGAACATCGAGGATGTCGCGGCGAAAATCGATGATACGGTACAACTGCTTGTGGCCACCGCCGCGATGACGCGACGTGAGACGGCCGTAGCAGTTGCGACCACCGGTCTTGTTTTTAGCGACCGTGAGTCCGCGCTCTGGGCGCTTTTTAGACAGACCTTCCGGACGGTTCAGGTTAGTGAAACGTTGAGCCGGGGTCAGCGGACGAAATTGTTTAAGAGCCATGGATCAGGTTCTCCGGGTTAGACGAGCTCGATTTTGTCGCCAGCTTTGAGCGTCACGATCGCCTTCTTGTAGTCGGACGTGATGCTCGGGCGGCCTTGGCGGCTGCGCTTGTTTTTGCCGCGATAGTTGAGGGTGTTGACGCGCGTGACGGTCACCTTGAAGGTCGACTCAACCGCGGCTGCGATCTGGTGCTTGTTTGAGTTCGTAGAAACTTCGAACGTATACTGGCCGAGTTCGGCAGATTGCTTGTTCGATTTTTCCGTCAAACGGACGAGTTTTAAGACAGAACCGGCGCTCATGATTGACCTCCGCTCACGCGAGCAATGATTTTTTCCAGCGCGGCACTCGAGACGATGATCTTGCTGTAGCGAGCGAGATCGTGGGTGTTGAGTTTCGACGCATCTTGGAGACTGACCCGACAAATATTGCGAGTGGCGCGAGTCGCTTCAGCGGTGAAGCCAGCGTCGACCACGAGGACTTTGCCCTTCGGCGCGATCAAACCGATGACGTTGTTGACGGCCTTGGTCTTCGTGCCTTCGAAACGCTCGATCACATCGATTTCACCAGCGGTGGCTCGATCGAATAAAGCGCGACTGAACGCGAGCGCCTTGACCTTGGCGTTGATCTTTTTCGAGTAGTCGCGGGGCTTAGGACCGAAGACGACACCACCACCGGCCCAGAGAGGCGAGCGGATGGAACCGGCGCGAGCGCGACCAGTACCCTTTTGACGCCACGGCTTCTTACCACCACCGCGGACTTCGCCACGGGTTTTGGTCGAGTGCGTGCCGAGACGGTTGTTGGCGTTGATCGCAACGATCACTTCTTTGACGGCCTGAAGACCGCGGTCGCCTTCGAACGAGGGCAAACCATCGAAATCTTGTTCGCGCGAAGACGCGCCATCAGCAGAGAAAACTTTCAGTTTCATAGCGGCTATTCCTCCAGTTAGGCTTTCTTTTGTTGGCCTTTGATGGCGGAACGAACGATCACGTCGTCGCCATTGGCGCCCGGAATCGCACCCTTCACCAGAAGGATATTTTTATCGGCAATCACTTTGACGATGCGGAGATTCTGCACCGTGCGGCGTTCACTGCCCATGTGACCAGGCATCGCCTGATTTTTCCATGAACGGCCAGGAGTCTGACGCATACCGATCGAACCGATACGGCGGTGAAACATGGAACCGTGGGACGCAGGACCGCCTGCAACGCGGAAACGGCGAACGACACCCTGAAAGCCTTTACCTTTGGAAATGCCAGTCACATCGACAAACTGGCCTTCGGTGAAGGCAGTGACCGTGATGACCTCGCCGACTTTGAGGCTCGGTTCACCTTCCGTGCGCACTTCACTGAGAACGCGCGGAGTGTCATCGATGTTGGCTTTCTTCGCGTGGCCGGCTTCGGCTGCGGAAGAGTTCTTGGACTTCTTTTTCGAGAAGCCAAGCTGGACGGCATTGTAGCCGTCAGTCGCGGTCGTCTTCACTTGAACGACCGGGCAAGGACCGGCTTCAACAACGGTGACGGGGACTAAGACGTTTTGTGCGTCGTAGACCTGCGTCATCCCGAGTTTTTTTCCTACGAGAGTAGAGATCATGGGCTAAGCGGTAGGTGGAATAATTCCGTTTGAACCTACATTAACGGAGACTCAGCGGTGCCCGGGGGCACATGAGCAACAGCTATGTATGTACTTTAAGGATACTGAAATAGTTATACGTTGATGGTGATATCAACGCCAGAAGGAAGGTTGAGCTTCTTGAGTTCGTCGACGGTCTGAGCGGTCGGCTCGATGATATCGATGAGGCGCTTATGCGTGCGCGTTTCGAACTGCTCCATCGACTTCTTGTCGACGTGCGGCGAACGATTCACGGAAAGCTTTTCGATGCGAGTCGGAAGCGGAATCGGGCCGGAAACGCGGGCGCCCGAGCGCTTGGCGGTCTCGACGATTTCCAAGGCGGATTGGTCGATTACGCGGTAATCGAAGCCTTGGAGTTTAATGCGAATACGTTGGCCTTTCATGGCTAAAAAGAACGAAGGTTATGTACGAGCCGGAGCTTTCGAAGAGCTCTCGACGATCTTGGCGAGCAAAGCATTTGGAACCTGTTCGAAATGCGACGGTGTGATGCCAGCGCTCGCGCGACCCTTGGAGAGCGAGCGAATGTCGGTGACATAACCGAAGAGCAATTCAAGCGGGACGAAAGCCGTGATGATACATGCGCCGGCCTTATTTTCCATGCCCTGGATCTGGCCGCGACGACGATTGATATCGCCCATCAGGTCGCCCTGATATTCTTCCGGAGTCGTCACTTCGACGCCCATGATCGGCTCGAGCAAGATCGGGTTTGCCTTCTTCATCGCGTCCTTGAACGCGAAAATGCCGGCCATCTTAAACGCGAGTTCGGACGAGTCGACTTCGTGGAACGAACCGTCGACGATACGAACGATCACATCAACGACAGGGAAACCGGCGACGACGCCATTGTTTGCGCCTTCGAGAATACCTTCCGTTGAAGGTTTGATAAACTCTTTCGGGATAACGCCGCCAACGATTTCGTTGATGACTTCCACGCCCTTGCCCTTTTCGTTCGGCTCAATCTTGACGAGCACGTGACCGTACTGGCCCTTACCGCCAGATTGACGGATAAATTTGCCTTCGCCATCGGCGGCACTCTTGACCGTTTCACGATAAGCGATCTGAGGTTTACCCGCGGTGGCTTCGACTTTGAATTCGCGTTTCATCCGATCGCGAATGATGTCGAGGTGAAGTTCACCCATGCCGGCCAAAATCGTTTGACCGGTGTCGACATCCGTTTTGACGCGGAGAGTCGGGTCTTCGGCCACCAGGCGTTGCAGCGCCGTGCCCATACGCTCCTGGTCACCCTTGGAATTTGGCTCGATCGACATCGAGATGACGGGTTCCGGGAAGGACGGTGGTTCGAGACGGATATCGAAATCTTCGTCGCAGAGCGTATCGCCAGTGATGACGTCTTTAACGCCGACGAGCGCGCAGATGTCGCCAGAGTAAGCCATGTCAATTTCTTCGCGATCCATCGCGCGCATCAAAACGAGGCGGGAAACGCGTTCGCTCCGACGGGTACGAGGATTGTAAAGAGACATGCCCTTCGGCAGCGTACCTGTGTAAATCCGGAAAAAGACAATCTTACCAACAAATGGGTCCGTCCAGAGCTTGAAGGCGAGACCAGCCATCTTCGCCTTATCGTCAACCGTCGCTTTGACTTCCTTGCCATCGCTGTCTTGGCCGATCATCGGCGGAACATCGATCGGATTCGGGAGGTAGTTAACAACGCAATCGAGCAGACGTTGAACGCCCTTTTTCTTGAAAGCAGAACCCGGAATGACGCCGGTGAACTGGAGAGAAATCGTCGCTTTGCGAACCGCGAGCATCAGCTCGTCGGTCTTGATCTCGTCACCGTTCAAATACTTTTCGGCGATGACATCGTCGAAATCGGAAACGGCTTCAATCAGCTTGTCGCGGTATTCCTTAGCCTGATCCGCCATTTCGGCCGGGATCGGGTGCGTGGTGGGATTCATCCCGAGAACGTCATTCGCGCCTTCTTCGAACTTGTAGGCTACGTTCTGAACGAGATCGACCAAACCGGAGAAGTTTTCTTCTTTGCCGATCGGCAAGAAAATCGGATGTGCGTTCGCCTTCAGCTTCTCCCGCATTTCGGAAACCGCGCGGAAAAAGTCAGCGCCGGTGCGGTCCATCTTATTGATGAACGCCACACGAGGAACGCGATATTTGTTGGCTTGCCGCCAAACTGTTTCGGACTGCGGTTGCACGCCGGCAACGGCGCAGAAAACGGCCACAGCTCCATCGAGGACCCGAAGGGAACGCTCGACTTCCGCGGTGAAATCAACGTGGCCTGGGGTATCAATAATGTTGATACGCTGCTTGATCCCTTTCCATGGGCCCCAAGATGCGTTCCAGGCACAGGAGATCGCTGCTGCGGTGATGGTGATTCCGCGTTCGCGCTCTTGTTCCATCCAGTCGGTCACAGTCGTGCCTTCGTGCACTTCACCCATCTTGTGAACGGCGCCGGAATAGAACAAAATACGTTCCGTCGTCGTGGTCTTGCCCGCGTCGATATGCGCGGCGATACCGATATTACGCGTCCATTCCAGGGGGAAGGGGCGGTCTTTCGAATTGGCCGGAGAGACCTTCGATTTTTCGGTAACAACCGTGATTTTGGGAGCGTCGACAGTAGACATAGGAACGGACTCTAAACAGACCTAAAAATTACCAGCGCAGGTGAGCGAAGGCGCGATTGGCTTGAGCCATCTTGTGCGTGTCTTCCTTCTTCTTCACCACCGACCCAGTGTTGTTGTAAGCGTCGACGATCTCAGCGGCCAACGCATCTTTCATTGGAACACCTTTGCGCGAGCCGGCGGCGCCAACGATCCAACGGAGGGCCAAGCTTTCCTGACGTTCGTAGGAGATTTCAATCGGCACCTGGTAGGTCGCACCACCAACGCGGCGGCTTTTGACTTCCAGACGGGGGCGGGCGTTCTCGAGCGCGCCGATGAGCAGATCAACCGGGTCACCCTTTTCGAGTTTCTCGGAAACCTTCTCGAAGGCACCGTAGACGATGCGTTGAGCAAGGTTCTTCTTGCCGCTCTTCATGATGACATTGACCAAGTGAGCGACGAGCGGGCTGTTATAACGGATATCCGGCTCGACTTGACGTTTTTCTGCTCTGTGACGGCGTGACATGACGAAATAAAAAAGGGTTACTTGGCGGCTTTCGGACGTTTCACACCGTACTTCGAACGACTACGGCGGCGCTTTTCCACGCCCGTCGCGTCGAGCGTACCACGAACGATATGGTAGCGAACGCCGGGCAAGTCCTTCACACGACCACCGCGAACAAGGACAATCGAGTGCTCCTGGAGGTTATGACCTTCATCCGGAATGTAAGAGATGACTTCGCTGCCATTGGTCAGGCGGACCTTGGCCACTTTACGAATAGCCGAATTCGGCTTTTTAGGCGTACGGGTCATGACCTGCACGCAGACGCCGCGGCGAAAAGGGTTACCTGCCAAAGCCGGAGATTTCGACTTGGCGCGTACCTTACGACGGCCTTTGCGTACGAGTTGATTGATGGTCGGCATAACGAAAAGAAGGTCTGAAAATGAGGAAAAGACGCGAAAAGTACCAGGGGGGAAATCCTGGGCAAGCCATTTCGCGCAGAAAAATGGAGAAACGAAAATCCCCGCGGAGAAATCGCGGATTTTCGTGACAAGCGTTCATCGACTCACACCGATAACGCGAAGAATTGATCCCGAAAAATGTGAGGGATCAGTTAACCAGACTCGCTTCACGACAAGCAAGAGAGAAATTGATGGTTTCAGAGGCGAATGCGCCTCCTTGCTCGCTCGTGAATAGGCGCGAGAAAGACGCGCGTATCAAAAAGTCGAATACGAAGCGGTTCGGCGCGCCTGAAGCCTTGCTCGGGTTAGGGAGGTATTGGCAACCACGGTTGGAGTCGAATGGCTGATCGTGTCACTCCCCTTCTCCCCCCAACTCGTAAGGGCGGGAGGCCCTGCTTCATAGGATCGCCTGCGCGGACGACGTGAATTCACGGTTCGCCGGGAGGAACGTCCAAAGGCAATTGTTCGGATGAGAGGGAGGACCGAGTGTCTCCGCGAACTCGACACTGCCGCAATATTCACACGCGCGGAAATCGCACAAAAATCGTGGATAAGGCGCTGATTGTGAAGTCATAAGGTTATTATATTGCAAAATGCAATAGGCTGTTTTCGTATGGGCACAACTGGTCATGGTGGCCCCCCTCCCGCCATTGTCTTGTACGTGCGCGCGGGTGCGGACACGAACGCGAGGCCACAAGCGGACGGCCAAACTCCGGGCATGCATCGGGCTGTGCATTTCGCGGACGCGGATATTTTCAAACTCGATGAAAACCGGGCCGATGCAATCTTTTATTTACCCCTTTTGAGGGGTCATTTGGCCCCGAAAAACGCTGTTTGAGAGGAGAAAACCCGTGTTGCCGTCAACTCTGGTGTGCGGCTAATGGATTCCACTAAAGGAGAAGCACGAACTGATCTCTCGCAGGGCGCTGACCCCGAAAAACGGCGTCAGTTCAGGCCCAAATTTTTGATCTCAAGAGGAATTGGGATCAGGTGTCGCCAGCTTCATTTTTGGAGTCCCAGCCGGCACATGAGCCCCGGCTCAAAACGCAGATCCGACAGTCGGGGCATGCGGTTACTGCCTTAAATGGTCGCAGCTCACGCACCACGATCCACTCACGAGCTTCTGTCAACAAATGGAGTTCGTCGTCAGGATAGCTGAGGCCCTGGGGCTTGCTTCAAACCTGACCTCGGGTCGATTGAGAACGCGCTAGCGCCATTCGGAGGTTCGCAACCTGGCATGAAAAAGCCGCGGATCTTTCGATCCGCGGCTGAGAGTTTCGGGTGCTATCGAGGGGGCAATTAGCTCGCCTCGGTCTTTACTTCCTCGATCGGGGGAAGCTCTTCGCCAAATGGCAGACCGATTTTGAGTTTCTTGTATGACGGCAGGCCTGTGCCAGCCGGAATCAAGTGACCCATGATAACGTTTTCCTTGAAGCCCTTCAAGAAGTCGACCTTGCCCAAAGTCGCGGCATCGGTGAGGACGCGCGTGGTCTCTTGGAAGGAAGCCGCAGAGATGAAGCTTTCGGTTTCAAGAGATGCTTTCGTGATACCAAGCAAGATCGGCTCCGCTTCGGCGGGTTTACCACCTGCGGCTTCGATCCGCTTGTTATCGGACAAGAACGACGAACGATCGACCTGCTCACCCCAGAAATACTCGCTGTCACCCGTATCGGTAATACGGACCTTGCGGAGCATTTGGCGGATGATGATTTCGATGTGCTTGTCGTTAATCGTCACACCTTGGAGACGATAGACTTCTTGCACCTGCGAGATCAGGAAGTCGTAGAGCGCGGACGGCCCGAGGATTTCAAGGATTTCGTGCGGATCAGCCGAACCTTCAGTGAGATGCTGGCCCTTGTGGACCACATCGCCCGGCTGCACGATGATGTGCTTACCGGTGGGGATCAGATGCTCTTCTTCCTGGCTGGTCTCTTCGTTCTTTACGACGAGCTTGCGCTTACCGCGGATCGAACCTTCGAACGAAACGACGCCGTCGATACGAGCCATTTCGGCCGCATCTTTCGGACGACGAGCCTCGAAGAGCTCAGCAATACGAGGAAGACCGCCAGTAATATCCTTGGTCTTAGAGGCCTGACGAGGAGTCTTGGCGAGCAAGGCACCTGGCGAGATGACGTCGGCTTCGTTGACGGCGATCTGCGCGCCGACCGGAATGGAGTACGACGCGAGCGGCTTGCCCTTGTCGTCCCGCACTTCGATCTGCGGATTCAAGTCTTCCTTATGCTCGATGACCACGGTCGCGATACGGCCCGAACTCTCGTCGAGTTCGCGCTTAACCGTGACGCCTGGTATCATGTCTTTGAATACGAGGTGACCGCCCTTTTCCGAAAGAACCGGAATGTTGTACGGATCCCACTGTGCGAGCACTTGGCCCTTGTCAATTTTTTCGCCATCTCCGACCGGCAGGTAAGAGCCGACCACGATGTTATAGGTTTCGACTTCACGATCTTCGGCATCGAGGATCTGAATTGCACCAGTCTTGTTGAGCACGATCGATGCACCGTCAGCCGTCGGCACGAGGCGGAGGCCACGATACTTGAGCTTGCCACCGGAGCGGACGCGAATTTCGGGGGTTTTGAAACCACCGGTCGCGACGCCACCGATGTGGAACGTACGCATCGTGAGCTGCGTGCCAGGCTCACCGATCGATTGCGCGGCGATGATACCGATCGAGTCACCAATCTTGGCGACGCGATTCGTGGCAGGATTGATACCGTACGATTTCGCATCGATACCGTTGATCGTGGTGGAGGTCAGCGGAGACATGACCTTCACGCGTTCGAGACCGGAGTCTTCGATGCGGGTCGCCAATTCTTCCGTGATCAACTCGCCCGAGCCGACCATGAGTTCGGTCGGATTGAGCGGATTGTAGACGTCGTCACTCGAGCAACGGCCGATCAAACGTTCGCGGAGGCCAACGATTTCATCGTCACCTTCGAAGATCGCCTTTTTCCAAACGCCATCGCGGGTGCCGCAATCATCTTCAGCGATGATCACATCCATGGCCACGTCGCAAAGCTTACGTGTGAGATAGCCGGCGTCAGCGGTCTTGAGCGCTGTATCCGCCAAACCCTTACGCGCACCGTGGGTGGAAATGAAGTATTCGAGAACGGTCAGACCTTCGCGGAAGGAAGACAGAATCGGGCGTTCGATGATTTCGCCGGAAGGCTTAGCCATCAAACCACGCGTACCGCACAACTGACGAACCTGTTGTTTGTTACCGCGAGCACCGGAATCCATCATGATGTACACCGGATTAACTTCGGTGCGGCCATCATTGGCTTCGAGTTTCGAGAACACTTCTTTGGCGATGCGATCGGTCGCACCGGTCCACAAGTCGATCACCTTGTTCTTACGCTCACCTTCGGTGATGATACCTTTGTTGAACTGACCTTCGACTTCCGTGATTTTCTTACGGGTGTCGGAAACGATATCTTTCTTCGCTTCCGGAATGATCATGTCGTCGATACCGATCGAGATACCCGCCTGCATAGCGGTTTGGAAGCCGAGCTCCTTGAGCTTATCAAGGGTCTCAACCGTCACCACGTCGCCAGCGACCTTGTACGTATTCAGAATCAAATCGCCCAGCTTACCCTTCGGAACAGCGAAGTTCACGAAGCCGAGGCTCGCCGGCCAGATTTGGTTGAAAATCACGCGGCCTGCAGTCGTGCGGATCGTAGTGCGTTCCTTGTTACCGAAAACGGTATCGCGACCGTAATCGGGATTCGGAACTTCAACCCAGTCGTGCATCTTCACGGCGCCGTCGCTCTTGGCGAACAACACTTCTTGAAGACCGCTCATGAGCGGAACGTGCTGATCGGCGGCCGGCTTTTTGCGCGGCTCGATCGTGAGATAATAAGCACCGAGGACGATGTCCTGTGACGGCGTCAGAATCGGCTTACCCGAAGAGGGCGAGAAGATATTCGACGTCGCCATCATGAGGAGTTTGCACTCCATGATCGCTTCGAGGGAAAGCGGCACGTGGACGGCCATTTGGTCACCGTCGAAGTCGGCATTATAAGCCGTACAAACGAGAGGGTGCACACGAATCGCTTCGCCTTCGATCAGGACAGGCTCGAACGCCTGGATCGAAAGACGGTGAAGCGTCGGCGCGCGATTGAGCAGCACCGGGTGGCCCTTGGTGACTTCTTCAAGAATATCCCAAACTTCTGGGGACTTCTTTTCGATCATCTTGCGTGCACCGCGAACGGTGTGCACGAAGCCGAGTTCCTTGAGTCGACGAATGATGAACGGCTCGAACAAAACGAGCGCCATCTTCTTCGGCAGACCGCACTGGCTGAGCTTGAGCTCAGGACCGATGACGATGACGGAACGGCCAGAGTAGTCGACGCGCTTCCCGAGCAAGTTTTGACGGAAACGTCCTTGTTTGCCCTTGAGCATGTCGGACAGCGACTTCAACGGACGATTGCCCGCGCCCGTGACAGGGCGACCGTGGCGACCATTGTCGAAGAGCGCGTCAACTGCTTCCTGCAGCATGCGCTTTTCGTTGTGAATAATCACATCGGGCGTCTTTAGCTGCATCAAATTCTTCAACCGATTGTTGCGGTTGATGACGCGACGATAGAGATCGTTCAAATCCGACGTCGCGAAACGGCCACCTTCAAGGGGCACGAGCGGACGCAGATCCGGCGGAATCACCGGCAACACTTCGAGGACCATCCATTCCGGACGGCTCTGGGAGTGAATGAAACCTTGGATAACTTTGAGACGCTTCGAGAGCTTCTTCTTGATCTGCTTCGAGCGGGTCGCGCGCATCTGCTCCTGGAGTTCGGAAACGGTGGTTTCCATATCCATTTTAGAGAGCGCATCGCGAACGGCCTCGGCGCCCATCTTGGCGACGAACGAGTCATCACCGTATTCGTCGAGTGCCTGGCGGTACTCGACGTCGGTCAGGAGCTGCTTGGGTTCGAGCGGGGTCTTGCCCGGATCGACGACCATGAAGTTCTCGTAGTAGATCACGCGTTCGAGCGAACGCGCGGTCATGTCGAGCAACAAACCGAGACGGCTCGGCATGCTCTTCAAGAACCAGATGTGGGCAACCGGAACGGCGAGCTCGATGTGGCCCATGCGTTCACGGCGAACGCGAGCGATAGTCACTTCGACGCCGCAGCGATCGCAGACGACGTCCTTGTACTTGATGCGCTTGTACTTTCCACAAGCGCACTCGTAGTCGCGGACCGGACCGAAGATCTTTTGACAGAAAAGACCACCCGGCTCGGGCTTGAACGTACGATAGTTGATCGTTTCGGGATTTTTGACCTCACCCTTCGACCAGTTACGGATCGTTTCGGGAGAAGCGACCGTGATAGAGACGCAATCGAACGGGTTCTCGTCTAAGCCGAGAGCCGAACGAGCTTCATCACGTGCAGAGGACGCGGCGGTTTCTGCGGGTTGGATACTCATTTAGTGTTTCCCTTTTTTGTTATAAAAATGGCGGAGCGGACGCGCCGATCAGGCGGTGATCGAAAGCGCGTTGCGCTTGTTCAACTTGATGTCGAGGCCCAGCGACTGGATTTCCTTGATCAAGACATTGAAGGACTCGGGTGTGCCGGCCTGGAGCGTATTGTCGCCCTTGACGAGCGATTCGTAAATCTTCGTGCGTCCTTGGACGTCGTCGGATTTGACGGTGAGAAGCTCCTGGAGCGTGTAAGCGGCGCCGTAAGCTTCGAGCGCCCACACTTCCATTTCGCCGAAGCGCTGGCCGCCGTATTGCGCCTTACCACCCAGCGGTTGCTGTGTGACGAGCGAGTACGGACCGACGGCGCGAGCGTGAATCTTGTGGGACACAAGGTGATTCAGCTTCATCATATAGATGTAGCCGACGACGACCTCCTGATCGAGGCGCTCACCCGTGCGTCCGTCCAAGAGCATGCTCTTGCCGGTGCTGGGGAGTTTCGCGTCGCGGAGGTATTCACGCACTTTCTTTTCCGGAATTCCGTCGAACACCGGAGTGGCGAGTTTCATGCCGAGTTTTTTGCACGCCCAACCGAGGTGAGTTTCCAACACCTGGCCGACGTTCATACGCGAAGGTACGCCCAGCGGATTCAAGCAGATTTCGATCGGCGTACCGTCCGGCAAGAACGGCATATCTTCTTCGGGGACGATCTTAGCGACCACGCCCTTGTTACCGTGGCGACCGGCCATCTTGTCACCGACTTCAAGCTTCTGCTTGGTCGCGACGTAGACTTTGACCTGCTTGATCGCACCAGTACCGGCGTCTTCGCCAGCTTCGATCCCGGAGATTTTACGCTCACGGTCGCCTTCGAGTTCATCGAACTTCGATTGATACGAACCGATGATCTCCATGATCTTGATGCGAACCGGAGACGGGTCGATTTCGACGTGCTTGGAGACCGCGGCGAGCTTGCGGAGAAGCGTCTTCGTGATCTTGCGGTTAGCCGGAATGATAATTTCACCCGACTGGCCGTTGACGACGTCGAGCGGGATTTTTTCACCCAGCAAGATGTTGGACAACGCCTCGGTGAGACCTTCACGCAGCTTATCCATCTGCGTCTTGTAATCTTCCTGGATCTGCTTGCTCTGGCGGCGGCGATCGGACGGAGAGAGCTTCTCCTTCTCGAAATCGACGCGGCTCGAGACCTTTACATCCATGATGATGCCAGCGACGCCCGACGGAACGACGAGCGAGGTATCCTTAACGTCAGCGGCTTTTTCACCGAAGATTGCACGAAGCAATTTTTCTTCAGGAGCCAATTCGGTTTCGGATTTCGGTGTGATTTTACCGACGAGGATGTCGCCCGGCTTGACCTCGGCACCGACGCGAATGACGCCGTTGTGATCGAGATTCTTGAGAGCTTCTTCACCGACGTTCGGAATATCACGCGTGATTTCTTCCGGCCCGAGCTTGGTGTCGCGAGCGGTGACTTCGAATTCCTGAATATGGATCGAAGTGAAGATGTCTTCCTTCAGCACCTTTTCGGAGATGAGGATCGCGTCTTCGAAGTTGTAACCATTCCACGGCATGAACGCGACGAGCACATTGCGGCCTAGCGCCATTTCACCCTTATCGGTCGAAGGACCGTCGGCGATGATATCGCCGGCTTTGATCTTCTGACCTTTCGCAACGATCGGTTTTTGATTGAAGCAGGTGCCGGCGTTTGAACGCATGAACTTGCGGAGTTCGTAAACGTAAACGTGGCTCTTTGAATCGGTCTTCGGCGTGCGGTCGAAGTTGCGCGGGAGCTCGCCGTCCTTGGTGACGACGATGCGCTTGGAATCGACAGACGCGACGATGCCGCTTTCTTCCGCGGTGACGACGATCTTGGAGTCGCGAGCGACGCGCTCTTCAATGCCGGTGCCCACGAAGGGCGCTTCGGATTGGAGAAGCGGAACGCCTTGACGTTGCATGTTCGCGCCCATGAGTGCGCGGTTGGCGTCGTCGTGCTCGAGGAACGGAATCATTCCCGCAGCGATCGAGATGACCTGCTTCGGGGAGACGTCCATGTAGTCGACTTCTTCCGCGGCAACTTCAAGGAACTCGCCGTCTTTACGGACGGTGACCTTGGCGGTAAAGTGGCCTTTATCGTCGAGCTCGGAGTTGGCCTGAGCGATGATCTTGCCTTCTTCCTGGTCGGCGGTGAGGTACTCGATCTTGTCCGAAACCTTGCCGTCACGCGCCGTCCGATACGGCGTCTCGATGAAGCCGAATTCGTTAACCCGCGCGTAGGTGGACAGCGAGTTGATCAAACCGATGTTTGGACCTTCAGGCGTTTCGATCGGGCAAATGCGGCCGTAGTGCGACGGGTGAACGTCACGCACTTCGAACCCAGCACGTTCGCGATTCAGACCTCCCGGCCCGAGGGCAGAGAGACGACGCTTGTGCGTGACCTCCGCGAGCGGGTTGATCTGGTCCATGAACTGCGACAACTGACTGCGCGCAAAGAAATCGCGGATAACCGTCGTGAGAGCCTTCGGATTGATCAGCTTTTGTGGCGTGATCGAGTCGACACTCTGGTCGTACATTGTCATGCGCTCGCGAACGAGACGCTCTGTACGGGAGAGACCCACGCGGCACTGATTGGCCAGCAATTCACCCACGGTACGAACGCGGCGGCTGCCGAGGTGATCGATATCGTCAACGACGCCTTCGCCACGCTTCAAGCGGACGAGGTATTTCGTGGCGGCGGTGATATCGCCGGACTCGAGAATACGCTGCTCGAGGTCAACTTTGAGGCCGAGCTTCTGGTTGACCTTGTAGCGACCGACGCGGCCGAGGTCATAGCGCTTCGGATCGAAGAACAGACGTTTGAGGAGCGCCTTCGCGTTCGCGGTGGTCGGCGGTTCGCCCGGACGAAGGCGCTTATAGATTTCCTTGAGCGCCTCTTCTTCATTGCGGGTTGGGTCTTTCTTGAGCGCGCGGATGATGGCACCTTCGTCGACCGACGTGTCGATGATACGTAGCGTCGCGATTTCGTGCTTCTCGAACGTACGGACGATTTGCTTCGTCAACGGTTCGAACGCGCGAGCGAGAACGACACCCTTTTGGGCATCGATGGCGTCTTCGACCAGCACGAGCGTGCTGACATTTTCCATGTCGAGCGCCTTGGAGACCTTGAGATCTTTGATCTCGTAGAAAAGATTGAGGATATCGATATCCGAGCTGAAGCCGATGGCGCGGAGCAGCGTCGTGATCAAAAACTTGCGGCGACGGCGGCGGCGATCGAGGTAAACGTAGAGCAGATCGTTATTGTCGAACTGCACTTCGAGCCAGGTGCCACGATCCGGAATAACGCGGAACGAGTGCAGCGGCTTGCCATTGGCGTGGGGCGTGACTTCGAACGCGATACCAGGCGAGCGGTGGAGCTGGGAAACGACGACGCGTTCAGCGCCATTGATGATGAATGAACCGCGGTCCGTCACCATTGGGATTTCTCCCATGTAAATTTCTTCGTCCTTGATGAAGTCTTCTTCGCGCAAGCGCAGCTTCACGTAGAGCGGAACCGAGTAAGTAATGCCTTCGCGGATACACTCGATCTCGGTGTTTTTCGGGTCGCCGAGCGTGTAGGACACGTACTCCAGAACCAAGCGACCGTCGTATGATTCAATGGGGAAAACTTCGCGGAAAACCGCTTCGAGGCCCTGAGGCTTACGTTGCTTCTCGGGAATCCCCTTCTGCAAAAAGTCCAGATAGGACGTGATCTGAATTTCGATCAGATTCGGCGGTTGGATGACTTCTTTGAGTTTACCGAAGTTGATACGGTCGGACATGAGTTTTCCCTTAGATAGATGACGAAATCAGCGCGGGCGGAGCGCTTGATCAGCAGCCACGGACTCGGTGGGCAGAGTCAACGTGGGCGTTGGAAACAGACAAAGAACTACAAAAATGAAAAAAGGCAAAGGACAGGCCCCGCAAAAGCGCGGCCTGTCCTGAAAAAGAAACGATATTATGCGAGAAAAACCGCAATTCGTTACTTGAGTTCGACCTTCGCGCCGGCCGCTTCGAGCTTCTTCTTGATATCTTCAGCTTCAGCTTTCGGAGCGTTTTCTTTAACCGGCTTCGGAGCACCTTCAACGAGGTCTTTCGCTTCCTTCAGGCCGAGGCCCGTGATAGCGCGAACTTCCTTGATGACGCCGATCTTGTTCGCGCCAGCTTCCTTCAGGATGATGGTGAACTCGGTCTGGGCTTCAGCCGCAGGAGCGGCCGCAGCAGCGCCGCCAGCAGGAGCAGCGGAAACGGCAGCGGCGGCGGAAACGCCCCACTTGCCTTCGAGATCTTTAACAAGCGCGGCGAGGTCGAGGATCGACTGGCCGGAGAGCCACTCGATGACTTGGTCTTTAGTAATATTGCTCATGATACTCTTTCGAAGCGAACTAGCGGTCTCGGGATGAGACTCATTTAAGAGACGTATCTCCTAGTGCGCTTCTTTTGATGGTTTTTCTCGGGTCGCTCGCGAGGAACGCGCAAGCGACCCAAAAAGGGTTTAGGCTGCGGGTTGTTCCTTCTTAACTTTCGCGTCGAGGACGCGAACGAAAGCGGCGGCGTTCTGCGTGAACATACCGAGGAGCTGGGAGCGGAGCGCATCGAAAGAAGGCAGGTCAGCGATCTTCGAGAGATCGGACGCGCTGACGATTTTCTTTTCGAGAACACCCACCTTCAGCTCAAGCTTCTGCTTATCGGCAAAAAACTTCTTCAGAATCTTAGCGACGGCTGCGGGGTTTTTACCACCCACAACGACGGCCGTAGGACCGGCCAGAGCGGCGTCGAATTCCGGCAAGCCCAGCGCCTTGCCCGCAACGCGGAGGGAGCTGTTCTTGACGACGTGGAATTCAGCTTTTTCAGCGGCCAAGCGGCCACGGAGGTCAGCCACGTCTTCAACCGTCACCTTCGTGTAGTTGGTGAGGATAACGTAGTCAGACTTCTTGAGGTGAGTCTCGACCTCGCTGATCAAATATTTTTTTTCGGCTCTCATGGGTCGGATCTCGATTAGTACTGGTTGTATTCGGTCGCAGAGAGACGGATGCCCGGGCTCTGGCTTGAAGAAATAGCGACCGTCTTGATGTACTGGCCTTTGAACGAAGCGGGCTTCGCGCGGCCGATCGCTTCGATCACGGAAGCAACGTTTTCAACGATCTGGTCGTTGGTGAAGGAGCGTTTGCCGACGCCAACGCCAATGTTGCACGCCTTGTCCATTTTGAACTCAACGCGACCGGCTTTAACGGCTTTGATCCCGGCAGCGATATCATCGGTGACCGTGCCGGACTTTGGATTCGGCATGAGGCCCTTGGGACCGAGCACGCGAGCGATGGTACGAACGGTTTTCATCGCCTCGGTGGTCGCGATCGCGACATCGAAATCGAGCCAACCTTCGTTGATCTTCGCCATCATATCCTGCAAACCGGCGTGATCTGCACCTGCGGCGATCGCGGCTTGAGGATTATCGGTGAAGACGAGGACGCGAACCTTCTTACCGGAGCCGTTGGGCAGCGGCGTGGTGCCGCGCACCATCTGGTCGCCCTGCGCCGGATCGACTCCGAGGCGGAACGAAATTTCGACGGTTTCGTCGAACTTAGCTTTCGGGAATTTCGCAAGGATCTCAACGGCATCTTTAAGGCCGTAATCCTTCGCGAGGTCAGCGACCTGAACGGCGCTGCGGTAACGTTTGCTGTGTTTTTCCATGGACGACTCCTTGCGGTGCAAGCGTCTCGAAAGAGACTCCCGCGGTGAGTTGAGTTGCTGAGTGAAATTAATCGATGACGTCGATGCCCATGTTGCGGGCGGTGCCGGCGATGATCTTGATGCCAGCGGCTTCGTCTTTCGCGTTCAGATCCTTGATCTTCATCTTGTAGATCTCGACGAGCTGGGCGCGGGTGACCTTGCCGACCTTTTCCTGATTCGGCTTGGCAGAACCCGAGGCAATATTGGCGGCCTTCTTGAGGAGGACCGATGCCGGCGGCGACTTGAGGATGAACGTGAAGCTCTTGTCGGAGAAAACCGTGATGACCACGGGGAGGATCAAACCAGATTGATCCTTCGTGCGCGCGTTGAACTCCTTACAGAACGCCATGATGTTGACGCCTTGAGCACCGAGCGCGGGACCGACCGGAGGAGCTGGATTGGCCGCACCAGCGGGAAGCTGGAGACGGATATAACCTTGAATCTTCTTAGCCATAATGGCGGGTGTTTAAATGTACAGATGTACGGTGTGCGGCGGTAGCAAAGAGGCGTCGCTCACTCGGTGAGACGTTGCACCTGCCAGTATTCGAGCTCGACCGGCGTAAAACGGCCGAAAATGGAAACGGAAATCTTCAACTTGCCGCGAGACGGATCGATCTCGTCGATGCGTCCGGTCAAGTTAGCGAAGGCACCATCGGTGATCTTCACTTCTTCACCGATTTCGTAAGAAACCTTTGGCACTTCCTTGCCGTTGGCGGCCTCGACGCGGGACTTGATCTCGTCGATCTCAGATTGGCGCAGCGCGGCGGGATTATCGCCGCCGACAAAGCCGATCACGCCGGCCACTTCTTTGACGAAGTACCAGGGTTTGTTGATCAACTTTTTGTCCTCTCCGTAGAGGCGCATGTTGATAAAAACGTAGCCGGGATAAAGCTTGCGCGTCTTGGTGGACTTCTTGCCGGCTTTCACTTCCGAGACGACCTCGGTAGGAAGCAAAATTTCAAAAATGAAGTCATCGAGTTCTTCCGCTTTTTTGAACTTCTCGATGTACATCTTCACCTTGTTCTCCTGGCCGGAGAGCGTGTGAAGCGCGAACCACTGTGCGCCGGGTTGTGAGGAAACTTGAGCAGCCATAGGTGGGGTTAGCTGACCCAGCGCGTGAACAAGTCCACGACCTGGTAGAGGGCAAAATCGCTAATGCTGGTGAAAATCCCAAGAAGCGCCACCGCGAGAATAACCACGATGGTCGAGTCGCGCAGCTCTGTGCGAGTTGGCCACGTGCATTTCTTCAGTTCGTCGATCATCTCGCCGACGAAGATACGGGTGCTGCGAAAAGGATTTTTCATTTCTAAAAGTTGGCAGGCGCGGAGGGAATCGAACCCCCAACCAACGGTTTTGGAGACCGCTACTCTACCAATTGAGCTACACGCCTGTGATTAACTCTCTTAGACGACGCAGCCGAGACTCCAAAACGGAGTCTCGGCACGTCTGTCAAAAAGAGACGAAGCTTACTTGATGATGTCGACGATACGACCGGCACCGATGGTGCGGCCACCTTCACGGATAGCGAAGCGCTGAGTCTTCTCCATCGCGATCGGAACGATGAGGTCGATTTCAACCGTGACGTTGTCGCCCGGCATGATCATCTCGACGCCCTTCGGGAGGGTCACGATACCCGTCACGTCCGTTGTCCGGAAGTAGAACTGGGGACGATAACCGTTGAAGAACGGAGTGTGACGGCCGCCCTCTTCCTTAGTGAGGACGTAAATTTCGGCGTTAGCCTGCTTGTGCGGCGTGATGGACTTCGGAGCAGCCAAAACTTGGCCACGTTCGATGCCTTCTTTTTCAATACCGCGGAGCAAGATACCGACGTTGTCACCGGCTTGGCCGCTATCCAGCAGCTTGCGGAACATTTCGATACCCGTCACAACGGACGTCACGGTGTCTTTGAGACCGACGATTTCGACGGTGTCGTTGACCTTGACGATGCCACGCTCGATACGGCCGGTAGCGACGGTGCCACGACCCGTGATCGAGAAGACGTCTTCGACGGACATCAGGAACGGCTTGTCGTTTTCACGAACCGGTTCCGGAATATCGGTATCGATCGCATTCATCAGCTCGCCGATGGCCTTGTCGCCTTCCGGTTTGCCTTCGAGACCTGCGGTCGCGGAACCACGCACGATCGTGGTGGTGTCGCCTGGGAATTGATATTTGCTGAGGAGTTCACGGATTTCCATTTCAACGAGATCAAGGAGTTCCTTGTCATCGATGAGGTCGACCTTGTTGAGGAACACCACGATCTTCGGCACGCCGACTTGGCGAGCGAGGAGGATGTGTTCCCGGGTCTGCGGCATCGGGCCGTCAGCAGCGGAGACCACGAGGATCGCGCCGTCCATTTGAGCGGCGCCCGTGATCATGTTCTTCACGAAGTCAGCGTGGCCTGGGCAGTCAACGTGAGCGTAGTGACGCTTTTCCGTCTCATACTCCACGTGGGCGACCGAGATGGTGACGATCTTAGATGCGTCACGCACGGTGCCACCCTTGGCGATATCGGCGTAGGTCTTGACTTCGGCGAGACCTTTGCGGGCCTGAACCGCAAGAATTGCGGTCGTCAGCGTAGTTTTTCCGTGGTCGACGTGGCCGATGGTGCCTACGTTGACGTGCGGTTTCTTGCGTTCGAATGTACCTTTAGCCATGGAGTTTG
>Ga0068856_100000668_pt1 | contig 37241 bp, 30 predicted proteins | sample KBSCornC62_FD_66595 | JGI IMG/M metagenome (GOLD analysis project Ga0068856, IMG submission 66595) | Corn rhizosphere microbial communities from Kellogg Biological Station, Michigan, USA - KBS Corn C6-2 | ecosystem: Host-associated > Plants > Roots > Rhizosphere > Soil ...
GACTCACCCCGACTACGCTTCGCTGGTCGACCCTCTCTTCGCCTGCGGCGGAAAGAGGGTAGCTGCAATAATGCTTCGAAGCTTTTCCCTAACTTATCACATTAATTAATAAGTGATAAAAATCGATACAAGTTAGTTTTATTTGCCATAAGTTTGCCAACCTTTTTGCAATTTTACATACATGGCGATAGCATACAGGCAGCAAATTGACGACGATACCGAATTTGCGATCTGGAAAATAGAAGAAGATCCCGAAGAGTTATATAAACAGCTGCAACTGGACGAAGGCGAAAAAGCTTACTATGAGCAGCTTAAAGCCGGCAAACGCAACCTGCACTGGTTGGGTACGCGCGTTCTGCTTCGGAAGATGCTTAAAACCGATGAGTATATCGACTGCAAGGTTGACGCCCATGGCAAACCTTACCTGGTCAGTCTCCCCTACCATATTTCTTTAAGTCACTCTTTTGATTACGCAGCCGTAATGATCGGCAAGGACCCTGTCGGGATTGACATTGAGCAGGTGAAGGAAAAAGTGGAGCGTATTGCGCATAAGTTTATGCGGAAAGAAGAGCTTAGGTTTATCAGCGATCAGCATAAAATAGATCAATTGTATGTATGCTGGTGCGCAAAGGAAGCGGTATACAAATGTTTTGGACAAAAAGAGGTTTCGTTTTTAGATAACATACTGCTTGAGCCATTTAATTTTGAAGGACATGGCATGGTTGATGCGCAATTGGTTAAAGATGACGTAAATTTGCACTACGAAGTAAACTATATGCAGTACCACGACTACATGGTAGGTTATGTGAAAGGCTAGTGCGATGAAAAACAAGCAGGTAAAGTTTAAGGACTGGGGCCTTATTGATTATAAGGAAGCCTGGGATAAACAGGAAGAATTATTCTCCGCAACGGTAAACCAAAAGATCAGGATAACGAATCACAAAATTGTTGCTGAAGGAAACGAATACGAGGAAGAAGAAATCACCCCCAATTACCTTGTATTTTGCGAGCACCCGCACGTGTATACTTTAGGAAAAAGCGGCAAACCTGAACATTTGCTTTTGGACGAGCGGGGGCTGAAAGAAAAACACGCCACCTATTACCACATCAATCGCGGCGGCGACATTACTTACCACGGGCCGGGGCAGATCGTTGGTTATCCTATCCTTGACCTGGATAATTTTTTTACCGATATCCATCGTTACCTGCGCACGCTGGAAGAAGCGGTAATATTAACCCTGGCCGATTATGGCCTAACCGCCGGCCGATACCCCGGTTACACCGGTGTTTGGTTTGATGCCGACAATGAAAAGGCCCGCAAAATTTGCGCGCTGGGGGTTAGGTGCAGCCGCTGGGTAACCATGCACGGCCTGGCTTTTAACGTAAACCCCGACCTGGATTATTTTAAAAACATCGTTCCATGCGGCATTGATGATAAGGACGTAACCTCGATGCAGCGCGAACTGGGCCGCGAGGTGGATATAAATGAAGTGAAAGAAATCCTGAAGCAGCATATTTCCGTATTGTTTGATATGGAACTGCTATGAGAATTGTTGTTTGCCTGTTGATCCCTCTGGTCTTTTACAGTTGCAAAAAAACGGGCGGCATCACGCCGTCAGTTACTGCAAATTCAGTTACACGCGCGCCGGCAATTTTACCCGGTGACACAGTTTCATTCCTGGCCATGGGTGATTCCTATACATACGGGTTAGGCGTTTCTCAAAACCAATCCTATCCTTACCAGCTTGATTCCATGCTTCGGTTAAATGGATATAAAAGTGCAAGCCCAATGGTTATTGCTCACTTTGGATGGACATCGGGCGATGTGCTGACAGGAATAACGCCTTCCAATATCGCGCAACGATTCGATTTTGTTGTTGTTATGATCGGGGTGAATGATCAAAACAAAGGTGTTAATAGTGAAACATTCAGATCAAATCTTGCTCAATTGATCACCAATGCGATTTTGCTGGCCAAAGGCTATAACAGCAGGGTGTTTGTAATTTCCATTCCCGACTGGTCGGTAACGCCATTTGCTGCAAATATGGATAAAGCGCAAATCGCTGCCGCCGTGCAACTGTTTAATACGATCAACCAGGCTGAAGCCGGGAAATTTAAAGTGAATTATATTGATGTTACTGCACTTTCGGAGCTTATGGGCAGCGATCCGACGCTTGTTTCATCTGACGGCTTGCATCCATCGGCAAAAATGTATAGCCAGTGGGTGAGCCAGTTCTACCAAGAAATTACTGCATCATTTAAGCAATAAATTGTTCAAACCGCCTAAATTAGCCACGCGGTAGCGAGTGACAAAACTGATTCGTCCTGATTTGCGTATGGTATATTAAGTAGTAAACATGAGATCACTGCACATTCTGTTAATTACACTGACCACGCTTTTTGGATGCAACAAAAAGAGTGAAATGATAACGACAAGTGTTACCGATACAATGAAAACCAAACCGATGACGAACGATTCGTTGACCTACCTCGCTCTTGGCGATTCCTACACAGTTGGCGAGGCCGAGCCGCAGGCACAATCATACCCCTACCAGCTGGTCGATTCATTAACTAACAAAGGTTATAAAGTGCTGCGGCCGAATGTGATCGCAACGACCGGGTGGACTACCCAGGACCTGATCAATGCCATTGCGTCCAGCGGCATCAGCGGTAAAAAGTTTGATTTTGTGACGCTGCTGATCGGGGTGAATGATCAATACCAGCATTTAAACATCGACGGTTATAAACAAAACTTTACAAAGGTACTTAACGAAGCCATTCAATTTGCGGGGGGAGATACGAGCAAGGTATTTGTCATTTCGATACCCGACTGGGGCGTTACCCCTTTTGCAAACGGTCAGGACAGCGTGATCTATCCTGAGATCATGAACTTTAATGCTGTTAACCTTAGTATAAGCAAAGCGGCCGGCATTCACTATATCGATGTGACGCCGGTTTCGCGTACGGCCTTAGGCGATGCGACCATGATAGCACCGGACGGACTACATTTCTCGGGAAAGATGTACGCCGAATGGGTTAAACTGCTGGAGCCGGTAGTGGCATCCAGGTTAAAAAAATAATCAGGACTTTTTTGCTGCCGCGATCTCTTCGATCGCTCTTACCAGTTTATCAAGGTCGTTTAGGTTGGTATAAACATGCGGCGTTACCCGCACACAACTTATATTTTCCCAAACGATGCCTACGGTATGTATTTTGTATTTTTCGAACAATGCGCTGTCCAACTGGCCGGGTGTCATCCCGTCAACAGTCACACCACAGATGGCACACGAGTACTTCGAATTGAGCGAGGTGTGCAGTTTCACTTTTGGTATTTGCTGCACTTTTGAGGCCCAGTAATTTTTCAGGTACCTGATCCTTTCTTCCTTGCGCTTGCTGCCGATCCCTTCATGGAAATTGATCGCCTCCCCAATACCCTGCTCTATGGGGAAACTGCGGGTACCCAGGTTTTCGAATTTGCGGATGTCGGTGCTGTTTGGCTTGTCGTCGCCGAGCAGGGGCCATATCTTCTCTATCTTTTCCTTTTTTATCCACATCATCCCGCTGCCAATCGGCGCCGAAAGGAATTTGTGCAGGCTGGTGCCAAAATAATCGCAGTGGAGATCGGGTATTTTAAAATCCATCAAGCCAAAAGAATGGGCGCCGTCACAAATTACCTCGATGCCTTTTGCATGGGCCATATCACAGATTTTGCGCACCGGCATAATTTGCCCCACCCAGTTGATCATGTGCGTAACATGCAGCAGTTTGGTTTTTGGGGTGATGGCATCTTCATAGGCCTTTACAATTTGCTCATCATCTTCAATCGGGAATTCAAAACTTAACTGCTTATAAACTATCCCTTCGCGCAGTGCGCGCTGGCGGTAAGCCGATATCATGTGCGGGTAATCCTGTTTGGTGCCGATCACTTCGTCGCCTGCTTTAAGGTTCATCCCTAAAATGATCGTATTTAAAGCTTCCGTCGCGTTACGGTTTACAGCAATTTCATCGGGCAACGTACCGGCCAGGCCGGCTAGCTTTTCGCGCAAAGGCTCACGCCCCTGGTCGAGGATGCGCCACATAAAATACGATGGGCCCTGGTTGGAGAGGTCGTTATACCGCGCCACTGCCTGCTGTACGACTAATGGCGAGGGCGAAACCCCGCCATTATTAAGGTTAATAATGTTGGCATTAACGGTATACGATTGCTGGATCACCCGCCAGAAATCTTCATCTTCGGCCACCTGGGCATCCGTCAGGTGTTTAACACGTTGGGCGGCTTGCTGCCAGTCGGCGGCGTGTGCCTGGTTAAAAAGGCTGGTAGCCGAAAAAGCGCCGGTAAGCACGGCGGCTTGTTTGAGGAAGTTGCGACGGGGATTTGTCATGAACGAATTTAAGTTTTTTTGACGATATCAAAATGATTTCTGACCCATCAAAATTTGTCGTGCCTTATTATTTTTGTAAATTCGTATAAACATTTTTTTATGAGTGTACTGAACTTTCCGCTAACCAATATGCAGATTGAACTGATGAAGTTGTTCAATACCAATCTTTCTGAAAATGAACTTATTGAGCTGAAAGACTTGCTTTCGCGATTTTATGCAAACAAGGCTATCGCCGAAGCCAACGCCATTTGGGACAAAAAAGGTTTGACAGATGAAGATATGGACAGGTGGTTGAATGAAAAATCTTAATTATTGTGCTCGTTGTCGTTGATACGAATGTATTACTGGTGTCTATTTCTGACAGATCCAGGTATTATTGGCTTTATGATCTCATCCTTGATGGTAAAATTCAAATTGCTTTCACACCTGATATACTTATCGAATACGAAGAGCAAATAAGCAAACATTGGAGTCCTTCCGTCGCCTTGAATGTCATCAGATCCTTAACGGAGATTTTAACATCAAAATTTGTGTTGATTTATTACAATCTTGGATTAATAACTGTAGACCCAGACGATAATAAATTTGTTGATTGCGCATTTGCATCAAATGCAGATTATATTATTACCAATGACAACCATTTTAGCATTTTAAAAAACATCGGTTTCCCTTCAATACCTGTGCTCAAGCTTGATGAGTTGAGAGCGCTCCTGGAAAAAGATTATTTTATCTAACCCTAACACTCCGGCAAGCTCAACGGAATATTAATAGCCAGCCCGCCATCTGCCGTTTCCTTATATTTCGAATTCATATCCTGCGCCGTTTGCCACATGGTTTTTACGACGGCATCAAGGCTTACTTTGGCATTATCCGGGTTGGTTTGCAAGGCCAGTTGCGAGGCGGTTATTGCTTTAATAGCGCCCATGGTATTGCGCTCGATACAAGGCACCTGTACCAGGCCGCCGATAGGGTCGCAGGTCATGCCCAGGTGATGCTCCATGGCAATTTCGGCCGCCATCAGGCACTGTCGCTGGGTGCCGCCAAAACATTCGGTTAATGCTGCGGCGGCCATGGCCGATGAAACACCGATCTCCGCCTGGCATCCGCCCATCGCCGCGGAAATGGTGGCTCCTTTTTTAAATATGCTGCCGATCTCGGAAGCGGTCAGCAAAAACTGGATGATCTTGCTGTCTTCATAACCATCGCTGAACACCAGGAAATATTGCAAAACCGCCGGGATAACACCTGCGGCGCCATTTGTCGGGGCCGTTACCACACGCCCGAATGAAGCGTTTTCTTCGTTAACCGCAAGGGCAAAGCAGCTTACCCAGTCCAGTATATTTTTAAAACTGTACCCTGTATCGCGGATGGCCTCTACCCACTCGTCGAAATTGGTATACACGCGATTACCGATCAGCCTGCGGTTAAGGCTGGCCGCGCGGCGGGCTACATTTAATCCTCCCGGAAGATAGCCAGTTGTATGGCAACCGCGGTAAATACACTCGCGCATGGCTTTAAAAATGTTCATCACGCCGGTCACCGTTTCCTGTTCGCTGCGCCATGCCAATTCATTTTCCATCACTACTTCCGATATTTTAAGACCGGTTTTCATGCACCAATGCAGCAGGTTATTGGCAGTATCAATCGGAAAAGGCAGGTCAACTTCCGTTTTTTGCTGACCGTTCACACCTTCTTTCACCACAAATCCACCGCCGATAGAATAGTAAGTTTCGGAGACAGCCGTGCCATTATTTAAAAAAGCCTGGAAGCTTAATGCATTTGGATGAAAGGGCAAACTTTCGGCAAAAAGAAAAAGCATATCCTCCTCTGCATTAAAAGCAATTTCTTTTACGCCGCCCAGCAACAATTTATGCGATTTGCGGATATGATCCGTTTTAGGCCCTACCTGGTCAACTTCAAATGTAACAGGATCATCGCCGCTAAGTCCTAACAGAACAGCTATATCAGTACCATGCCCTCTGCCGGTTTTTGCAAGCGAACCGTACAACAGTATTTTGATTTCAGCCACATCAGCCAATACGCCCTTATCTGCCAGCGACTGTACAAACTGCTGCGCCGCCCGCCACGGGCCCAGCGTATGCGAACTGGACGGCCCGATGCCGATCTTAAACATATCAAAAACCGATATTTGCTCTCTTTGCATAGGCCAAAGTTAAGGATTATAAACAGAGCCGGGGTACCCCAAAATGCCCCTCAAATTTATTTTCGCCAGTTATTCTTTGTATTTAAAAATATTTATATTTTGCAGTAATTAAAAACCAGTTACTTATCATACTTAAAAAAAATGGAAAAACAACAATTACCAAATGCTACTGCAGTTCTTGTATTGGGGATATGCTCAATTGTGTTCGGTTGCTTTTTTGTCGGCCTTATCCTGGGCATCATAGGCATGGTGCTTGCCGGGAAAGGCAGAAAACTTTACAAAGAAGACCCGAACGCCTACGAAGGCTGGGGCTCGTTAAACGCAGGTTTCATTATGTCCATTATCGGCACAGTGCTGGGTGGATTGTATGTTTTGTATGCTATAGTTGTAGGCGGAACAATGCTGACCTACCTGAGCACTATGCAGCACTAATAAAACGCCGCGTCCGGGTTTTTCCCGCAATTCGAAGATAAAAGACAATGATCGGCTGGCTCGAGAGGCATATGTTGCCATGTGCTTATAAATCAATATTTGGTATTGACTGCCCGGGCTGCGGTTTTCAACGATCATTCATCGCCTTGCTAAAAGGGGACTGGAAAGACAGCTTTTTGCTGTACCCCGCCACGGTCCCCATTTTGTTTACTGCCGCCTTTTTGCTGTTCAACCTGGCATTCCGGGTCAACAATGGAAAACGCATCCGCAAATACCTGTTTATAGGTGTGGGGTTGATCGTTTTTGTAAGCTACGGGATAAAAATGTTCTGTGTGATCGTCTATCATTCCGCATCCTGAACGGCGAGGTGTTTATAATCCTTAATAATGGTTTGTAAAAACTTCAGGTCATTCATGTTTTCCGGGTTGACGGTGGATGTCAGCTCCCGTACTCTCGTTGCAGCGCCGCTGAGCACATTTTGATTGGCCGTTTGATAATAGGTGCGTATTACCTCCTGCAACAGGGCAATATCACTATCGTTAAGCGCGCTCAAATTGGTAAAAACGGGTTGGTAGTTGTTCTCAACCGGTTTAAAAACAATATTTTTTGCTTTGGTGCGGGGGCTTGTTTTGATCAGGGTTGTTCCGGCCACGATGTCACCAACGCGTTGTTGTTTTTCGGTCAGCGCGGCACAAAGCAGGCCGCAAAGCTGCAGCGACAGGCTAAAGTCGATGATACGGAATAACCAGCGCAATAAATACTGGCTGAACCGGGGCCTGCTGCCATCAATACTGATCACTTTTATTTTCATGATGCGTTTGCCAAAGCTTTGCCCGTCCATCAAAGTTTCGCAGGCGAGGTCGTAAAAAACAAAAAGGCACACGTAAACAATAATGATAATGGTTAAAGCAAGGTTTGCACCAACCGTTTTCGCCACTAAAGCATAAAGTATCAAAGCCAGCAGATAAGCTGCCAGGAAAAATCCGAAATCTATCAACCGGGCCAATGTACGTTCTCCCACACCGGCCACTTCATAGTCGATATCGATGTTTTGCGCGGTCTTTACCTTTATTGTTTGCATCTCCAACAAATATATATTTATAACGATTTCTTTTTAATTTAAAAACGAAAAATTATAGTAATTTAACAACACCAATATTTGACGTCAATTTTACATGCGCGAACCTTTATTCGTTAAGCAAAACATAAAAAAATGGGAGGATTTTGAGAATGTGCCGACTTCCAACCCCGACGAGCTCGCTAACCGGTTTATTCAGATTACCGATGACCTGGCCTATGCCAAAACTTTCTATCCAAAATCAAAAACAACCGAATACCTGAACGGGCTGGCGGCAACGCTGCATCAATCTATCTACAAAAACAAAACTGAAAAAGGCAACCGCTTTATCACCTTCTGGAAGTATGAGCTGCCTTTATTATTTAAAGAGTATCAAAAACAACTGCTTTATGCTTTAATCTTTTTTGCTGTATTTACAACGATGGGCGTATTTTCAGCAAAATATGATGATAGCTTCATCAGGCTGATTCTTGGCGATGATTATGTGGATATGACCAATGCCAACATTGCCAAAGGAGATCCGTTTGGTGTGTATAAGCATTCGGGCGAGTTTACAATGTTCGTTGGTATCGCCTCGAACAATATATATGTTGCCCTTTTAAATTTTGTAGCGGGGATCGTGTTTTCAGTAGGCACCGTTTATATGCTGTTTCAAAATTCCGTGATGCTGGGCGCTTTTGAAGGATTTTTCTTCAGCAAAGGTCTTGGTGCACAATCTATCCTTGTCATTTTTATCCACGGCACGCTCGAAATGTCGTCATTTGTAATAGCCAGCGCAGCCGGACTTGTCCTGGGCAACAGCCTGCTTTTTCCAAAAACCTACAGCCGGTTAAACTCGGTAAAAAAGGGCGCAAAGGACGGCATGAAGCTGGTTATCGGCATCGTTCCGGTTTTGTTGGTCGCCGCCTTTTTCGAGTCATTTGTAACGAGGCATACCGGGATGCCTGTTTGGCTCAGCATTACTATTTTAGCCTCTTCACTTACGTTTGTGATATGGTACGTAATTATTTACCCTAATTTATTATACAAAAAACAAAAACCCTATGCCCACAAAGATCGAATTGCTTAAAGTCCGTGATTTCGGAGAGATCATAACGGACTCGTTTAATTTTGTCCGCCAAAATTTTAGGCCGCTTATTAAATGCTTTTTTGTGTTTTCCGGCTTTTTCCTGCTGGCAGGCGCACTTTTAATGGCGCTCAATCAGGCCAAAATGTTCAGTACCGTTGAAACCGGCGATTTTGGCGACACCTCATCGGTGTTCAGCCGCACTTTTGGTTATATGGGGATCGAGTACTGGCTCGCTTTGCTGTTATCGCTGGTCGGTTATATTTCTCTCCAGGTATCAATGCTTTCGTATATGGCCCTTTATAAAGAGAAAGGAAACGTTGCCCCAACGATAGAGGAAGTTTGGGGATATGTGAAATACTTTTTTCTAAGGGTTTTTGGAGGCATGGTGCTCATCATTATTTTAATGGCGATAGGTATGTCAATCGTTTTTGGGCTACTTTATGCCGTAACCTCGCCGAATATTTTTGCTGCAATTGGACTGTCTGTTTTTTTGTTGATAGTACCCGTTGTTTACATTTACCCTATTTTTTCGCTCATTTTCCCTATCATAGTTTTTGAAAACGGCAGCTTTGGCTATGCCTTTAGCCGCGCTTTTACAATTATCAGAAGGAACTGGTGGACTACCTTTGGTGCACTTTTCATCATGGGCCTGATAATTTGGGTGGCATCGTTTGTAATACTGGTACCTATCGGCATTATAAACGCCATAAACCTGATCTCGCATATGGGAAAAGGCACCTCATTTTCAATAGTAATACCGGTTATTACGGGCATACTACAAGCATTGAGTCACATTTTGTACATCGTGCCCATCGTAACAATAAGCCTATGCTATTTTAACCTGACCGAACAATTGGAAGGTGAGGGATTGCTTGGACGGATAGGGAAGCTTGGTACTGTGACGCCTGTTGAAAATGAGGATGAAGCCCGTGACGAAGAAGAAGAACTATAAAATGCGGCGTTGCTTTTATCTTATTTTGTTTTTATTGGCTGCCGGCCCGCAGCTCATTGCGGCTACAAAGCCTGTAAAGGCAGCCAATAAAGCTGTAAAAAAGGTTGTCACCAAGCCTGCGGTTTTAGTGTCCGACACTTCAAATATCAGTATACGGCATTTTAATAATGCTGCTTTAGACAAATATAAGGCCCAACCTGAATTCCGATACCAGGAAACTGATGGATCGCCGTCCATATGGACGCGCTTCTGGCGCTGGGTTTGGAACTGGTTGCGCAATGCTCTTCGCCGGCCAAAGATTAGGGGGAAGCCTTCAATAACGCTTATTTATGTAATTTTTAAAATCCTGGAGTATGCCATCATCGCAGGTGCCATTGGCCTTATTGTTTTCCTGATCTTTAAAATGGCTGGCGTTGACCTGTCATTCCTTTTCAGACGAAGGTCGAGAGCTATTGATGTCCCTTATACAGAGTCGCTGGAAAATATCCACGATATTAATTTCGACAACTCAATAGAGGAAGCGATCAATAATCACAATTACAGGCTTGCGGTAAGGCTGCTTTATTTAAAATGCCTTAAACAGCTTAGCGATGCATCATTAATAAAATGGCAACCCGAAAAAACCAATAGCAGCTATGTGAATGAGTTGGCCAACGCTGAACAGAAGGCAATATTCAATTCCCTCACCAGGCGCTTTGAGTTTATCTGGTATGGTGAATTTTCGATTGACGGGCAAACTTTCAACAGGATAAATCTTCAATTCCAGGAATTTAAGGGTAAGATAGTATGAAAGACCTCAAGATATACTTTATAATTGCCTGCATATTATTGGGGGGGTACCTTGTCGCCGAATTTAATAAGCCCGATGCTACAAACTGGAGCCCCACTTTATTTTATGGCGATAAGATCCCGTTTGGCACTTATGTGCTCTATCACCAGTTGGGCGACCTGTTCCCGGAATCGCACGTCACCAAAACGGATTCGCCGTTATATGATGTTTTTAGCAAGATTGCCAATAAACCCGGCACCTACCTGGTGTTTGCCAAATTGGTAAGGGTAAACAAAGATGATTTTAACGAATTGGTAAAATACCTCAAAAAAGGCAATTCGGTATTTATTTCGGGTTTCGCCTTTACCGGCTTTTTGGCAGATACGCTTCAAATTGAAACCGGCTTTGAATTTAAAAAAGGAAGTGCCGGTTTAAACTTTGCCAGTAAATATTTGAAACAGCCCACCGCCTATAAATTTAAACGCGACATCACCAACCAGTATTTTACAGGCTTTGACACCGCGAAGGCAACCGTGCTTGGCGTTAATACTAACGGACACAGCACCTACCTGCGCTTTAAGTTCGGGGCCGGCAGCTTGTACCTTTGTACAAATCCTGCCGTATTTACCAATTACAGCATACTTTCAGGCGGGCAGGGTTACGTTGAAAAAGCTTTATCCTACCTGCCCGCCACCAGTAATATTTACTGGGACGAGTATCAAAACGGCGATGTGCCTGTTGACGAATCGCCGCTACGGGTACTTTTTACCAGTCCATACCTGGAATGGGCGTATTACATAAGCCTGGCTGCGCTGCTGATTTTTGTGCTGTATGAAGTAAAGCGGCGCCAGCGTATTATACCGGTTATAGAACCGTTAAAAAATGCAACGGTTGATTTTGTAAATGTTGTTGGACAAGTTTACTTTGAGCAGCGCAACAATACCGATATTGCGCGAAAAAAAGTAACCTACCTGCTGGAACACCTGCGCGATGAATACAACTTAAAAACGAATAAATTAGACGGCGAATTTATTGAGCACCTTTCGCAAAAGTTGAATATCGCCCCCGAATTTGCGCGGGAAATAGTAAACTTCATCACTTATATAGATACGCATACTAATATCTCGGACCACGACCTGATTAAACTAAATAACTTGATAGAGAAACTTTATACACAAATTGCATAAAATGGAAGAAGACGGAATATTTGAACAAAGAACAGACCTCAGCGAGTTGGGCAACGCGGTTGAGCGGATAAAGACAACACTGGGCAAGATAATTGTCGGTCAGCAGGAAAGCATTGATTTGCTGTTGGCCGGGATACTGGCTGACGGGCACATTTTGATAGAAGGTGTGCCGGGGGTTGCCAAAACCCTGACTGCAAAGCTGATCGCAAAGTCGATCGATGCGCAATACTCGCGCATCCAGTTTACGCCAGACCTGATGCCGTCTGACATCCTGGGCACCTCGGTATTCAACCCAAAAACTACGGAGTTCGAATTTAAACATGGGCCTATTTTTGGGAACATCATCCTGATCGATGAGATCAACCGGGCGCCGGCTAAAACGCAGTCGGCTTTGTTCGAAGTAATGGAGGAGCGCCAGATCACTATCGATGGTCAAACGTACGTGATGCCGCCACCCTTTACGGTGCTGGCCACGCAGAACCCCGTCGAGCACGAGGGCACTTACCGATTACCGGAAGCACAGCTTGACCGGTTTATTTTTAAGATCGAGATCAAATACCCATCGCTCGACGAGGAGATTGCCATCCTGACGCAGCAGCACCAGCAAAAATCAGCCGACCAGTTGAAGGACGTAACGCCGGTGATGTCATCAAAGGAGATCATTTCCATAAGGCAAACGGTAACCGGCCTTCATGTCGAGGAAAAGATACTGGTTTACATTGCCAGGATCATTCACGAAACCCGGAACAATAAATCCCTTTACCTGGGCGGTTCGCCGCGGGCCTCGTTAGCAATAGTCGCAGCTGCAAAAGCGATCGCAGCCATCCGCGGGCGCGATTTTATAACACCTGACGATGTGATTTACGTAGCTACCCCTGTGTTAAGGCATCGTATTATGCTAACTCCGGATAAGGAAATGGAGGGCGTTACGCCGGATGACGTGATCGGCCAGATCATTCAAAAAATCGATATCCCCAGATAAAACAGTACTTTGAAAAAATTCTTCAGCCTCTATTATAAAAACCTGTTCCTGTCCAATCGCCTTTTTACCGGGCTGGGAGGCTGCGCGGTGCTTTTTGTGCTGGGCTTCTTTTTTTCCTGGGTCGGCATTATTCCTGAAGTATTATTTTTTGTATTGGTGCTGCTGTTTTTTTGCGACCTGCTGATGCTTTACGGCAACGCGAAAGGAGTGTTCGCAAAGCGCCATGCGCCCGAGCGGCTTAGTAACAGCGACGATAACGAACTTGGGATTTTTATTGAGAATTGGTACAACTTCAACATCAGGGTGGGTATTATCGACGAGATTCCCTTCCAGTTCCAGAAGCGTGATGTATGGTTTGAAACTGAACTAACGCCCCGACAGCGAAAACTGATCAATTATGTTTTACGCCCCACCAAGCGCGGCGAATATAAGTTTGGCGCAATCCGGGTATTTGTGCGTTCGCCGTTGGGCCTGGTTAGCCGGCGTTTTAATTTTGAACAGGCGGAAACTTTACCGGTATATCCATCATTCCTGCAGATGCGCAAATATGAGCTGATGGCTATATCTGATCACCTGTCCGAACTGGGAATCAAAAAGATCAGGCGGCTGGGCCACAGCCTGGAGTTTGAGCAGGTAAAAAACTACGTGCAGGGCGATGATTACCGCACCATCAACTGGAAAGCTACTGCCCGGCGCGGCAGCCTGATGGTAAACTCGTACACCGACGAAAAGGCGCAGCATGTATATTGCGTGATAGATAAGTCAAGAGCAATGAAGATGCCCTTCGAGGGTTTAAGTTTGCTGGATTATGCCATAAACGCCAGCCTCGTGCTGTCAAACATCGCTTTGTTGAAAGAAGACAAAGCCGGGCTGATCACTACGGCCGAAAAGATAGGCGCGATTGTTCCCGCCGACCGCCGGCCCACGCAGATCAACAAAATACTGGAGGTACTTTATAAGGAAAGAACACGCTACCTGGAAACCAATATGGAGCTGCTGTACAGTACCGTCCGCAGTGTGATGAAACAGCGCAGCCTGGTAGTGTTTTTCACCAATTTTGAAAGTATGTCGGCACTCGAAAGGCAGCTGCCCTTTTTAAAGCGCATAGCAAAATTCCACCTTTTACTGGTGGTGTTTTTCGAAAATACAGAATTGAGAAAATTAAGTGAAACGCCGGCTACCGACGTGGAGGGCATCTATATCAAAACCATCGCTGAAAAATTTGCCTACGACAAAAAATTGATCGTTAAAGAACTGGCGAAAAATAATATTCAATCGATACTAACCGCCCCACAAAATCTTACGGTTAATACCATAAACCGCTACCTGGAGATCAAGGCTAAGCAAAGGATTTAAGTGCCATTTTTCAGCCCTGAAAGGGCGTTTATACACTAACACAGGGCGAAGTCCTGTGAAGCAGCGGCATGCTACGTTTTTATACCCCCGGCTTCGGAAATGCAATCCCGGCGGCGCCGAGATCTTTAACTACCTTTTCCATCAGGGCAATTTTAACATTCAGATAGTTTGACGGTTCCAGCCAAACGTTTATGGTAAAGCGCATGCTGTCATTGTCGAGGCCGATCAGGCCAACCCTGGGTGCAGGATCGGTCATTACATCGGGGTTGATGGTAACCGCGTGAAGAATAATTTTCTTTGCTTTGTCGATATCCGCTGCGTAGCCAAGTTTAACTTCAAAATCCAGCCGCCGTTTATCTTCGCGGCTGGTGTTCACAATCACTTCGTTAAACAACTTTCCGTTTGGGATGATGATGGTTTTGTTATCTATCGTAAGCAACACCGTATAAAATATTTGGATGGAGACAACTTTGCCCTCCTGGCCCTGTGCGATGATATAATTGTCGATATCAAACGGCTTTAAGAGCAGGATAAGTACGCCGCCGGCAAAGTTTTGAAATGTGCCCGATAAGGCGAGACCTGCCGCCACGCTAAACGCACCAATAATGGTGGTAAATATCGTAACGTGCACACCCACAATTTCCAGCACGGTCAACGTGAGCACGACATACAAAGCGGTGATGGTTAAACTTAAAACGAAAGGCTGTAAAGATGAATGTGTGTGCCTGCGCATCAGGCGCGACCGAAGCCGGTTGCGAAGAAACTTTATGACCCAAAGGCCTATAAAGAAAAGTATTAATCCAAAAATTGCGTCGGGACCGTTAACGTTTAACCAATTGATCGCGCGGTCGTAAATTCTTTCCAGCTTCATTGCGAAGCGAAAATAGTAATTAATTATTTACCGTAAATAGCGATAAACAGTTCCGGGCCTTTTACAAAAACCCAATCCCAAATATGGCGCTGCAGAAATTTTGTTTTTTTGGTAAGATGCTTCATCCTGTCCTCCACTGTTCAAATGTTGTGCCTGATATTGGCTCTCTGAATATTTATACAAATTTAACCCTTATTGTAACCCAAAAATTGCAAAATTAATCATTTGATTAACAAATGACCATCCCTTTACCCCCAAATGACAGTGGCAAGAGTATAGTAAAAAAACAAGGGTTGTAGGTTTTAGCGGACAGCTTCCGCATCGTCGCCACTACGATGATAATGTGGTTTTTTTCTGGAAAAACAAATCCCCATCCGTTTAAACAGACAGGGATATGTTTTATAATGTTCCGAATAAATCCTAAGACTTACATCTCTCGGACTTCCGGACTTTTCAGACTTTCGGACTCAGCAAAAATTACATCATGCCGCCCATGCCGCCGCCGCCCATTGGAGGGCCGCCTGCTTTTTCGTCTTCCGGATCGTCTGCTAACACGCACTCAGTAGTTAACAGCATTGCTGCAATTGAAGCAGCATGCTCCAATGCTACACGGCCAACTTTAGTTGGGTCGATAACACCGGCGCCGATCAGGTTTTCGTATTTATCGGTACGTGCATTGTAGCCAAAGTCGGCTTTGCCTTCTTTAACTTTTTGCACAACGATCGAGCCTTCGATACCTGCGTTTTCGCAGATCTGGCGCAATGGCTCTTCAATTGCCCTGCGGATGATCTGGATACCGGTATTTTCGTCTTCGTTTGCACCTTTGAGGTTCTTTAACGCATCGACCGCACGGATGAAAGCTACACCGCCACCGGCAACAATGCCCTCTTCAACAGCGGCACGGGTTGCATGCAATGCATCGTCAACACGGTCTTTCTTTTCCTTCATTTCCACTTCAGAAGCAGCGCCGATATACAATACAGCAACACCGCCTGATAATTTGGCTAAACGTTCCTGTAATTTTTCTTTGTCGTAATCAGAAGTTGTGGTTTCGATCTGGGCTTTGATCTGGCTGATGCGGGATTTAATCTCCTCAGGCTTGCCCGAACCGTTGATCACAGTAGTATTGTCTTTATCAACAACGATCTTTTCAGCTGTACCTAAATACGATAGGTCGGCATTTTCCAGCTTATAACCTCTTTCTTCTGAAATTACTGTACCGCCGGTAAGGATAGCAATATCTTCCAGCATAGCTTTACGACGATCGCCAAAACCAGGAGCCTTAACGGCAACTACTTTCAGTGAACCGCGGATCTTGTTCACTACCAGGGTAGCTAAAGCTTCGCCGTCAAGATCTTCAGCAATGATCAAAAGCGGTTTGCCGGTTTGAACTTGTTTTTCGAGGATAGGAAGCAATTCCTTCATCGAAGAAATCTTTTTGTCGTAGATCAGCACGAAGCAATTTTCCAGCTCGGCTTCCATCTTATCAGGATTGGTTACGAAGTAAGGTGAAAGGTAACCGCGGTCAAATTGCATACCTTCTACAGTCTTTACCTCAGTTTCGGTACCTTTTGCTTCTTCAACGGTAATTACACCGTCTTTACCAACTTTTTCCATTGCTTCTGCAATCAGCGCGCCGATCATTTCGTCGTTGTTTGCGGAGATAGATGCAACCTGTTTGATCTTGTTGTTATCATCGCCGATGCTTTGCGACTGGCTTTTCAGATCTTCAACAACGGCAGCAACTGCTTTGTCGATACCGCGTTTCAAATCCATTGGGTTTGCACCTGCAGCTACGTTCTTAATACCCGCTGTTACAATAGCCTGTGCTAAAACGGTAGCAGTAGTAGTTCCGTCACCTGCAATATCAGCGGTTTTCGAAGCCACTTCTTTTACCATTTGTGCGCCCATATTTTCAATGGGGTCCTTCAGCTCAATTTCCTTTGCAACAGTTACACCGTCCTTAGTGATAACAGGTGAACCAAATTTTTTGTCAATAATTACGTGACGACCTTTAGGGCCTAATGTTACTTTAACTGCATTAGCTAAAATATCAACACCGCGCTTCAAGGCATCGCGTGCTTCAACATTGTATTTAACTTGTTTTGCCATTTTTCTTTTTGTTTAAATGTTTTAATGTTCTAAAGTTGGAATGTTAGCATTTCGACATTGAAAGGCAACTTTACAACCTTTCAACTTTGCAACCTCTCAATTAAATTACAGAACCGCGTAAATGTCCGATTCACGCATAATTAAATACTCTTTGCCTTCGTAGTTGATCTCGGTACCGGCGTATTTGCCATATAATACCTGGTCGCCAACTTTCACGGTTAACGGTTCATCTACTTTTCCATCGCCAACGGCAACTACAGTTCCGCGCTGAGGTTTTTCTTTAGCAGTATCCGGAATAATAATCCCGGAAGCAGTCTTCTCTTCGGCCTGAGCAGCTTCCACCACTACCCTGTCTCCGATCGGTTTAATGTTTAATGACATAGTTATTTAATTATTTTATTTGAAAATTAAGTTTATACCGCCGTCCGGCAGGTCTGCATGCCATTCATCATCAATTATGCCAACCGTACGTTTTCGACCTATTGACAGGCAAACACTGATGTATTGTCATATTTTTAAATTTGACGTTTTTGAAGTTAACAATACCTTAAAATCAAAATGCCATCGTGTCAGTGCAATTCATGATACCAAACAAAGGGCATCAAAGCAAAAGCCCCGCCAACACTAAAGTCCGGCGGGGCTTTTTGATATATTTTAAACGCTTATTTCCCTGTTTTAGGAGCAGGCGTAGCCGGCGTGACGGTACCTCCTCCGGCCGGTTTCGCGGTATTGCTGAAAGGCGATGGGCTTTGCTGAGTCGCAGGCTGTGTTTTTATCTGACCAGCCCTTGATCCGCTATTATCCGTGCCGGGCGAAGAGGAGCCGCCTTTTACAGCAACGTTGACGGCCATTGCCAGTACCATTAAAACAATGGCAAATCCCCAGGTTCCTTTTTCAAGAAAATCGCCTGTTTTCTGCACACCCATCAATTGCGATGAGCTTGAAAAATTAGCGGATAAGCCGCCGCCCTTAGGGTTTTGCACCATGACGATCAGTACTAAAAGCACGCAAACGATAAGTATTATAATTAACAATAACTGGATCATTATCTTAGTTTAATTGGTTTTCTTTTCTAACTGTTCTATTTTCCCGGCAAAGTAACGGCTTTTTTCCGGGAATTTCAACATCAATTTTTTATATGAAGCGATTGCCTTATGGTAAAGCATTTGGTCGGAGTAAATACTGGCCAGCGTTTCGGATACCAATTCATCCCGGTCTTCCGAACTTTTCCTGGCTTTATTCTCATTGTCCAGCTTGTCGCTGCTTTGCGGTTTTATTTGCGGTTCTTCCTTTATAAAACGCTCGATGATCTGTTGTTCCTTGCGTTTAAAATCGGGCGCAGCAGCAGCCTGGGGCGACCCTGTCGATTTATCCAGGTCTTCAACAGAAGTAATGTGAAAAATATTTTCAAAATATTGCTGCTGCAGTTCGTCAGTTATTCTTTTCGCCTTTTTATTTGTTGTTGCGGCAGGCTTTACGTAGGGCTGATAGGTCTGTGCGTGCTCCTTTCGCGTTTTATCCAGCCACCACATAAAAGTATAAGGCATTTTTTCGTCGTGGTATTTAGATACATCCTGCTGCTCGGCTTCACCTGGTACGTGGCCGGCAGCAATATCGGATGCTGTTTGTTCTTGTTCAGCTTCGTCCACGTGAGCGCCAAATTCCTGGTCGAATGAAAAATATTGTCCGCCGGGCTGACCCAGTGTAATATCTTCAATCCCCACAATTTCGTCATAAACCTCGTCATCGTCATCACCCAGCGCCCCTTCGGGTTCCGGCCTGGTCTCCTCGTGTACCGGTATTACGGCAGTGATAAGGGCAGGCTCCTCCTCAGGGAGCTCAATAAGCGGAGTCGGCTCATCTTTATCTGTATCAAGCTCAACGACTTGCTGTGGCTCAACTTCGGGTGCTTCTGATTGTCCATGTTCAGCTGTTTCGACATTAACATCAGGTGTCGCCTCAAATCGAACATGATCGGCGTCTTCCTCCTGACGCACTGTCTCGCCTGAGAACTGGTTATGAGCCACAACCTTATGGGCAGGCTCATCCCCGGCCATTTTGGTTAGATGCCCTTCAGCCGGTGCTTCAAGCTCAGGGGCGGCTTGTTCAGGCATGGCTTCGGTTGGGTGTTCCTCAACTGCATTGGCAACTTCCACTGGCGCTACCTCGTTCAAACCTTCTTCACGTGACGCAGTAGCCTCAGGGACGACCTCTTCATGAGTTATTTCGGATATATGTTCTTCAGTCGGCGTCTCAACCTCATGAACAGCTTCTTCATCAGTCGTTTGGGATAGATGTTGTTCCACCGGCGTGCCAAACTCATGGGTAACTTCTTCGTGAACAGCTTCAGGGACATTTTCAACCGGGTAATCAATTTCCGTTACCTGCGCACCGTCTGTAACAACTGGATTGTCGCGATGTCCTTCGCCATCGGTATGCGGTACATATTGCGCTGCATTAGGGTCAGCAACCAGCTCGTCCTGTTCATCATGGTTGTTCCATTCTTCACCGCCTTCAATTACAGGGGCAGCTTTGTCAACAACCAGGTCCTCAAGCGCATTATTTTGGTAACTTTCGTTGTAAGTTGCGGCTTCCGGTTGCCGGTAGCTGCCATTTACGGTAATACCAGGCTGTATCATGATTCTTTCATCAGGCACGCCTGTAAACGTCGACGGTGCATTAACAAGTTTAAATAAGGCCCGGGGACTAAAATAAGCAGAAGCCCGCCTCAGGTTTTTTTCCTCGCTGGCATGGGCCAGCAGCGCCTGCAAAATGCCGCTTTGCGGAAAATCATTTACCAGGCGGTGCAAATTATCCACGAAGGAACTGGCATCATTAGCTGGATTTTCTAATAACGACCATAAAAAGTCATTTTGGCTACTATTCAAATTTTGATCCACGTGGCTGAAACTACGAAATGCTTACCAATTTGCAAAAGCTTTGTTAAAAACGTCTTCCGTCAGCTGCTTATTTATAGCGGCTATCAGGGTTTGCTCCTGGGTGTTTATGTCACCGCTAAAATCCTGGTATTTTGAAAAACTCTCATCAAAGCTATCTTTTTTATCCAGGTTGTTCACATATTTAACGCTAACGGTAATGGTTAACCGGCTGGCGCCCGCAATAGGCGCAACATTACTACCGGTAGCGTTTATGGATACAGGTGCGATATTATAGTCGGTAATGGCGCCGGACATCGTTGCATCGGCATCACCGATGACAATAGCCAGACTGGTGGTATTCCTTATACGGTTTTTCAATGCTTCTGTAAACTGGGTGCTCAGGTTATTTACAACCAGGGCGGCATTGTTTTCAAAAAAGTCAACCCGGATGGTTTTCATATTAGGCGGAATCGAGGCCCCGCTAAGGCTCAATTTATAGGTGCATGACGGGCCCAGTGCAATTAAGCAAATCGCGACGATCAACAACCTTGGTATCCTTTTCATTTTTTATAAATTTAGCTCTTTTATTTTCCGGTATAAAGTTCTTTCTGATATACCCAGCTCATTTGCCGCCAGCTTCCGTTTGCCCTTGTGCTTTTTTAGCGCTTTGCGGATCAGGTCGGATTCTTTATCGACCAATGACAGTGATTCCTCCACTTCCTCGGCATCCTGCGTGATATTATACGGATTTGAGTTGATGTTATTGCTATTCGCGTTGATAACGGGTTTTTGTAAAGTAAATTGCTGGTCGTTTGAACCCGGAATATCAATATCGCGATAGAGCTGATTTAATGTCTGGCTGGAGTGGTTGATGGAGACTCCCCCGTGCTCGATAATATCCGCAACAAGCTTTTTCAGCTCCACCATATCCCGCTTCATATCAAACAGCACCTTGTACAAAATATCCCGTTCAGAAAAATCTTCCTTCGGCTGATTGTCCACGCGCATGGGCAGGTTCCTCCCGCCTTCTGCTGGTATGTAGCTCAGCAGCGTTTGCGCAGTGATCGTGCGGTCGCGCTCGAGGACAGCCAATTGCTCGGCCATATTTTTAAGTTGCCTGATATTGCCCGGCCACGAGTAATTGATCAAAACCTGCTGGGCCTCTTCGTCCAGTTGAATTGGCGGCGTGCGGTATTTATCGGTAAAATCAGAGGTAAATTTCCTGAACAACAGGTAGATATCTTCTTTCCGGTCGCGCAGCGGCGGGATGCGAAGCGGGACGGTATTTAAGCGATAGTACAGGTCTTCCCTGAATTTTCCGTTCTTCACGGCGTCAAAAACATCCACATTGGTAGCTGCAATCACGCGCACATTTGTCTTCTCCACCTTTGACGAGCCGACCTTAATGTACTGGCCCGATTCCAGCACTCTTAGCAGGCGTGCCTGGGTGCCCAGGGGCATTTCGGCAATTTCATCTAAAAATATGGTGCCGCCATTTACGGTTTCAAAATAGCCTTTCCGTTCGCCCACCGCGCCGGTATAAGCGCCTTTTTCGTGGCCGAATAATTCCGAGTCGATTGTACCTTCGGGGATAGCGCCGCAGTTCACAGCAATGAACGGCCCATGCTTGCGCGGGCTCATCTGGTGAATGATGTGCGAAAACACTTCCTTACCGCTGCCGCTTTCCCCGGTTATCAAAACTGAAATATCCGTAGGCGCAACCTGGTTGGCTATATCTATTGCCCGGTTAAGTAACGGCGAGCTGCCGATGATACCGAAGCGTTGTTTTATTTCTTGTATTTCCATACCCCAAACCCCCTGAAGAGGGCTTTTTAATTGGTTAATAACATTATTCAGTACCCCAAATTTGAAGCCCCCTTCAGGGGGTTTGGGGGTTAAATCACCTTTCCGATCAGCGTCGCCGTAGTAGTCCTTTCTACCAATACGTTTACATAATCTCCGGGTTTATAATCTTCTCCGACAGGGAAAACAACCATTGCGTTATGATCACTCCTGCCGCAATAATCTTTGTCCGATTTTTTTGAAAAACCTTCTATCAGTACTCTTTGCACTTTACCCAGTTGACTTTGCAGCCTTAAGTATGAGTGTTCCTGCTGTTTGGCGACCACTTCCTTTAGGCGACGGCGTTTTACATCCTCAGGAATATCGTCGGCATACCGCTTTGCCGCTAAAGTTCCCGGCCGTTCCGAGTACATGAACATATAGGCAAAATCATACTGCACATAGTCCATCATGCTTAACGTCTCCCGGTGTTCATCCTCCGTTTCGGTGCAAAAACCAGTGATCACGTCAGTGGATATTGCGCATCCGGGGATGATCCTGCGGATGGCGTCAATCCTGCTCATGTACCACTCTCTATCGTAAGTGCGGTTCATCAATTCCAATACCCTGCTGTTGCCCGATTGTACCGGCAAATGGATGTAATTGCAGATATTGTCGTACTTATTTATCGTGTATAACACTTCATCGGTAATATCTTTTGGATGCGAGGTTGAAAACCGAACGCGCAGCTCCGGACTCACCTGCGCAACCATCTCCAGCAAATTGGCGAAGTTGACTGCGGCCTCACCTAAATCCTTTCCAAAGGAGAGGACTTTCTCATTCGTTTCAACCGAGGTACCGTCTTCAGAACCCTCTCCTTTGGAGAGGGCAGGGTGAGGCGCCTTCCATTTATACGAATCCACATTCTGGCCCAGCAAAGTCACCTCGCGGTAACCCTGGTTAAACAGTTCGGTACATTCGTTAACGATCGATTGCGGGTCGCGGCTGCGCTCGCGGCCGCGGGTAAATGGCACCACGCAAAACGAACACATATTGTCGCAGCCGCGCATAATAGATACGAACGCATTTATACCGTTGCTGTTGAGTCGCACGGGGCTGATGTCGGCATAAGTTTCCTCGCGCGATAACAGCACATTCACCGCTTTCTGGCCATCGTCCACCCGGTCGATCAGGTTAGGTAAGTCACGATAGGCATCAGGACCCACCACCACATCAACAAGTTTCTCTTCCTCCAAAAATTTCGATTTCAGCCGCTCGGCCATACAGCCTAATACGCCAACCACCAAGCCCGGATTTTTTACTTTCGCAATGGTAAAATCCCTGAGGCGGTTGCGCACACGCTGCTCCGCGTTTTCCCTGATGGAACAGGTATTGATGAAGATCACATCTGCTGCATTGTAATCGCCGGTAGTTTCAAACCCTTTATCCTGCAAAATTGAGGCAACGATCTCGCTGTCCGAAAAGTTCATGGCGCAGCCATAGCTTTCGATATAAAGCTTACGGCCATTGTGTTTACCAGTATTCTTCTCCAACACCAGGGCTTCCCCCTGCCTGCTCTCGTCGTGTGCTTTTTCGCTTATCCCCAAATCAATCATCAAATAAAAAAATTTAGCCCGCAAAAATACATAAAATTTAAATAAAAGATGACATATTGTCATGGATAATGTGAATTGAACGTAAAGATACGAGCACCAGGAATCAAGGAAGAAAGGTAGTCTCCGGCAGACAATCGTGTTTAAAAACTACTGGTTGTTTGTATGACGATATATCGATAAACCGGAACGGCTCTGTGATCGAACCAGCGGTGCACCCGGAACACCTGAACCACCTGGAACACCTGAATACACCTGGACCACCTGGACCGCAAATAAATTCTGTAATTTGTTTGGATTTATCAAGAATTTTATGTATTTATTCACAATTCCGTAAACCCAAATCAAGTGCTCCGACTTTCAAACGCAGTCTCCCCATGATATCCGCCGCGTTATGGCATAAACCAAATCTTTCTATTAAATTTAACTTCTCATCCCAATTTGTCCTGACCCTGGTTCTTCATTCCCATAGCTAACAAATTTTGTACTTTGGTGTTATACTACAGCTTTTTGAGAGTAAAAAAATGAGTTCAAAACTACCCGGCACCCAAAAAATTCCACTGTGGCCATTTATTGTTTTGGCTGTTTTACTTATTGCCGGAGGGGCTACTTATTACTTCTATGATCAATATATGACCGGCAACCGCTGGAAACCAATCTTACAAAGACAACTAAAAGACCTGGTTTTAAAAACCAGCGACAGCCTTTACAGGATTGAATACTCGGACTTCGACCTGAACATACACTCAGGGAATGCAACAATTTATAATTTTAAACTGATGCCCGACACCCTGGTTTACAATAGGCTGGTGAAGGAGAGAAAGGCGCCCGACAATTTATTTATCCTTACCGTTAAAACGTTGTCGATAAAAAATGTTGGCGCAAAAAAGGCCTACCGCGAAAAAATATTGGATATCGACGATATCACCATCGACAAACCCAACCTAACGGTAATCAGTAAACGTTATGACTTTAACGACACGGTAAAAGTGGGTAAACCTAAAACGCCTTACCAAATCATCAAAAAAGTACTCAAACAATTGCATATCGATTCGATAGCCTTAAACGACATCAGCCTCCATTATATCAACAAAAACAAACCGGTAATAAAACAAACCTCCCTGCAGCATATAGACATCGCGGTCTCCGACATTTTCATCGACTCGCTATCCGGGCAGGATCCAAAACGGTTTTATTACACAAAAGATATTAATGTAACTGTGCACGACTATCATACCGGTACTCCCGATAGGTTATATAATGCAAAGCTTAAAAAGATATTTTTCTCTACCGCGCAAAGGCGGATACAGTTGGACAACATATCGCTTTTGCCGCGGTATAGCCGAAACGACTTTTATACCAAAACGGGCGTTACGGGGGATATTTACAACCTTAAGTTTAAAAGGATAGACATTGATGATATTGACCTGCAGGATTTTTTTCGGGCGCAAAACCTGTATGCCGGCGTGATGAACATTAAAGGTGCTGATGTGCAGATATACACCGACAATGCATATAAAGGCAAAAAAAGCAGTAAGATAGGTAAGGATCCGGAGCAGTCCCTGCAAAAAGTGGCTTTGGACATGTGGCTGAAACGCATCAATGTGAATGACGCGCGGATTAGCTACGCCGAAACGGATGCCATAACCAAAGCGACCGGCGAAATATTATTCACCCATACGAATGCTTATTTTTCGAACGTAACGAACGATGACGATCAGAAAAAGAGGAACCCGATTATGCGCGCCAGCATCCGTACGCGATTTATGGATGCGGCCCCCTTCCAGGTTAATTTTAAGTTTGACCTGGCTTCGCCTGCGGGAGCGTTCAATTATTCAGGAGAATTGGGAAAATTTGATGGCCGGGTGCTGGACAAACTGGTAAAACCGCTGGCGATGGTGCATGTGCAGTCGGCTGATATTGAAAAGCTGGACTTTAACGTTAATGCCAGTAACTATAGCGGCAAAGGGAACGTACAGTTTTATTATAGTAACTTAAATATCCAACTGTTAAAAAAGGTTGACGGTAAGGATGAGCTGCAAAAGCAGGGATTTATATCGACATTGGCTAATAACCTGATCATTGATCGTAACAATCCCGATAAAAATGGCAGCTTGCGGCCCGGCCCGGTTGATCTGAAACGACCGCCTGATGTCTCGTTCTTCAGCTTTTTATATAAGGCGCTGCTGGATGGTATAAAGCCAAGCGTTGGCTACGATAAAAAAACAGAAGGCAAAGTAGCGCGGGCCATTGTAAAAGTTACCACGACAGTTACGAAAGTTGACAGTTTAATAAGCAGATTTAATAAATTTAAAGACGCCAGGAAGGCCCGGCGCGCGGCGCGTAAAAAAGAGCGGCAGGCAAAAAAAGATTCGCTAAACAAACTAAAAGAAAGTAAAGGAAGTTAATGGCAATTACCGTTTTCAGGAAGAAGTGGCATAAGATAACGGCAATTTGTTTTGCCGTTTTTATTGCACTCATCCTTCTGGTGGCGTTGCCGGTTAACAGCTATTGGTCGCCGATATTGGCGAAGGAGGTTAAAAAGATCGTATTAAAAAGCAGCGACAGCTTGTACAAGGTTAGCTTTACATCGGCTGAATTGCATATCCTTCGTGGCACGATCGATATTTTTAATATCAGCCTTAAGCCGGATAGCGCCGTTTATAACCGCAGGAAGAAACAAAACCTTGCCCCGAATAACCTGGTTGAGATGCACGTAAAACGTCTTACCTTATCCCATATTCACCCCTTCAAACTGTATTTTCAGCACAAGCTCGATATAGGCGAAGTCGTGCTTGACCAGCCCGTGCTCGACATCAGTTACTTGTTGAACCACAAGAAAGATACTGTTCTGGCACACCGTCAAACGGCATGGAAAAGGATATCCAAAAGCCTTCACTCCGTTCATATCGGCGATATCCTGCTTGGCGATGTAAAGCTGAAATATGAGGACTATTCGGGAAATAAGCTGGCTATTTCTGAACTGAGAGAATTAAACCTGAGCGCTCACGACCTGCTGATCGACTCCTTCACACAGATCGACCGGTCGCGATTGCTGTATTGTAAAGACATAGTGGCCGAACTAAATAATTACTCAGCAAAATCACCAAACGGCCTATACATCTACAAATTCGATCATGTAAAATTATCTACTTTACATTCGAGGCTAAATATCGAAGGGCTAAGCTTAAGACCCGTTCAAAAAGATAAGTTTTTTTCCAAAAGCAACGATGACAAGTTTGCCTTTCGGCTGGACTCTTTGCAACTGGACAATTTCGATTTCCTTAATTATCACAAATACAGGATCATCAACGCGTCAAAAATGACGTTTAATAAGGGCAGCCTCGATGTATTCGGCAACCCAAAAAAAACTCCGCGAACCACTGACAGGGTAGTTACCTTTCCGAACGCCGGGCTTTCTAATATGAATACGGATTTGAAACTGGATACCGTAATACTGCACCACATGGATGTTTTTTATACGGAGTTTAATCGAAAATCCAACCGGACGGGCACTATTTCCTTTAACAACACTAGTGGTAGCTTTTCAAACATCACCACTCGTCCGGAGGTTTTGAAAAAAAACAACCTTTGCCATGTTGATCTCAGCACTTTATTTATGAACCAGGCCAAATTAAAACTAAGTTTTGTTTTTAATTTGACCGGCGAAGACCGGGCATACGACTATAAGGGCGCCCTGGGTCCGATGAATTTGAAAGCCATTAACGCTGCAACAATTCCTTTAACCCTTCTCAAAATACAAAACGGCACTTTAAAGCAAATGAATTTTGACTTTAAAGCGGACCGTACAATTGCAAAAGGGAAATTGGTAATACTATATAATGATGTAAAAGTGACCCTGCTCAAGTACGATTCCCTTTTCAATACGTTGCAATCACAACCTGTTGCAACGTTATACGCCAATAATTTCATCCTTAAGCACAACAATCCTGATGCAGCCGGGGCGACGCCGCGGGTAGCCTATGTCACCGAAAGGCGGTCAACGGAAACGCCTTTTTTTAAGTATACCTGGCACACGCTGCTGGCAGGTATTAAACCCTCTATTGGCCTTGACAAGAAAACCCAGGATGCCACAATTGCCCTGCTCAACCAGTTGTCGGAAGACAAGAAGGCGCGTAAGATCAAAAAATTACAGCGACAGCATCGAAGGGCGGAGCGACGCCTGAAACGGGCGGAAAAAGCGCGGCAGAAAGGGGACTGATGGGTAAACGGCGCGCCGAACTCGTCATGGCGGGTACCCGCCGGCCCTCCCGGAAAAACAGGGCATGACGTTGGGCGGAATATTGGTTGATTAAAAATATGTCATTTCGACGAGGTACGAGGAGAAATCTTATACAAGCGGCGGGGTATGCCGGCATGACCCAAATGCGAAGCGTTTAAGATCTCTCCCTGCGGTCGAGATGACAAAGATGCTGTTCCATTAACGTTGATTATCAGTGAGTTATAAATATGTCATTATAAAGAACAGCCTGTCCCGACTAAGTTTCGGGAAAGCCACCTCTGCATAAGCTAATCAATGGTCCGTTATATGCAGGGTTACTGTCGGCCGCGCGCCCTGCCCCATAAAATTTCGTTTCGTTGACGGTCTGTTGCAGTCCAACAATTTGTAGGGATCGTTCCTCGCAGCAACGACGGGCTGGTTAACCTTCCAATTAAAAATCTCCGCCCATGCAACACTTTGCCTCTCAACTACATCTTATCAGCAAACAAAACATCATGAAAAAAATCGCCCATACATTTTTTGCTGTAATACTGGTATGTACAGCAACTTTAACAGCCTTGGCACAATCGGGTGAAACCCGGCAGGTATCAGGCTTTAACAGCGTAGCCTCGTCAGGCCCGTTTGATGTGCATGTAAACATTAACGGGACAGAAAGCGTGAAAATTTCGGCCAGCTCAAAGATCATCAATGAAATTGAAACAATTGTTGAGGACGGCACGCTAAAGATAAAATTTAAACATCACGACAATTGGTACCATAACGAAGATTATGGCCAGATAGACGTGTACGTTACCGCCAAATCGCTTTCGGCATTGGTAAATGCGGGTTCGGGATCAATTAAGGTGGAAGGAACCGTTAGCGGCGGCGATGTAAAGCTGGTTTTAAGCGGATCGGGCGACATCGAAACATCGGTTAAATCGGGCAACCTTCATGCTACCATCAGCGGTTCAGGCACCATCAATATGAAGGGCAGCGCCGACGAAGCGAAAGTAATGATCAGCGGCTCCGGAGAGGTTAAAGGCAAGGGGTTAAAAGCCAATGACGCCTCGGTTACCATAACAGGTTCGGGCAACGTGTATTTAACCGCTGATAAAACCGTCGCCGCCCGTATAGTAGGTTCCGGCAGCGTGATTTATTCGGGCAATGCCACCATAACCGAGAGCAAAACCATCGGCTCAGGCAGCGTGAGTAAAGAGGATTAAGTCTTGAGTCGTAAGTCTTGAGCAAAAAGTCTTGAGCCGACAGTCTTGAGTCGACAGTCTTGAGTCGACAGTCTTGAGTCAAGGTAAATAATTAAAATCTACGGGGGTTGTTTCAACAGCGCCTGTCATTCTGTTCAAACCAAGGGGATATTAATGATAATTCATTTTTATCCCTTTTTTTTACGTTAAATGCAAAATATTGCGTCCCTGCTTTTCTAAAGCGCAACTGCTTACTGTAACAACAATTTTAAGTTGACACCGAAATTGGTAAATGCCGTATTAAACGTTTGCGAAGTGTACGGCCGGGTAATATTGGAATCGTAAAACAAATTGAGGGTGAAACGCTGGTTAAGTAACCAGTCGACCGACGGCCTTACCGTAATGTTTTGTGCGCCAGCCGATACCTGGGCCTCCTGTACATCGGCCTGGTAAATGAGGGTTTTGGTATCCTGCAGCGAAAAATCCACCTTAAAATTCACGTCATTATGCTGCCTGCTGGCAAATAAGCCAAACGGAAAAACAAAGTTTTTATCGTGATAGCCAAAGCCAAATACCAGCGCTGTTTGGTTCAGTTGCGATAATTGACTGTTCAGTACGCTCAGGCTTAACGAGCGGCTTTGCCTGTACTCCAGGTTGGCGGTCATTCCATTTTTAAACCGGCCGTTCATGCCGATCAACGGAACAAATTGCTCGAAAATAGTAACCGAGGAGAATTGATATTGAGGCAGGAAATCATTATTGGCATCCCGGGAGACTGCCGCGCCATTAGCTTCCTGGTATTGCAGCAGGGTACTATAGCCGCTGACCGTATATGACGAGCGATAACCATGTGTAACATCAAACGATTCGAAAATATCGCTGAACATGGGAATATGGCTTAATCCGTTATAGGTGATCTGCCAGTTGGGGATCGGGATATCCGGAAATTGGCTCAGGTTGGAATTGGCAGGGTTTTTACCGGTATACGCCGCCAGGAAGGCCGGCACTACCACATTTTGCGAGACCGCACTGTAGCCATCCGCGTAACCATTTATCGGCGGACCTGTTGAATTTGGATTTTGGGCGCCTAACCGTTTAGATATGGCCTGGCGGTCGGCCTCAAATTTTTGAAAAGCGGCGGAGATATTATTGGCGCCACTGATCTTTGAAAAAGCAGTTCCGATACTTAAATAAGATATGGCGTAATCGCCGGAGGTTACAGGGTTATAGCTCTGGATGTCATTTTGCCCGTCGATCGATTTAAAGTTGGTTTGATAGGTATGGTCGGCAGTTTTAAATGCGCTTAACTCGATCCTCAGATCTTTGATCGGTTGGATGGTGCTCTTTAATTGCAGATTTTCATTAAAAGTGGTCACATACAGTTGGTTTTGAAGGGTATCAGTACTGATCCAGCCGTGGGCTATCGCGGTTGCGCGCAGATCGCCCTGGCCACCCAGCAAAAATCCTAACCCCGGCGCGCCAAAATTCACATCTTCGCCCAAAAAGTTCGATTGGGGCAGATACCCCGGGATAAAAGTACCGTCTGTTCGTGTAAACGTACCGCTCACCGTTTTTACGCTCGTGAGTAAACCCACCAAAAACTTACTGAGCCCATTGGTATTTTCAGCGCTTTGGGCCGCCTTAACAAAGGCAAATTTCTTATACAACGTTTCCAAATTTAAAGTAGGATCGAGTTGTATCGTGCGCGAGTTTTGGATAGAGTTACCTATGTCAAACTGTGGGTCGTCGATAGCAAACAGCGGCTGGCCCTGCCAGTTAAAATGCGTACTGTAATGGGCCGTCAAAGTTGCCCAATCCATAAAAGGTATTTTACTTAGTGGTACGTTATATGTAAAATTAATGGTATGATTATAATTGGTTGTGCGGCCCAGGTTTAAGATATTGTGCCACAAGGTATCCAGTTTAAGCCCGTTGAGCGTACCGTAAGGTTCGTCAACCGTCGACAAATTTGTAGCGTCGATATCCATCGATAAGGATTTCGTCAGGTTCCAGCCGAGGCCATAAACGCGGGTCACGGTAAATGTTTTATTGAACGTTGTGGGGATATTTAAGCTATCAGTCGGGTCATTGTTACGGGGCGAATTTTGCGAATAAAAGCGGTCAAAACTGATACTAAAATTTAGCCGCGACGGCCATAAACTGTAATTAATGTCCTTGATCAGCGCAAGCGAATTTTTTTTGATGATCTTAGAAAACGGAGAAAAATATTTAGGCTGATCGGTATAATTATAGGCCAGCGCCATTTTATAAGTCTTCTCAATATCCGTCAATGTCACAAAATCATGGTGCTGGTATTCGCTGTACGCGATGGTTGCGTTCCAATTCTCCAGGTCGTATACGTGTTTTTTAGCCTTCGGATCAGTGTAAGCCTTATGCACATTTGTGAAGTTTACGCTCCGCCGCAGGGTGTAATCCTCGGAAGCATTTCTGATCGAATCTTTCTGTTTGGCCGTCGGCGCGGCATTGATCACATCTTTTAACAGGATATCGCCCGAATGCGGGTCATATTCAGGCGTGCTCACCTGTGTGGATACATTTACATAAGCCGGTATGTGCACCCCGCTCTTTGCAGGGAAAAACTTGCCAAGCTCGACGTTGGCGGTAACGTTATAGCCGTTCACATTGTTCAGGCTGCGGTCTTCCATCCTTGAGTCAAGTGTACCGAAGCCGGCGGTGGTTTTGTTACCGGATACCGCAATGTCGGCAAAGTCGGCCAGCTTAGCTTCTGCCTTGCCTATGGCTGCCCATCCCCCTTTCTCGTTAAAGTTGGTCATGCGCAGTTCGTCGAACCACACGGTACCTGATTTTGGCAAGCCATCGTCGGTGCTTGAGTTAACCGAAGTTTTCAGCGGGTTACGTACGCCGAGCATAATGGTCGTCACGATGCCAAGGTCGGGATTGCCCACCACGGTGATCTTGTTATGCCCGTCCGAAACCACAAAAGGCATGGTAAGCGGCCATGGCTGCCCATTAAACCGGGCATTATCGCGCGCCAGTTTGGCATTGGTAAGCAATGACAACCGGAGTGCGAGTTCGTTTGCCGAGGGCCAAATCACATTGGGGTCGCCGGTTCCTGACGGGGTTATCTGGAGCGGTATTTCATACTCGTAGTAATTTTGAAGATAATCAGACCCGATACGAATAAAAGCGCTGATATCTCCGTTTCTTAATCCGGCGCCTTCGCCGTGGATAAACATGTCTATTTCCTTATACTGGCGCAGGTCGTTATTAAATAATTTAAAGGCGGCACGCGAATAGCCGTCGTTCAGGTTATTTACCAAAACCGATAGCGACTGTTCGTTCAGCTTGGTATTTGCCTGTAAGTTACTATAATCTGTTTGGCGGTTAATTCCGGGCGGCACTACATAGGGTACAGGGCTTCTGGTGCCGTTTTCCTCAATGTTAACTGTCTCCACGTCGATGGTCGAGTTATCAAGCGGGGGGTTAATGAGCGCAGGATCGGCAATAACCTGGGTTGGGTCATTCTGTGTGTTAAATGCCGTCCAGGTACCGCGTACCAACTGGTAAGTAGCCAGGCGAAGCACGGCAGTATCAGCAAAGTTTGCCAGGTACGTGCGCATATAGCGTATCGATTTAAAATCCTGGATGCTGCCTACGGTGTTTGAGAAAGAATTAATAGGTATCCGGAACTGGTACCAGTTAACCGTTGTGGTGTTGCCATTGGCCAGCGTTACCTTTGCCTGCTGTACGTCGGTGACATATTTTTGACCAAGCGCCAAACTCTGCGGGGTCAGGTGCAAACGGTACTCGAAGTATTCGTCGTCCTGGTCCATGTTATTATCGTGGTTCACATCCTCACCATCCGGCAGCGCGGTTGAAGCGGAAGTTTGGAGGCCAAGTAAAGCCTGCGATTGCTGCGAAGTTGGCGAGTTACCCTCCGTACCATTGTATCGGCTGTAACGCTGCAGAATGCCGGCGCCGGCCTGGTCAAGCGGCGGTCCCTGGTAATACTGGTAGTCGTCGGATGAAGGGTCGGCCGCGAATGCCGCTCCGGCGGTGGCATTTACCTGGGTTTTTACCTGGTTTACCACGTCCGAAAACTGGGTTCTTTCATTCGCGTCGTTCAGGCCATCCAGACCTACGTCCTGCAAAGCCCTTGATGCCGGGTCGCTGTCAAACGAGTTTACAACGGGTTGTATGGTTGGTTCCCGGCCCCAAACGGTGGTTGTGGTATTATTGGTGGTCCCATCAACCGGAAGGCCGTTTTCAAGACTTTTTTGACCGTCCTTTAATATATCTTCCGAAATTTCGCCCAGGTCGATATACATGTCGCCGCCTGTCGAGCTTGGTTTATTGATAAACGGATCCATCATCCAAAATTGGATGTATTGCACATTCAGATCCTGGAAATCGCTCGAGTTGATCCCCCTGAAAATGCCGCCCCAGTTATTAGCCGGGTTTTGCAGCGTACCGTCACTGTTTAACCCGGTGGTGGTGTAGTTGTACGGGCCGCGCACCATTGGGTAAAATGCAAGGTCCAGTGTGGCAATCGGCAATGGCTGACCTGTGGGCGATTGCTTAAAAGGAAATACTTCAGTTTCCAGGATTTGCCGTACGTAGTTGTTCGACAATTCATTACGGCTGACAGGGATAGTACTGCTGGTATAAAATATAGGGTCGATGTTATAAAATGCCAGGCGTGCGCGGTGATAGCCGTAGCTCAGGTCATTAAATGCATTGTAATCCTTGCCCCAGGGCTCAGCGGGATTGTTAGGCACACCCGAAATAAACCATGAACTTGCACTGCTCAGGTCAATATAGGATTGAGCGCTTTCAAAATCGTCGAGATAAGCGGTACCATTCTTTGATCCGGCAAAATTCAGCGCGGAGGGATTGCCGGGCAAAAGTTGCGCAAATTCGCCATTAAAGCTAAATGAGGACGGCACTTTTGTATGGACCAGCGGAATTTTATCAACTAACCGGGTAAGGAACCGGGAAGGCGAGGTATAATTGGCATCAAAGCCGTACATGGTATTTGATATGGATTCCTGCCCGATAATTTCATTTTGAGTGATCGGCTGCTCGGTAAGGTGCATCAAAGTGGCGCCTAAACTCAACTTATCGTTCACCTGGTAATCAAACCTCGACCCAAATAACGATTTCTGCTGCACACCAAACAATTCGTTATTTTCAACTTTTACCGTGATGGGCTGGCCGGAAGTTAGCAAAGCCTGGTTAAGTATGGTGATCCGCCCGGCGTTGTAGTCAATGGTGTAATCTGTTCCTTCCACCAGCGTCGTTGCGCCGGCATTTACCACCACCGATCCTTGCGGAATGTTTACCGCATTTAACTGGTACGATGAACCTGACGTGGCCGAATAGGTTCCGGAGATGGTGTACCTGTTTAAATTTTGAAAATATTGCTTTGCCGAAAACTGCGTGGAATCGTACAGCGGCTGGTAAACATATCGGTTACGCAGGTCCGTCTCGCCGGGCGCGAATTTCGCCGCCAGGTCGGCGCCGAATGGCTCAAGCGTGGGAAAAATGATTACACCATTATTTGCATCAATCGTTATTCCGTCCAAAAAGTCGAAATAGCCATCCGGCTGCTTGTTTTGCTGTGCGTCCAGGTTATCGAGGTCGGTAAGCTGCAGCCAAAGTTTCCCTTTGGTATTCTGCCCCTCCTCCATTGCCTGTTTCTGGATGCCTGATTTGTCGTCCAGTCTCGAAATGGTCATCTTAAAATTAGTGGGACTAACCTGCGATGCATTTAACGAGTAAATGTTTTTCATCATCAGGTCCCAGGTGGGCAGCGTGGTTTTTAGTAATTCGTTTTTCAGGAGCTTTACATAAAGGACCTTACGGGTTTGTGCGTTAACGGGCTGATCGCTCGAAAACTCACCCACCTGGTATTCTACCCCGTTATAGGTGTACTGGTAAGCGACCGCCAGCACTTCATCATTATTTAAGGCGGTTTTTAGGCTGATATAACCTAATTGAGGATGAAGGGTAAATTCCTGCGCTGTTAACTGCCTGGCATAAACCAATTTGGCAAAGTTGTCCGACCCGCCGGTAGTCGCAAAATAACTTGCAATACCGTTTTGCGGATCATAGGTTAAACGGGCGCTTGCCGGCAAGTTTCTGAGCAGTGAGTTTGATTGCTGCTGGAAACCGGGGGTAGTAGTTCCGGCCGGCAACCCCGAAAAACCTGCACCACCGCGCACCAGTGTGGTGTTATGCGGGTTGTTTTCACCCAGGTCGAGGAACGCCAGTACGTCCCGCGAGTTTGTGGTGCTGTTTACCCTGTTGGTTACCCACACCTCTATTTTAGTAATATTTACATTTGAGCTGATAATGGGTATGTTGGCCAGGGCCTTGTTATAATTGTTGCGGAAAAACTGCGACAGGAAGAAGTGACGGTTGGCGTCATAATCTGCCGATGTAGCCGTAAAACTTCCTTGCTGCGATCCGTTGCTGATGGTAATGGTTTGCGGCTGCGACCGCTGTTGGGAAAAAATGCTGGTGACCTTCAGTTTACCGAATTTCAACTGCGTTTTTACGCCAAATAAAGCCTGGCTGCCCGTTATAAGCGTTGTTGGCAAGGGCATGCTCACGGTACCCAGCTCTACCTTTTGAATGATCTCATCCTGGTGCCCTGTGTACTCCAGTTTTATCTGGTTATCAAACTGGAACTGGGCGTCGGTGTTGTAGTTGGTGGTAATTTTTAATTTGTCACCTACGGTACCGGTTACATTTAACTGTATCTTTTGATCGAGATTAAAATTGAACTGCTTACGTTGAATGGTATTAAAAAGCGGGTTATCGTTTTGATTGATCTGACCGGAAACAATTGCTTCCGCCGAGCCCTGCGGTCGGATATTAATATCGGATCCGCCGAATATCTGCTCAAAAGTTTTATTGCGGATACTGATGGTTGGGATAAAACCGGGCTGCGCCGACTGGTAAGTATAATCAGTAGATAATTTTTTAAAATAGCTCCGCTGATTTTCCCTGATGACAAGGTTAAGGTAGTCATTAAAAGTTAAATACTGGGGCGGGCGGTATAACAGGTTGCCTACCCGTTCATATAAAACATATAGGTTGGTGACCGGGTCGTATTCCACGGTGCGTACCAGGTTTGGCGGAATTGTATCAAAAATACCCTGCCTTAAACGCAGGTGGGTTGTTTGCGGAAGCGTTACCGGAATGGTAACAACAGTTGTATCTTTTTTTGAGGTTTGAGCCTTCTGTTGAGCATAGGCATTTTGAAGCCCGCAAAACGCAGCGATCAACAAAATTATCAGAAAATTTGGGGTAAAAAATTTAATCAAGACTCAACAAAAAAATCCACGTAATTATAAACTTTTTAAAGCAAACTTTATCAATTGTTCGACGGACAAATCGCCACTATTTTTATTTATTTCCTGCTCAATTACCTTTTCGGCGGCCTGCCTGGCAAAACCCAGCATAACCAGCGCGGAAAGGGCCTCCTCCCTCACTGTTTTGTTCAATGGCGCCGGGCTCAGCGTATCGGTGCCCTCCTTACGCAGCTTGTCCTGTAACTCAAGGATGATGCGTTGCGCGGATTTTGGCCCGATCCCTTTTATTCGTTGTATCAACGAAACGTTTCCCGAAATTATAGCGGCCTGTATCTCCTCGGGCGTCACGGACGACAGCATCATCCGGCCCGTGTTCGGCCCTATGCCGGATATGGAGATCAGGTGCAGAAAGAGGCGTCGTTCACCCTCATCTACAAAACCGTATAAGGTGTGCGCATCTTCTTTTACATGCAGCCAGGTAAACAGCTTACAGCGCTCGGCGTTCCCCAGCTTTGAAAATGTATTTAAGGAGATATTGATGTGATAACCCACTCCGCCCGCATCAATAACCACAAATGCCGGACTTTTAAAAACTAATTTACCATCAATATAAGCGTACATTTTTGTTTGGTTAAAGGCGAAAGGTAAAAGGTGAAAGGTTTTTTGACTATCCTGATCCTCAATAGTTCAAACTACCCCCATGCGCCCTTTTATCTTTCACAATTTATCGTTTTACTATTCAAATTTTAACTTACCTCCATTCAACTTTCACCATTCACCATTCAATGTCGTTTACTTACGGGTTCTCCTGAGCATTTTCGCCTCATCCTAAATCCTTCTCCAAAGGAGAAGGACTTCGATTCACAGCGGAAAACTGCCTTTTTTAAG
>Ga0068856_100000669_pt1 | contig 37212 bp, 40 predicted proteins | sample KBSCornC62_FD_66595 | JGI IMG/M metagenome (GOLD analysis project Ga0068856, IMG submission 66595) | Corn rhizosphere microbial communities from Kellogg Biological Station, Michigan, USA - KBS Corn C6-2 | ecosystem: Host-associated > Plants > Roots > Rhizosphere > Soil ...
GAGATTAATGAGATGGTCCGCCGCCGAGTACGATAACTCGGCTGTTCACATCTGGAGGATCATCACAATGCACATCGCATCGATCGGCATCGATCTGGGCAAGACCACCTTTCACCTGGTTGCACTGGGAGAGCGTAACAAAGTTTTCGTTCGCAAGAAGTTCTCACGTGCACAGCTGTTGACCCACACCGCAAAAATACCTTCCGCACTGATCGGCATTGAAGCCTGTGCGGGCTCGCATTTCCTGGGGACGCGGCTGCGAGAACAAGGGCACGAGGTACGGCTGATCCCTGCCCAGTTCGTAAAACCGCAGCGCAGCACTGCCGATGATCCGGCGAGCTTTTTGAAGGGCATGAATGCGGCTTTATGCGGCAATACGCAGAGCCAGTTCGTCACCGCTGCCTATGTTCACCTCAATGCACAATTAGAAGAGCTGCGCTATTCGGCCGCAGGCCATCCGCCCATGCTGTTGCTGCGCAACGGTGCAATCACCAGGGTTTAAGAAAATGGATTGATGCTCGCCGCCTTCGACTTTGCCTCTTACGCCAATGCGGTGCACAAGCTTGAATCCGGCGACCGGATTCTTCTCTATACCGACGGGATCGTAGAGGCCGCGAACGCCTCCGGCGACTTCTTTGGCCAAGATTCTCTCGGCGATCTCCTGAAAAGTACCGCGAAGCTCTCTTCTTCTTCTGCAGCCGATTCAATCATGACGTCGGTCCGCCGCTGGTCGGCTAGACAGGATGACGATTTGACGGTGCTGGTTTGCGACTACGTGAACAGGTGAATTGGGTGAAGCTGCCAAGAGTGGCTGCCCGACGCAATCGCAGGTGGAGGCAAAAAGGAAGGGACGCTTCCCATGAGGCGGGTAAGCTGTTGTCAACATGATGTATAAAATACTTTACATCATGCATGCTATGTCATACACTGAGACTGCTTTTGGCCCTTAATAAAAGGAGCGAGTAAAGAGGAGGGTAAGAATGTCTTACCGAGAGAGAATCGCCTGGTTATCGCTGAGCGCGATGGTGCTTGCCTACGGGTCATATTTCAGCTTGGTGGCGAGGGATCCTGGCCCTTGGGAGCCGTGGCCTCACCAGCACCCGCTCGGGTTGTTTGCCCTGGCAACGATTGTGCGGGTGCTCATCTTGGGTGGTGGCCATCTTTATCTCCGTTTCGGTTTTCCGCTAGAGGAGCGTCCGCCGCTTGACGAGCGGGATCGCACCATCGAGCACCGCGCGATCAATGCGGCCTATTATGTGCTCATGGCCGGAACGATCGTGGTGGGCTGCTTTATGCCCTTCAATTCCGGCGGATGGGCCATCTTCAATGCCGCGATCTTCTGGATCGTTGCTGCGGAAATCGTTCACTACGGCGTAGTGGTGGCGAGCTATCGCGGGCAGACGGCATCATGACGCAGGGATCGATTTCGAATCGGATTCGCACCCTGCGTTTTATGAACGGCGAAATGTCGCAGGCCGAGCTAGGACAGCGAATCGGCCTCACGCGGCAGACCATCGCTGCCATTGAGGCGGGGAAATACTCGCCGTCCTTAGAAGCTGCGTTCCGTATTGCCCAAGTCTTCAAGGTGCCGTTGGGAGAGGTATTCCAGTGGGACGCGAACGCCACTTCCTCGAAGGATGGTTCGTAGTTGCCAGGAACTGCCTGCACCCCGTGCGGGGCATAGCCGAAATAAAGCAATTTCTTCTTGCGGTGAGTTATTGATTCTCGGAAAAGGCGTGTTTTAGACACGCCTTTTTTCCCCGAGCACTACGCGGCTGCCTTATGGACGGAGGGCGCCTCGGCTTCTTTCTCCGAGTACGCCCAAGCACCTGCGAGCGTGCCTACTAGGACTTCCACCAGAGCTACGCCGGCGGTGATGACGAGCAGCCGTGTGGGAAACAAGCCAAGGGCATAGGTGCTGAGGTTCGAAAGAAATACAGCAAGTGCCCAAGCTACCAGTCCGGCGCGAACTGCGGTCATCGCTCCGGCGCCATACCGTGGACGAACCGCCGCGTAAATCCAAACCGCTGTGATGCCAAGCAAGAACCCCCAAATATTGAACGTCACGATCGCGGTTGTCGAGATCGCCGCGGGCCGGCCCAGGGCCTGCATCGTATTTGCCCAGGATTCGCGCAGAACCACTCCATTTGTAACGTACTCGAAGAGATTGATCACCACGCCCGCCAGCAGACCGCCCAGCACAACTCGAAGCCGATTCGTATGCCTCATCGCATCCTCCTTTGAACGGACGGCGGCCATTATGCACCCTTTCCTGCGGGATGGGAAGGATCGATGAAAATTGCGGGACCGCGGCGATGCCGTCTGATAGCGTCCCACTCCCGTGAAGTAAGTCAGCCTCAGACTTGCGGATGAGGCCAACGCGATCCGGTTCAGGCGTCAGCAGGTTCGATAAAAAAGATCGGCGCGGCGGTTTCCGATGCCGGTTCTTCGTGCCTCGCCATGCGGTCTAGTTTCAAGATCCGGCTGGCGTGAATTTCAGCCAGCCGTCTCTTGGTCGGTATCGAATCGGCATCGCTCCCGCTTTCCTGCTTGTACTCGCGATAGCGCAATTCGCCTTCAATGTGAACGTGAGCACCCTTCTCCAATTTGCCAGCGAACTCAGCCAGTTTGCCCCAGGCGGTGCAACGATGCCACTCGGTGCGGGAGTCGTATTCTCCGTTGCCGTTCTTCCAGCTGGATTTGGTTGCGACGGAAAGCACGGCGACCAGGACGCCATTCTTCGTGGATCTCAGTTGCACGTCGTTGCCGACGAAACCGATGAGGGAAATACGGTTCTGATACATGTGGGAATCTCCTTATTTCTGCCTCGCTTTTATCGCAAGGCCCTCGAGGCAGGTGGTGCCTGCCCGCTAGACTCGGCCCCCCATCTTCGGGGGAGACGGGGGGGAATGCCGCGCCGAACGTAAATCTGTAACTCTGTTCGGGACAAGCCCGACGGGGGGCCGCGTTGCAGAAGCGGAAAGGCTTGACGTCCCGAGAAAGCTGAAGCTATCAGGCTGCCGTTTCCGCGAAGAAGCAGGGAACAAGAAGAGTCGCTCGAAAAACGGTCGTCACTGCGAAGGAAACAGAGGCGAGTACTCACGGTCAACTCCGCTCCGAGTGGCGAAAACGGAAACCGGAATGTGGATTTCCTCGTGGATGACGGCGAAGCTCTATGCGTGGAACAAGCCGGCCGCGAACGCTTCTCAAGTATTCGGGGTAGCCCGGAAGGTTTTGTAGGAGAAACTCTTCTTCCTCGCCGACCCGTTTCCAGATTGTTCGGCAAAATGCTGCCGCTGGCGCCAAAGCGAGCCAGGAACCGATGGCGAGCGCGCTCGAAGGCATGGCAACAAGCATGGCCAAGTAACCTGGATGGCGCATGAAGCGATAGGGCCCGGACGCGATAAGCTTGTGGCCGCGTTCTGGCTGCAGGCGAACCTCAGGCGAGAAGAACGGATTTTCAACCATCGCCCACATTTCTAGCGCCATGGCTCCCGCAAAAAGCGCTAGGCTGGCGTGCCTGGCAGACATCGGTACGGAAGGAATCGAATGCAGGCGCCCGATCTCGAAGGCAGCAACGGCGAGCGTTGCCAGGAAAGCCGCGCCCGCAGAAACTCTTTCCGATGCCCCGCTTTTCGCGGACACGCGCGAACGTTCTTCGGCAAGTCCAGGATCAATGGCAATCATGGTTGCCAGTAGGACGGCGGAGAAGGTCGCTAGATAGTTCCGGAGCGATGAAAGCCGGGTTGTGCCTGCCGCAAGGAACGCGAGAAGCGACACAGATGCGGTCAGGACCATCCATCGAGCAAAGAGTTTCCTCACATGACGAGAATGCTTCAACAATTGAGCCTTTCTAACGATCTGGTTCTATTTCCGGAGAACCATTTCCGTCCCCATTCGGGCGCCGAATTCTGCCGAGGCCGGTCCAGATGCAGCTCGGAGCGGTTCAACCCTGAAATCCGATTGGTGATAGATAGGTTCCGGCAACGCTTTCGTCGCCAGTTTTACCGCAAAGTTTTGGCTGTACTTCTTGTTGTAGAAACCAGGAATCCGGAACACGCGAGTCGCATCTGTCGCCGCCGGGTCGCCCCCGAAACGCCTTGCCAGACCCCGCAGAAGATCTTCGGCATCGTTTTGGGCAATCCCCCCTACGCGCCAGACCACTTGATATTTTCCTGGAGACGTCTGCAGCACATAATTCGGATGAGGCACGCGAGCGTCCTCGTAAATTGTGGCCAGCCTTTGTTGCCCATCTTCGTCCAAATCAACATAAAGATGGCGTATATCCTTTAAATCGGCTTTGGTCCGTCCATTCGCGTGCTCCTTTAGCGTATTCAGGCTCAAATAGATGTCGGACCCGTGCACATTCTTGTGGCGCAACCAGGACTGGAACTCAGGGCTAGCAATCTGCCGCGCCGTCGAAATTCTTTGCAGCGTCTCTTCCGAGTGACGATTTCGCATGACCACCGCGAGCCAATCCTCGGGCTCAAAATTTTCCTGAATGTAGCGTTGTGCCATCGCTTGGGAACGCAACCCGGGGTCGAGATGCCCCGGTTCTTTCGCAGTCCCCGAGCTTCCTAAAGACGCGACCTCCTGCGGGAGTCCGTGGACGCAGGGGATCGGCTCATGTTCGGGAATGAGTTTGTGGAACTCTGGGGTTCCGGGTGGCCGGCTCTCGAGGTTTTTCCGAGGCACGCCCCCGCGCGGCACCCTGTGAATGGAGCCGCGGCCTCGCGCTTTGTTCCCTGGTGGCTTTGAGGGCAGATTTTTCTCAGCGTCTGGGCTGTCGGGCTCGCCCGGAGAGGTCTTCACGGCGCTACCTCCATTCGATTGAAAACGGGTTTGAGGTCGTAACGGTCGAGGTCGGCGTTATAACCAGAAATCTCGACGACTTCGGAGACGAAGCGCTGACCGGGGCGGCGTTCCAGGTGAACGAGAAGATTCAGGGAGTCAGCGATGTTGCTCTTGATTGCCCGATAGGGAAGTTCGACACCACTTTCAAGAACGCAACTGGTGAAGCGGCTGAGAGCTTGCACCGCGGAGTTGGCGTGGAGAGTCGAGATGGTTCCAGAATGCCCGGTGTTCAGCAGTTGTAAGAGGTCAAAGGCTTCTGCACCTCGAATCTCTCCGAGCAAAATGCGGTCGGGTCGGTGCCGCAGGCTTGCCCTGAGCAGCTGTCGAATTGTTATCGGGGGAAATCCAGTTTGCTCTGGCCGCGCCTCAAACCGGACAAGATTGGGCGCTTGAATCTGAATCTCGGCGGTATCCTCGATCACCAACACGCGTTCGTGCCTTGGAATAAAACTCGACAAAGCGGTCAGGATCGCCGTCTTGCCGGTCCCGGTTCCACCCGAGATCAAGATGTTTTGCCGTTCGAGAACGGCCGCTTGGAGCCGCTCCGCAGTTTCTATGCTCAAGGTCTTGCCAGACACCAAGTCCTTCATCGCGAAATATCTGGCGTTGAACTTGCGAATCGTCAATACCACGCCGTTTACACTGCAGGGCGGGAGCACCGCGGCCACTCGGCTGCCGTCCGGAAGGCGAGAATCAAGAAACGGTTTCTCTTCTGAGATGTCATCGCCCAGCCGGCGTGCGATGTTTCGGACTGCCGTTTGAAGAGATCTTTGGCTGATGACCACCTCTGGTACGGGCTCAATGTGCCCTTGCCTCTCCACAAAAATACGATCCGATCCGTTGACCATGATCTCGCTGATCTCGGAATCGAGGATGAAATGCTCGATCGGCCGGAGGAAGGGAAGAATAAGTTTGAATCCGTCCATCAGAGTTCTCCGTCCGCGAGTTGGCGAAAATAGGACTTGTTTACGTCGTTGTAGTAGGGTTTGAGGTACATAAACGTCGGCGGCTGCGGATTGACCCCGTCATAGACAAGGGCGACCGACTGCGCGTTCTTGAGTTCCGTGAAGGTTTTGAAGTCGAAGCGAAACTGGTTTTGGGTGTTATAGCTTTTCGAGGTCGTCACATTGGCTTTATGAGCCAGCGCCTTTCCCGTCCACAGACTCACCCGAGCGTCATGGCCGCTCTCAGAAATGTTGTAGTTCACCTTCCACTGGTCTTCCTTACCGCACAGTTCGCTGGCAATTCTGGCGGAGAATTCATCGGAGAGCGCGAGAAAGATCTTGGTGCGGAAGGTTTGTAGCAGCGTGCGCCAGGTCTCTCCCGGCAATGTCGAGCGTAGTGAACTGATGCTTTGAGTAGCGACAATGGGGATGCACTTCGCTTGACGGGAAAGCGCGAAGAATTTGTCGTCACCATTGGGTTCATTCTCGCCGGCGGTTGCAAAGTGCTGGTACTCGTCGCATATAAAGAAGACCTGGCGGAAGGGCTGTGTGGGGTTGGCTTCGATCTGGGGAATCCGGTTGAGCAGTGCCCGCTGAAAATCGAGTTTCATCATGACCCCGATTGCTTTGGCCAGGCCGGGGTTCAAGGCGACTGGAAAATTGAGAGCGCAGATTTTTCCTTGTTCTACAAGTTCCACAAACGGAGGCAGGGGCTTCCCGTAGCGGTGATCGGCGTTCAGTTGCGGGTCGTAGCATTCTTTGGGCGGGCAGAACGTACGCTTCACCGCCGGGTTGTCGTCGAAAAGCGACAGGAAGACAGAGATTCCTTCGACGATGGAGGTGCGGAGCTTATTCTCGATCCGACGCCAGTCGTGGTAAAACCAGCGTTTCACGCCTTCTAATATTTCCAGCCTCGCGGGATCGGCAAGGTTCGGGGAGATCTCTAGTTGACATTCGTATTCAATGCCCTTCCTCTTCAGGATTTCCTCAAGCGCGGCAGATTGAAGAGCCTTGTGACTCCTCGCCGGCTCATCCGGGGCGAAAGAAAAGCGTTCGAGCTCGGGGTGAGCCCGAAACTCTGGGTCCGGGACTAGGAAGTAATGGCGGCCGTGGATCAGCTGTTCGGCTTCGCGAATCTTCCGTTCGAGAAGCTCAGGATTAATGGCGCACTCGTAAACCTCGAACAGAGTGACGTAGTCATAAGCAACCTTATGGAGCTGAATTATGAACTTGACCAGATTGGTGTAGGCCTGCTGCCAGAACGGCTCTTTCCCCTTCCCAAATAAATTGTTCAGCAGAGATGCAATGTTGTAGGCCGAGGCGTAGGCGTCAAGATCGTTGTACAAAGGGTTGTAGCGGTATTCGGCATTGAGATTGACTTCCACGTAGTCATCCGCCCGGCCGTGAGACTGGAGAATCGCCCGCACCTTCTGGCAGAAATCACCTTTGACTTCAAGGACCAAACCTCCAATCCGTTTCTCGGGGTCGTTCGACTTGTAGGCGATCAGTTGTTCTGCGTAGGGATACATGCAGCCCGATGTTTTCCCTGTCCCGATGGCACCAAAGATGGCGGTGCCGGCGAACAGGCCGCGCTCGGGAACGTTGATCCAACGCGGCTGGTGGTGGGGTTCCGGCTTCCTGGGATGGTGAACTTCTCCAAGAGTGAGGGAGAGAGTTTCTCGCAGGGTTGGATCTGGGAATGGGGGCAGAGGTTTCGGCCTTACGGCTCTCTTCGGCCGACGGGCGATTACATACAATCCAGAAAGCACGCCGCTAAAAACAATGTAGGGCGTGGTGAACAGAAACAGGTTGTAGGCATAACGAATGGTCAGGTAAATCAAGGGTTCACGCAGCGCGATCAACCGAAGTACAGGGTCGAGGCTCGGGAACGGCCACTTGAAATAGAAGATCATGCCGGTTCCGCAGGCCAGAACGTAGGCAATGAGGCCCTTCGATGCCAACATGTACTCGCTCATACGGTGTTTGCCTCTTGCCGCTCGTTGGCTTGCGCCTCCGTCGGGGCGGTGGTTGAGGCTAATCCCCCGCGTCTGGGGACGGGGTTCGAGACCGTTGTCGAATGCTCCGCGGAAAGTCGTTCAAAGATGTCGTAGGCTCGGGGAAGGATGTAGGTTGAAAATAATTTGCTCCCTTGGGTTCTTCGTTCTTCGAACAGGTTGTTTGCACGAGAGTGGGCGAGCCTGTTTGTAGCCCATTGCACGTACATTTGCTCTAGCGCTTGGCCTCGAAAACGTCTGTCCCCTTCACGCAGGAGTTGGCGGTCCGCTCTGGTCAACGAGCTGGTGTTATGGGATTCCCATCGCTGCCGGACTTCGAAATAGCGGGCCAAGATTTCCCCATCTACCCGGGCGTTATCGCCAAACCGGGAAACAAACAATTTCTCCGCTCGTTTGAATTTGCTGTCGGTCGCAGCGGCATAAACGAAGTTGAATGCGGTTAGCCGATGGAGCAGGTTCTCGTAGTTGCGGAGATGATGGATATATCGGAGTAGCCGAGGACCACCCAGATCACAATAAACAAAGGTGGGGATAAGAGGAGCGGGCGATGAGGCGGTACCACCGGGAACATGAATGGGGAAGCGATCGGCGAAGTACTGCTTGGTGGAGGAATTGGAGTGAATCCCCTTATAGATCCGCCCCGGAAGAACCTCCAGAGGCAGATGGAGGTCGTGCTGGAAGAACCCGAGCTTGTGCGCTTCGGTTTCGAGGTAGCGAGGCTCAAGGTGGTCAAGAACAAAATCCAGGATCATGAGCCGAGTACGAATCAGATCATTCGAAAGCCACCGGCGGTTGCAAAAACTGTCTTTCTCGATTTGCTCGTAGATGAGCCATGAGTGGAGGTGGTAAACGAACGTCTTCCTCCCGTAGCGCGTTCTTCGGCCGTGCCGGAAGCGCAGGAGTTTTTCGCTAAACCGGCACACCGAATCGCCCTCTTTCACTTGCGCAAAGCGGAGAAACTGGCCCTGGGTGAAGTACCCGGAATGAGTGGCCACCAAACACAGGAACTGCGCCTCAGTCCGGCTATAGCCATAGCCTTGAATTCTCGTGAGATGTTCTGGCGCGATGTTCATAATGACAAGATGTCGAGCATGATTTCTGGGTCTTGCATGGCCGGGCGGAGTCGAGGCGCGTCTTCCGCGAAGGCGTAGACGGCAAAGCCGGCCTTGGCTTTTAATGCCAAGCTTCCGCGGTCGTAGTGTTCAGTCACCAATTCGAGATCGATTTTGGCAAGCTGCTGATCAGGCCCTTCATACTCCAGGCGGACGTCGGGCAGTGGGATCTTGCCGTTCACCAGTCGCAGGCCGTGCTCCTGCGCGATGAGCTGTTTCTGATTGATCTGTTCTGCCCAAGGAAGAGAATTCAATTTGGCCACCCGGCGATTGATGGAATTCCTGAGCTCGAAGTCAAGAATGACGCGCCGAACCTTTCCTCCCATGGCTTCGATGCGGCCTAATTCCTGGTGATAGAGGCGATAGAGAGCGGCATCGTGCCGGGCTTCGCGGGTTCGCACAAATCCGTGATAGAGCTTCTGGTTGGAGTTTTCTCGTCCGCGATTTGCGGCCAGCAATCGGTGGCCGGCGGTTGTAAGACTCAGGTAGATCGTGCGTTCGGGATAAGTGATGCGCGATCGGACCAAGCCGGCTCGTGAGAGATGACCAATGTTTTTTCGGGTCCCGATGAGATCGCCCCGGTAGCGATGAAGGGCCAAGTCATTCAATTCCAACGAGCGAAAAACACCGATGTCACCTAGCGCTTCGAGGTCGCTTTCCTGTAGGGAATGGATGTGCTCGCGCTCGAGATCGCGATCGCGATCTCCACCATCGATCGAGACGTCAACGGGTTGGTCGATGGCTGTTTTCCCGGCACGGAGCGGGCGAGGCGAGACTTCGGCGTCGCCCCGGAAATGAGAAAAAGACGGGAGTTGCAACTCTCTATCGCGACCGTCTCGGCTGGAACGGGGCATTTAGTTCAGCTCCTCGCGACGAAGATGGGGAGGCATGGGCGTCCTTCCGGCATTGAGCTCCCGGTCAAAGTGGGCGAGCTTGCTGCCGGTATCCTTCAAGAAAAAGAGCCTGCCCAGAGCGAAGAAGAGGGCGGCGAGATTGAGAAAAAAGATTGTGATTGCGATCAAGATCGGCGAAAGATAATGCTCGAGGAGCAGCAGGCGGTAGGGTGCTAGGAAGCGCAGCTTGCCGGCGAGAAAGAAAAGTGCCCCCAAGGTCACAACTGTGGCTGCAAAAATGGCGTTTGCGATCATCGCGTACCTCCTTCTCCTGGCGGTGGGTTCATTTCGTCGTCTCGCTAGTGAATGCCTGATCCTCGCGAAAGTAGGTAATCGTCATTCCGAGTGGATTTACCGGGATCAGTTCGTTAGGAACCTGGTCTTTGAACAGGAACACGAAATTGGCGGTGGAAAGGGTTCGGTTTAGAACCGAATGGTCTGCAGGCGCGTATTCGACTCGGTAGAAATCCACCGAGGCCCGGTAAGGAGGCTTCTCCATGGATTCCAGAGCTACTTTCCGGATCTCGATATCAACCTCAGGCGCGGAAGGATCGGTAAGGAACTTGTCTACAGTGTTTTCTTTCCTGTGTTCTTCCATCGTGTCGTTTGCCAGCTTGCCGTCAAGAAAATACAGGGCACTGGTAAAGTCGTCGTGAATCGTGTAGCGGTTGCGGCGATAATAAAGACGGCAAAATTCGGAGAGGAAATATTTGGCTTCACGGTCGCCGGGCACGTATTCAAGACTCTTGTAATCGACTGCCTGGGCCCGCCCCAATTGGTCGATGCGAATCACCAGTGGGCGAAAATTCTGGAACGTCCGGATCGTTTTCAGATCGAGGACGATCAGTCCCAGAACGGCAAGACACAGCAAGGCAACGGCGATCTTGAGGTAGTTGTTGGTGACGATCGCGTCGCCGTATTTTTCGAGGTACAGCTGTTTGGCTTCTTGGAACTCTTTGTCACTCATGACAAGAAGTACTCAATGACGGCTCCAGAAGACAGCCCGGAGGTGCCACTGAAGATATGGCTGGTGAGTGCGGGAACTTTAAGAAGTGCGTAGACGCCACCTAGGAAAACCACGATCAGAAGACTGAGCAGGCTCGCAGGATCGGGAATAGGTAAGAACGGAGGCTGGGTGAGCACGTAAATGACAAGATTCCCCATCACAAATATGGTGGCCGCGGCAATAACTTGATAAAAGGCATATTGCAGGAAGCACTTAAGCCAACCCCAGAAAAGCCATTCGAGTTTCGGCACGATGAAAAAAGGGATGAAGACTGGTCCGAGGAGCACGCAAATGGCTTGAGCAACAAAGCCATACGCGGTGATGATGATGGCGACTGCCTCCCATAGCGCCAAAATGGCAAGATCAAGAATGTAGGCGATGCTGCCCGAGAAATCGGTCAGTCCGGGTGATTGAATATGCCCTTCATATTGGCTGATGGCATTCGTGGCATTCTGCAGTTGCGTGCCTGCGATGAGACTGCTGAGATAAGACGTCTGGTCAATGATCAGGTGGTAAAAGCTGCGCCCGAGTCCAGGAATGGGAGTGGCGTAGTACTGGGTCATGGCAAAACCAAATGCGATCATCATGACCAATCCTGCGAAGTTGCCAAACTGAAACCCACCGCCGTGGTCCGCGGAGCTGAGCGCAGCTTTCGCACCAAACCATACGATCATGATGGTGGCGAAGGAAAGGAACATGCTCTGGCCAAGAAAAGCGAATTGCCCGACGTGTTGCGTGAGCAGCTGTGTGATGAAGGTGGTCATAAAGTTCAGCTGGCCCATAGCGATGCTCCTTTCCTCCAGTGGCGGTGGCGCATTTAGGGCAGACGGTAGTTGTTGAGGGTTTGGCCAATACCTCCGGCGAGCTGCTGGGCGAAGCCGGAGCTGTTCAGGCGACGGCTGATGTCGGCGTTTGTAATGCTGGTTGCCGTGTCGCGGGCCTGTTTCGCAAGAATGGTCTGCTGCTCGAGGAGCGCGACCAGCAGTTTATTTGTGTCCTGAGCGTTTTCAAGCGCCAAGATGTTGGTGGCATTTACCTTGTTCAGTACCGACACTTCCGTGTTGAGGTTGGGGCTGTTCGAGAAGGAGTCGCTTTCGATGTTGCGAATTGTATTGGTGGTCGCGGGCGCGTTCGCACGGATGGTGCCGATGATTTGCATGGCGTTCTGAGCAGCGCTGTCTGCCAGTTCGACGGTGGCAGCATCGGACTGCACTCGTTGCAGTTCGCTTGCGGGCATCGAGGCCAGTAGGGCCGGACTGTAGGGAGCAAAAGTGTTAGTGGCCCTCTGGTATCCACCGACCACGGAGGGGAATACCCCGGAGTTGACCCCGTTGATCCATGGCGTGGTATTCCCATAGACGTCTTGCGCGCTTGCATAACGCCACGGTGCCCAGGTGGCGGCATAGCGCGTGGCCATGTTGGGAATGTTTCGGGACATTTGCAGGGCCAGGTTGTACTGGTTAAGAACTTGGGTGTAAGTCGCGCGCAACTGATTTAGTTGTTGCACCAATTGCGAATACCGCAACAGAGCATTTGCATAGTTTGTGGGGTCATAGACCACACTAAAGCCGAACTGTCCGTGTGCACGGTTTGGGTTGAGCGTAAGTGCAATGGCAATGAATCCAATGAGTAAAAGCTTCTTCATTGTGGCTCTCCTTGCGCGTAGAGGTTTGCGGGCATGGTATGGGTGTGGTAGTCGGGCAACAGAAGGTCATTGGATAAGTAGATCTTGATCCGCGTGCCTTCTCGGATCGTTACGGTGGGAAGGATGTTGAGGAAGCGGTCGAGAATGTGTTCTGCGGCATTGGCCATGCCGACGCCGAACCCTTGACGGAGGCGATCTGAGGCGTCGGAGTTGAGTACGGTTCCGCTGCCAAGCTGGGCAACGCCGCCCAGAACGCCGATGGCAAGCGATGCTCCAAATATTCTGGCGTAATGGTTGTTGACCTTGTCGCGAAGCGCAGTTGCTCCCTCTTGATCAAGCCCCTTGAACTGGTCAAGATTGACGGAGTACCCATCCGGCATGATCATCCGATGGAAGGAGAGCGCCAAACGTTCCTGCCCGAAGGTGTCAACCTTGCTGGCCTCTCCGATGATCTTGCTGCCCGCGGGGATAAGCAGATGTTGACGGTCTCGAGAATAAACATCGTGAGTGAGAAGACAGGTGACCGGTCCGGCGAAAGTGCCGTCGAGCCGATTGATAACCAGGGCCTCTAAAACAGTTCCCTCGAAAACCAGATAATCTTTGCCATCGTGAGGGGTTGAAGGTTCTGACTTCTCTGATTTGCCAGGCGCGTTTGCCTGGAAAGAGGCGCCTTCGAGTTGTTCCGCGGCAGAAGAGTACACCGCAGCTTTAGGCGAAGGGGATGTAGCCCCAGGAAACGGGGAGCCGGCTGTGAGAGTCCTCATCTGCGGCTGAGCTGTCAATTGACCCTCGCGCATCCGCTCCATGCCTTCCTGCCCAGGCAACGGGCTTTGCATCTCGGGTGGATCAACTGGTGCACCCCTCCGAAGGGAGGGCTCGCTTAGCGGCGATCCCGCAACGGACGAATGGGCTTCCCCAGGAGCCGGTTTGCGGTAGGTAAGCGCCACGTTGTCTGAAAACAAGGAAAGGTATGTGCGTTTTTTCTGTTCCTCGCGGATTGCGTCGGAGGGAGATGGGTTCTCCGCCCCTTGAGGCAGCGTAGTTACGTATGCACCGGGCGGGTACGTACCACTGGGATCAGAGGCGGTGACCGGAGTCCCGTAGGCGTTGGACGGGGAAGGCTGGGCCGGCCGTGCAGCCTGCGATGCCAATTGCCTCTGCTGCTGAAGCAATGCTGCCTCGACTTGCGGAGCGGATTCACGCTGAGTTTGTTCAATATCTTTTTGGAAGTCGGTGACCTTCTGAGGATTCACGGGAACCAGACTTGGCAGTCGAGAACCCGCTCCTGTCGTTGGTGCCGTCGGCGGCTTGTGCCCCGTGATGGCCATGACCAGGACCATCAGCAAGGCTAGCCCTACGATGATCAAAGCCTGAAGATTCTTGGGAATTAAGCCGGGGGGCTTTGGAGCTTTGTCTTTGATTGCTTGTTTCATCAGAGCTCACCTGGAAATGGCGTTCAATTTCCCCGCCGATTGAAGGTCACGCGTTTTTTCCCAATGACTAAATAGCCCCGATCGATGATCTTGGGCACGACGTACACACCGCCTGCAAGATCGAAGTTGATGAGGTTCGGTTTCTTGTCCTTGATTTCATAGAGCGTGGGCGCCTCGCGGGCGCCGGACTGAACGTAGGTGAAAGCCTCGTCGTGGTAAATGGCAGAAACCGAAAACGGCGCCCGTTGCGCCTTCTTCTCGATTTGATAGTCAAATATCAGTCTGGACGGGTAGGTTCGCTTGAAGTCATTCATCTGCTTGGTGGCCGCATCTTGTGTTCGCCGCGAGTCCTCCGCGAGCTGATGGCGGAGCCCGGCCACTTCTTCTTTGTAAGCCTCAAGTTCGCTGGCGCGAACATAGGGAGCTAAGTTCGGGCCTCCCCCAAGCGTCGACTGGTCGCTCGCCGTGATGAAAACCTTCAAATCCGGTTCGCTCTCCGGTTCTTTGCTGATTTCAGTGAGCAGGAAGGAGTACACATGACCGCTGGCAGTCACGAGATTCAGATCGCTCCGGATGCCGGCTTGGGCAGGATGCAGATAGCACAAATTGTGATTGCCGTTGATGATCCAGAAGTCCTTGTCGCCAGTCGTGAAGTCAAGGATCTCTTCATTTGCCGGAAGAACGATGAGGGTAGAGAAGCGGACCTTTGCCCGGATCGGAATGATGTCGATCTCGGAATATTTGACGATGCGGGCCGCAATGTCGGCATGTGCCGGCACAAGCGGGGAGAAGAAGATCAGAACGCAAAGGATTCGGCGAAGAAGCGGTTTCATGGTTCGTCTCCTGCAAGTTAGGGTTGGGTGTAGTTCAAATCCGCACGCGCGCTGGCGAGAACCTCGAGTCCCTTCGCAAAGCCGTGGGCAGAAAAGGCCTGGTCTCGCTTTCGGTTGTCGAACGGGTCGTTGGTGTAGAGCCAGTAACTTTTGGCGTCCACGTTCAGGTGGGCAACTTTCGAAGTCTCAGGCGTTTTGATGAGCATTCCCTGCTTGGGGACAAGGCCGGCAATTAATTCGATCTCGTGATCGTTCAGGTGGAACCGGCGCTGATAGAGCTCGCGATCCATGTCAGGATTAGCAAGAAAAATCTTGGTGACACAGCTTTCGAGAATGACATCGAGAATTTCTGATTTTTGCAATTCGTCGAGGGACTGGGTGGAGAGCACCAGGGCGGCATTGTGTTTTCGCCATGTCTTCAGCGCTTCCAGGATGTAGAGTCGGATGCTGGGATGCTTGAGGAACACCCAAGCCTCATCAATGAAGAACGCCTTGAAGACATGACTAAGTTTTGGCTCCCGGATGATGGCATCGGCGCGGTACAGCACATAGAACAGCAGAGGCTCTAGGAGCTGCGGGTACTCCCGCAGCCCCTGAAAATCAAAACACTGAAATCGTGAAAAGCTGAGGCTGTCCTCTACGTTGTCGAAAAGAAACCCGAATTGTCCGCCTTGTTTCCACTTGGATAGGCGGTTATCCAGATCACGGCGCAAGGTATTTCCGAGAGTGCTGAGCGTGCGCAGGTCTCTATCATCGAGCTCGTAGAGGTTCTGAATTTGCTCGAATAGTTCTTTTTCTTGCGCGCTCGAAATATGCTCCATGGCCCGGGGCTCTGCCAGGACGCGGACGAAGACGCTGAGAAAATCGAGATTCCGCTTGGACGGAGGCAAGGCGAACGGGTTGATCTTGAAGTCGTGAGATTCAAGCCCCAGGCGAAGGTAAGATCCTCCAAACAGATGGGTCAAGCTCTCAAAGCTTCCTCCCAAGTCGAAGATGAAGGTGTAGGGCTCATACTTTTGCACATTGGTGATCAGAAAATTGAGCAAAAAGGACTTCCCTGAGCCGCTGCGGCCAAGGATTACCGTATGTGCGATATCGCCATGATGGAGGTTGAAATAGTAGGGCGTATGATGCCTGGTCTCGAGGACGGCGAGGTACTCCTGGGCGAGGTGATGGTTTTCAGGTTCGCCGCCCTGAATGCTGAATAAGAACGAGTAGTCAGCATAGTTAGCGTTGGTGATGAAAATCCGGCGGAGATTCAAGGCAGAGTTGCCCGGCACTGCAGACAGGTAGGCATTCAACAGGTTGTAGCGTTCTTCGTAGAGCTGGGCGTCGTGAACGCTGAAAACCTTATAGAATTCGGCGCAGGCGGCATCGACCTTGCCACGGTCAAGGTCATAAACAACCACGGTCAAAGAAAACTCTCCAAAGTAGGTTCCGCTAACCTCCAAGTCGCTGAGCGCGCGGCCGAGGCTATGAACTTGGGCTTCCTTCGAGTCGTCTATCAGAATGTCTTCGGGTGCCGCGGGCGTGCTCGACGTGTTCAGATAGCTGACGAGCGAGCGTTTGGTGTTGTGAAAGTGGCGTCTACGGGAATGAATCCGCCGGCGTGTCTTGTCGGGGTCTTCTTTCTTCCACTCCGTTACGATGAAAAAATTTGCACGAATCTCCAGCAACTTCTGAAAGATCAGCGGGAAGCTCTGCGAGGAAGGCTCTTTTAGGGTGAGAACCTTCACGTAGAAATCGTCGACGCGGAGGAACCGGCGATGGCATTCCAAGTGAGATTCGCATAAGTAGTAATCGAGAAAAGTGTCGTGTTTGAGGCGGGCAAGGTTCAGCTTGTCTCGGTCGAAGTTCAGGGTTCGTTTGAGGAATCGAAACGCCTCCTGCTTGTCCAGAACCTCGACGGTCAAAAAGTCATTGACCTGGCGGAGGAAGCTAGAAACCTTCTCATCGAGGGCGGTCCGAGCGCCATGAATCTCCTCGCCCAGCAGCAAACCCTGTTCCTGGATGGAGAGGGCTGCTTTTAGCTCACGCCAGGAATGTTGCTTGTCATAAACGGCCTTTCTGAAGGCACGAAGAAATGATTTTTCCCTCGAGGGGTTCTCAAGAATGACCACGAAGTAGAGGGCCACGCTATAAAGGCGGTCCGCTTTGCCCTCAAGATAGGCAATCCGATTCTCGATGGCGGCAGAGAGGATTGGACTCGAGTAGGTCCGGTGCGCTATTTCGGGAGCATTGTGTTTGCATAGGTACTGGTAGATGCGCCAACGGTTGTCAAACAACTTAAGCGCAGACTCCAGCCGCTTTGTGAAGTTGTCGATTCCGTTCGAGTCCAAACCCTCATAGTCGACGCCTTGAGAAGCCAAAACACACCCCACGTGGCCGCTCTTGGTTAAGAACGCGTGGTGGTCTATGAAGCCAAAAAGATTGATGTGCTCGTTCAACGAGCCGGTTTGGTAGTAGGGCTTGAGGGCACTTGCCAGCTTAAGCATGCCGCATCTCCCGGATTCGGAGCGGAGTGAATTTCATCGGGTCGTATTGCGAACGAAGCTTCGCGGAATTCAACAAAAACCGTAGAAGCTGAGGGTCGGTTTTCGTTGCCCAGCGCGCGAACCAGGAAAGCAGCGCAAACATGAGGAGCCCACCCAGGAAGGTGTGCAGCAAATTGAAAACCGCCGCGCCCATGACCATGGCAAAGAAGAACAGCTTTCTCTCTGCCCCCATGATCGTCAGGGGAGCGTTGAGCGAGCGGAAAACCGGATTGACTCTGCGCTGCATAATCGCTCCTCCTCTGTTGAACTGAACCGCCATGGTTTAGGGAAAGAGCCAAGACATGAAGTTGACAGCACCTACCGCCATGCCCACGCCGAATATCACCCCGGAGAGTGTCCTTTTGGCAGCCCCTTCGCCAAAAGCAAACATCAGTCCCCCAACGACGATTGCAACCAAAGCCAGGCCAGTAGCGATCGGCCCAGTGAAGGCGGTTTGCAGTGCCTGGACCGCCTGAGTCCAAGGGCTCGTCCCAGTTTGGGCAAAGACCTCATCGGCGAGAGCCAAACACGACGCCAGGGTGAGAGCACCCTTGCGGACAGCTCTCAGCCTGCTACGAATCGGGCGCGAAGACCGTGTCAAACCTGCGTTCATAGCGGGAACGCCTCCCAGGTGAAAATGAAGACGCTCGCCGGCTTGCGCGTTAGTTAATGGTCGAAAAGCCACTGACCCTTAGGTGCTGGTGGAAGCGATCGATCGCTTCAGAGCTGCGAAAGCCGGCGAGTACTGCTTTCTCTTACCTAATCTGTCGAGAAAAGCAAAAATGGACCGTGCGGGAAAAGAATTTTTTTTGCGCGGTCCGGCGGCTTAGGCGACAGCATCGTCAAGTTGTTGCGCCAGCATCGAACCCCGCGCCGCCCGTCGCAGCTTCCCGATCACCCGTTGCACTCGGTGCCGAAACGCCACATCCGAGAGTCTCTGCCGGGCTGCCAAGGTTTCCGATGATTCGCCTTGAATCTTGAACCGCACCAGCAACTCATACTCCAGCGGGTTCAACACGCCGCAAGAAACGCAACGCACCAGAAACTCGTGGAGCGCGACCCTCACTTCGAAGTTGTGTTTTCCATCCGCGGGCAATTCGTTCAAGGCGGTTCCATACATGTGCTCGGCAGCGGTGAAATCGGCTTCGCGCATCGCCCAGCGAAATGCACTGCGTCGCATGGCCCGGATAATGGTGAAGGCAAAGTGCGATTTCAGGGTGTCGATTGTTTCCGAATGCAGTATTTCCCATACCGAGGTTACGAGATGCTGCACAATATCGTCGCGGGTGAGGGAGGGAAACCCGGTAGCGATCTGGGTGGTAGTGCGGTGGATGGCAGGCATAAGAACGAGGAGCAAGATTTGCCGGCCAATTTCTCCCCGCGGAGTTCGGCTCATGCGCAGCAATTCGCCTATGATTTCATCCGCTCTGGAAGGTTGATTCTCTGCGAAGGGAGAATTTCTCAGACGCAACAAAAGATCGTTGTAGCCCGGGAAGGGCGCCAGGACGGGGCTTCGCAAGGCCAGGGTCCGATAACTGCTCACCGGATGTTCACTCTTAAGCTCGCTGAGGAGCGCCTGTTCCAATTCACAAACCGGGCAAGAGCAGACGGGGCGGGTACTCATGGGGTGCTCCTGTGTCCTTTTCTGGAGGTATCACCCGAGGGATTCGTGACCGTGGGAACTACCGCGGACGATCGGTCCTTGATGGGAACCGGAGGGGCCTCCGCCAATTTTCGGAAGACCCGCAGCCTATGGTGTCGCAGATGTGCGTTGATGGTCTATTTTTTTTGAATGTGGTCGCGACCGCGAACAGCGATAGAGAGGGAAGTGGGGCTTCTGTAGGAAGGAGCGCGGGCCGTCTTGCTCTTAGTTAAAACGTTTACGAGGGGAATCACCAGCTTTGGCGATACTTGCGAGGGCACTTTGGGCGGTGCGGAGATCAGCTAGACGCTTTTCGAGTTCTTCGCCATAAATTTCTGCACGCTCATAGAGCCTTGCATTCTGAATAGCGGCCGCGGCTGGGATGGCGAGCAATTCTGCAATTCGCAGGTGTTCGGGGGTAAGCCCGCCTGTGGCGCTGTGCCCCACAGAAAGCAGACCCAGGATACGTTGGGACGCACTCAGCGGAACGCAAATCCAAGAGCCGAGGTGAGAATGATCTTCGAAGATGCGCCAGTCGCGATCCCGGCTTGTGTCAGAAACGATCACACTCGTTTGGTCTGCGAGGACGCGACGGATGATCGGATAATCGCAGATCTTAAAACCTGGCGGGCCTTTGGGAAGGGAGGCGGCGCGTTCCTTATGGGGAAACTCACGCGCAACAAAGAGGTGAGAATCTGATTCCAGGAGAAAGATGTTGGCGGACTCGAATGGCACCAGCGCCCTTAAAGATTCAAGCAAGGTGTCAAGAACGTCGTCCATTCGAAGATCTTGAGTCAGAGCCAAGGTTGCTTTGCGCAGGGCATCCGACTCGGCCCAGGCAGATTCCGCCATGGACAAGTTCCTTGCGACTTCCTCCTCCGCCTCCTTTTGCCTGGTAATGTCGAGGCCGGTACATACCAGACGTTGGATATTGCCACGAATATCTCGCACCGGAAACCCCCGCACCCATAGCCAACGTGGCTCCCCATTCGGCCAGACGATCCTGAAGTGCTCGTCAAAATGCCCCGTATGCATGGCCTCCTCGAACTTGATCAACACGCGTTTCCGGTCGTCAAAATGGATGATCTCCTCATAAGACAATGGTTCTTTCTTGAGAGCGGCAAGAGAACGTCCGGTGATGATTTCGTAGGCGGCGTTCGCATAAAGCGCCTCCCCGGTCTGCGCGTCGATCATCCAGAACACTTCCTGAATGTTGTCAGCCATCTGGCGGAATCGCTCTTCGCTTGCCAGCAGGGAAGCTTCCTTGGCATCGAGGACATGCACGGCCTGCCGTTGTTCGTTTCGAAGCTGCAACAAGGATCTGGAGAGAAAGAAAACTACCACGCAGAATGTGGCTGAGGCAGCGCCCAGTAACAGCGATGAGAGGTCAACGCTGTGAAGCTTGCCGCTCAGAAGCGTCACCGTCAGGATAATAAGAGCAAAGCAGAAAAGGGATGAACTCGTCCTTCGGCCAACCTGCAAGGGGTGGCTGCCAAACAATTCGCGGGGGAGTCGATCAACTCTCTCCATAAGGCTGCCGCGGGCTGGCGCTTCGGCCCGATGGTATCTTTTTACTGTTTAAGCAGTCAAGATGATGTCCGTCCTTACTTATGGATGCGTATCCTCTGACAATGAACTCAGTCGATCGAGTACGTCCTCAGCTGCCCTACAAAAGGCCGTTAGATCGCGCACACGATTCCTCTCCCGGTAGGACCGCACCTCGCCCTGTCCGCGCGAAGTTACTTCGAACTTGTTGCTGAGAAGGACTTAGCCCCCGGCAGCTTAGCAAGCATCTCGGCGATGCGATTGGCGAGCGTCTCTGTAGAGAAAGGTTTATTCAGGAGGATTGAATCGGAACCGATCTGGGCGTTTTCAAGAGCGGCGGTCTCCGTGTAGCCCGACATGAAGATAACGGCGAGATTCGAGCGCTTTTCTTTGAGCTTCTGAGCTAGCTCGGGGCCCCCCAGCCGGGGCATGACGATGTCGGTCAAAAGGAGATCAATCTGTCCCGGATGGCTGTCGGCAAGTTCGAGCGCCTGTTGCCCATTGGGGGCCTGGAGCACGGTGTAGCCGAGCTTCTTCAGCGACTCAGCCGCAAGCGCCCGGAGCGGAGGCTCGTCTTCTACCAGGAGGATTGTGCCCTGCCCTCGCTGCGCCACCTCCGACGTGTTAGGCCGCGCCAGCGGGACAGATTTGTCGAGAGAAGGAAGATAGACTTTGAATGTTGTGCCGATCCCGGGTTCACTGTAGACCGAAATGTGTCCCCGGCTTTGCTTCACGATGCCATAAACGGTCGCAAGTCCGAGTCCCGTGCCCTTGCCTGCTTCTTTCGTAGTGAAGAATGGCTCGAAGATATGCTTCAGCGTTTCCTTATCCATGCCGCAGCCGGTATCGGTCACTGCAATCAGGACGTAAGAACCGGGCGCAACTTCGGCATGCGCGGCTGCGTATTGGAGATCAAGGCTCGCATTCGAGGTTTCCAAAATCAGCTTTCCCCCTCTGGGCATGGCGTCCCGTCCATTCACGGCGAGATTCATGATGACCTGCTCGAGCTGTGCAGGATCAGTTTTGACTCGTCCGATCTGGTCTGAGAGATTCGCGATAAGTTCTATATCCTCCCCGATCAGGACGCGTAACATCTTTGCCATGTTCTTGACGGTTTGATTCAGGTCGAGGACTTGTGGCTCGAGCACCTGCTTCCGGCTGAAGGCGAGCAGCTGGCGGGTCAGGCCGGAAGCGCGATCTCCAGCATTCTTGATCTCCTCAAGGTAGGGTTTGGTGGCAGGCGTGGCGGAATCCATGAGCAAGTCGCTGTAGCCCTTGATAATCATGACAAGATTGTTGAAGTCGTGGGCCACGCCACCGGCAAGGCGTCCCACCGCCTCAAGACGCGCCGACCGGACCAGGCTTTCGCGTGATTGGCGTAAGGTCTCGCGCATCTGTTCGAACGACTTGGTCAAATCGGCAACTTCGTCACTACCGAAGGTCGGAATCTCGAATTCGAAGTCTCCCTTTTCTAATTGTTGCGTTCCAAGCGCCAACCGCTCCAGCGGGCGGGTAATCTGCCTCGACACGAAAAACGTAATCCCACCTCCAACCAGGAACACGATTGCGCCGAGAACAATCAGTAAGTGATTTAGGGCGCTGACAAAGCTCGTCGCCTGGTCGAAAGACTGGAAGCAATACAAACGGACAGGATGCTCTCCGGGAAGTTCGAGATAGGTCCCGAGATAACGCTCGTCCTCGAACCGCATCTCCCGGACTTTCCCAGCGATTGCAGGGACCTCTTTCAGAGAGGCCTCGAACTCTTCCCAGGCATTTGCTGGCAGGGAGCTAAGCAGAACGGTACCGTTCCGCTCGAAAGCGAATGCAGATTTGCCGAACAGTCCCGCGCTCAGAACCGATCGGCGTGATACTTCGATTCCCACGGCGATGCGCCCTAAGACTCTTCGTGCTCCCTCAGTGCCGATGACGATGTCTTTGACACTGACGTGGTAGAGGTGGCCGCCCGCGAACCACCAGTCCTCGGTTCCTTGAGTTTCCATCATCAACTGCTTTATGCGGGACGCGGAAACGTCATTGGATTTCGTTTGAAAGCCGAGGATCTCTTCGGCCGGATTTTCGAGAACGAGAAGGTCGGCGTGACTGAGGCGCAATAACGGTCCTGATTCCTCCTCTACCGTTAAGCGATCGTTGGTGGACATCAGGGCCTTCAGAGAAGGCTGATCGGCAATGAGCGCAACGCTTTGCTCCGTCTGCTGGCGGTGAGTCTGCTCGATTTCCGCAAAGATTGCCGCTTCAGCGCGCAAACTCGAGACCAGGTCTTCCCGAACGTGCTTCTGCATGCGCCCTTGCACCAGGGCCAGCGTGGCGGCGGTCAGCAGAAACACCAGCGCCAGCATGGACACCAGCAGTTTTGTGCGAAGGTGTCGGAAGCGCAAGTCGAGCATGACTCAAGATTACGAAGCTCTTCGCCCGAGCCGCCAGACACGCCCGTAACTGCCAGGAGAGGCCGGAAAACCGAAGTAACCTTGCTCCTATCCCGTTGAAAATCAATCATTCTGAAATGCAGGTGGTTTCAGTACTGATGGTGATATCGGTATGTCTGGCGCCAGTCGGGGGAATGTCGCAGGAAACCTCCGCCGCGCCCGACGTCGCCCGTATGGAACGCGACCTGCAGGACACGCGGACACAACTTGCCGAGTCGCAACGTCAGATCGAAGAACTTCGCCGCGAGATAGAAGACTTGCGGCACCAAATGACCTCCGGACGGGATTCCCAGGCGGGAGAGACCGCAGAACCAACCACCGCTGCTGCCGATCAAGACCCAAGCTTTTTGGCGGCCAAAATTGCCGAGTTGCATCAGGACAAAGTAGAGAGCACCAGCAAATACCCGGTGAAGATTTCGGGGCTGATCCTTTTCAACTCATATCTAAACGCCGGGAACGTAATGGCCTCGGACCTGCCGGTCCTGGCGTTTCCTCGCGCGCCGGGCTCGGCGAATGGGAGCATTGGTGCAACTTTCAACCAGACGATCTTGGGGCTCGAAGTAAAAGGCCCGTCCGTACTGGGCGCAGGCAGTTCGGGAGACGTCTCCATTGATTTCTCAGGCGGTTTCCCGACGACAAATTACGGCATGACCGCAGGCCTTGTCCGCCTTCGCACCGCGAACGCTCGCTTGCAATGGAAAAACACGACTTTCACGTTGGGGCAGGACACCCCGTTTTTCTCTCCGCTCTCTCCGACCTCATATGCCACGATTGCCGAGCCGGGTTTCTCCTGGGCAGGGAATCTCTGGGTATGGACGCCACAAGCCAATCTAGAACATCGACTCGAGGTTTCTGAAAATGCAACCCTGGTTTTTCAGGGCGGACTCCTCGACCCGCTCACCGAAGAAATCCCCCCATTTCAAGGGCGCGTGCCGACAGCCGGAGAATTGACGAGAGCGCCGGGAATGGCGGGCCGCATAGCCTTCGAGAATCGCTCTAGCGCACATCCGGTTTTGTTTGGAATGGGCGCTTATCGGGCACGCCAGCGACACGAATCTTTGCCCCAGATCACGAGCTGGACCGTCAACACGGACTTCAGAGTTGCGCTGAGCCGGTTTGCGGAGGTTTCCGGCGAAGGTTACAAAGGGCTGGCAGTCGGCGGACTCGGAGGCGGTATCTGGTCGAGCGTCGCGTTCCCCGAACCTGCTGCTCCGCACACCGCAATCGTTCCGTTGCGCTCGGTAGGCGGTTGGGTGCAGCTGAAACTCAAGCCCCTACCCCAATTTGAGACCAATGCAGCCCTGGGACAGGACGAGAACTACTCGAAAGATCTTCACGTATTCCCCGTACCGTTTAACGTTAGTGGATTTCCTCCTTTTCAGAAGAACCAGGCGCAGTTTGTAAACTTCATCTATAAACCAAAGACGAGCCTGGTCCTTGCTCTCGAATACCGGCACCTGAGAACCACTATGTTCGGGGGAACGAGCGCTTCTGGCGATCAGGTGAACCTTGCGGCAGGAGTTCACTTCTGATGAAAGTCTGCACTTTGCTGCTCCTGACCCTAATGGGTTGGCAACTGAGTCATTCCCAGGTTGCCGTTGTTCGCGGCAACGTGAATGTTCAGCACCCGAAGAAGAAGACGGCGGGAAATGCAGACGCAGTGGTTTGGCTTACCTCCTACCAAACCCATTCGCCGGTAGGTCCCGGCCCGGTTGCACATCTGCTGCAAAAAAACAAACAATTCTCGCCGCACGTGGTGGCCATCACCACGGGCACGACCGTCGAATTTCCCAATCGCGACCCATTTTTTCATGACGTCTTTTCGATTTATCACGGCAAGCCATTTGACCTGGGATTGTACGAGAGCGGAAGCTCCCGCAAAGTGGCATTTACCAAGCCGGGAGTGTCGTACATCTTCTGCAATATTCATTCGGAGATGAGCGCCGTTATTGTTGCTTTGCAAACGCCGTATTTCGCACAGACCAATGCCAGCGGAAATTTCGAGATCACGAATATTCCCCCGGGGCGCTACAAGATGGAAGTGTGGTATGAGCTCGCTTCTGCCTCGGATCTCGAAGGGCTCGCTCGCGACGTTCAAATCACCCCGGGAGAGAATGTCTTGCCCGCACTGGTCGTTCGCGTTTCCAACTCCGCTCCCGAGCACACGAATAAGTATGGGGAAGCCTATTCGCATGATCACAGCTCCTACTAATCGCGGCTAGATATCTCGGGTCGCACCGTTCACGCTAGCGTACTCTAATACGCCGGGGAGTTTCCGTTCGGTATCGTTCTCGCCAGTCCTTTGTCGAGGGCGCCTCCGTCAGTGTCGCGACCACCTGCCCGCTCCCAAAGCAACTGCAGCTTCTAAAAGCCGCAATTTGCGCTGCAAGCTTAGAGCTAAAACCCGTTCTAAAGACAGTTGCTGGTCAACGAGGTGCGCTATGAGATGGGGGAACGAGAAGGGCCTGAAGGTGGGTATTGCTGGGGCACTAGCAACGGTTGCATTGGGCCTGGGCGTGCGTTTGATTGCGGGTTCCCATATGTCATTCTCGCCCCCCATCTCGGAAAATTACACGAGAGATCGCGGGAAGGAGTTCAGGGTCGGCAAGACAGCGAACCTACTCAGCTTGCTCAAAAGCAAACGCTTGGAACTCAGCGAAAATACCGAGTACGAGGGTACGGGAAGAAACCTTTTCCGACCAGAAATTCCCGTCCTGCGAACGCGCCCGCGGCTGACACCTCCGCATGAGGTTCCGCAGGCCCACCATTTTCCGCCAACCATCCGTCTTAAGTTCTTCGGTTTTGCGGTTACCGCAGGCGCGGGGAAGCAGATCTTCCTCTCGGAGGATGGGGAGGTATTTATCGGGAGAGAAGGGGACATCGTCAATCGTCGTTATAAGGTTCTTCAGATCCGACCCGCATCTGTGGAGATAGAGGATCTGATCGATGAAGTGCAACAGATACTTCCATTGGATCAGGGATGAGGAACGCAGGCCAACGATGCTGGGTCACTTCGGAAACTGGGCTTCCCTCGAACCGTGGCTCAGAGACGCAGGATTTCATCCCACGGCTTGCGCGCCTGTCGAAAAAGGAGCGATGAAGCCTTGGGGTCATCGATGATCTCCTCCTTGGCTTGATCCCAGCGCAGCTTGTGCCCGGTTCGGATAGAGATATTCCCCAGATGAGGCACGATGGTTGAGCGATGTCCAGTTTCGATGTCCGCGGCCGGCTTTTCCCGGGAACGAACGCAGTCAATGAAGTTCTTCAGGTGGAGCCCAGTAGCGTCTTCCCCCGTCACCTGGACGCGTTCGGTACGCCAGCCTCCGACATTGTTCGAATTCGATCCTAGTCCTGGTACCGATGATCCCCGCGGTTCAGGATATACCTCGAACCCAATGCGATCCGCAAACAGGGAACCATTGGTCCCGTAAAAGGCGATGCCGTGAGGACGATCATCAGACCCCACAGCGCCGTAATATTTCCTGCCCACACCCTGCGCTCCTACGCCATGACCATTCAGCATGGAAGCCTCATAGCTCAGAACGAAGCCTGGATACTCGTAGGTGACTTGCAGAGTGTCAGGCACGTCTGCCCCATCGTTCAGTTCGTAGCGGCGCCCCCATCCCATCACGGCAAGCGGAGAGTCAGCGTGCATGACTTGATGAACCGTATCGAATCGGTGCGTGCCAAAATCCGTCGTCATCCCGCCGGCATAGTCCCAGAACCAACGGTAGGTTCGTAGGAAGCGGTTCTTGTTAAAGGGCACCGAAGGGGCAGGTCCCAAATAGAAATCCCAGTCCAGGCCCGGAGGGGGATCTGAGTCGGGGGTGCGTCCGAGCCCTTCCGGACTCAGGTTGAGATAATTCCAAACGCGTACGAAATGCACGGGGCCGAGCTGGCCACTTTGGATAATATGTTCGACTTGGCGGAAATGAGGCGCCGAACGATGCTGCGTACCGACTTGCACCACACGACGGTTTTCTCGGGCAGCATCGGCCATGGCCCGGCCCTCTTTGATTGAATAGGCTAAGGGTTTTTCAACGTATACATCTTTACCCGCCTTGCAGGCGAGTATCATCGGGATCGAGTGCCAGTGATCGGGGGTCGCAATTAGAACTGCATCTAGGTCTTTTTGTTCCAGGAGCTTTCGGAAATCGTTATAAGTTCGGCAGCGCGGCCCCGCCGATTGCTGCGCGGCGTTCGCCTGCGGCGGAAAAAGGTCGCATACCGCCACAAATTGCACGTTGGGAATGGCTGCCGCGAGTCCCATCAGCAATCGTCCGCGGCCGCCGGCTCCCACTAATCCGAGGTTTACACGGTCGTTGGCACCAATCATTCCCAGAGCTGAGCGAGCAGGTGAAGCGAGCGACGCTGTTCCCAGAGCCGCGTGCTTGAGGAATTCGCGCCTTTCCATGATTTGTCTCCCTGGCACGTCTACGAATCAAAAATTGTACAGCCGTACGGTCGATTTGGCTGCTGGGCGCTTGGCCAACTCTGGATTCGGGTTTATTCAGCGGTCGGGCTGCCCCACCAAGCCCTACGCAAAAGAAGAGTTTGTAAGGGGGTACTTCATTGCTCGGGACGCGAACTCTGATCTACCATTCGCAGTGTATGACCACCCAGGAACGGGAAATGGCATATCGAGAGCCGGATGGAGTGGGGGATAGCAGAGGATGAAAGTAGCGGTCGCCATTTTGATCGCCTGCGGTCTGTCAATCGGCAGCTCGGCGCAGCGGCGCGAGGGTGCATCCGGAGTAGGCGCCGAAATTCCTTTGACCTTGACTCTCAGCCAAGACCTTCGCGGGTTATCCGAGTCCTCAGGGTTTCAGGCCTGCTTGCAGGAATATCCCCAGGTGGCTTGCATTCCTCTGATTGCAACCCTCAGGAATAATGGCAGGCAAATGATCACTCGCTGGTTTACAAGTTGCCCCGGAGATTTTCCTGGAGTAAAGCTCAAAATGCCCAACGGTCAATGGGAGCTCTTGCCCAATGAGCCATACCCATACCTCTGTCCTAGAAATATGCTCACGGGCGAAAGTCTAGCACCGGGGGAAACAAAAGTAGTACGGTTTCGGCTGGCTGACCCTGCGTTGAATCTAAACTTGAAGTACCCGCCCAATGACGGCCTGATTCACGTCCAGGACAGGTACATCAACCTCCTTGCCTCAAGGCCTTCTCTGATTCAGGCGCAATGGCACATCAATGCATGCGCCTCCAAGAAGTTCAACTCAAAGAAGAGTCGCGAGCCCTTCCCATGTTTGGGAAGGGCAAAGGTTCAACAGTTCGCCACGGTTGTATATTCAAACGAGGTGAATTTACAGGTCGATGTGCATGCCGGTTGGGAGCCAGATAGGGCGAAGTTCTTCAACCCCTGATGTAATCAAAGAGCGATGTCATTATCTTGCTCCTTTCATTCGCCTTTTCTGGGCCTCCCGTGTGACCGTTGCCTTGCGCAAGCCGCCGGTTCGTGCTGAAACCAGCAATAACCATTGCACGACGGATTGTGCGCTTTTTATTCGCCAAAAAACCTGACTCATTGCCGGGGTCAACTGGCACGAAGGTGGTGAGGTGTTCAGGGTATTGAAGCCCTACCTTCGGCCTCTTATGCTTGCAAAGCTTGACCCCCGGATGAGAAAGGGGAAAGGACAAGTCTCGCCATGCCGAACTACTGTCTTCACATACTCAGGCAAGAATCGGCCGAAAGGTTGATCGTTGCCCTTTCCTGCTTGCCAGAGCAGGACGGATCATCTCTGCCCACCGCAAACTACGATTCTTGGAACCATTTGCAGATAGCTTTGCTCGAAGTAGGAATCACGGCCGGCGTCTTTCAGGGTGCCGAGAAGGCTCTTATGGCTGAGGGTTTCTGCACTTTTACCAATGTCCCCCTTACTTATAGCCAACTCGCAATTCTCGGCTTCGGAGAAGTCTCAAAATCCTTAGCGGCATGATCTCCTCGGGTGGTCAGAAGCTAAACTATAACCGCCCCTAATCTGTTTCCTCGGTCGCACCTGCCGCAACCTCATCACGCGCTGGACTTCCCTGCAAGCATTTCGTGCGAAGTGATGAGTGGCTTAGTGCCACCCACCAAATGGATCGCTTGTCGTAGCAAACCCTTCGGCGCCATAGCGGCAACAACTCTACTCTACCGCCAGGCAATAGCCACCTTCCTGCTATCGAAAAGTAAGTATTTCAAACCTAGGCATTTACATAAGACGGGTAGAATGGTCTGCGTCGCCCCAAAACCAATGCAGCGCTTTGAATCAACGAGAACCATCCGTCTTGTGTTTTTAGCCGCACTGGCCACTCGATTTCTCTTGTCGCCCGAGATTGGATGGGGTCAAATCACGCCCGGATTGATGGTCGATCATTGGAATGAAGGCGCGGCAGATTGCTCTCAGAATCCGCAGCCTCCTCTCGAGGTACACCCCTACAACTCTCGCACATTCATACTTCGGGAAAGTCTCTGCGCCACCTTCGAAGCGCCGTTTATGTACCTTTTAGTCGGGTCAACTCGCGCGCTGCTGATCGATACCGGGGACGTGGCAGATCCCAGCCGGATGCCGCTGGCGAAAACAGTCATGAGCTTACTCCCTAAGGCTGGATCAGCCACCTTCCCCTTACTCGTGGTCCATACCCATCGGCACGGTGACCACAGATCGGGTGACACGCAGTTTGAAGCTTCAGCAAATGTTCAGGTGGTCAGATTCGATCTCAATAGTGTTCTCGAATACTACAGGTTCGCCCATTGGCCTGATGGCCTGGCTCCGATAGATTTAGGTGACCGAATCGTTGACGCCATGCCTACTCCTGGTCACAACGAGACCGAAATCTCCTTTTATGATCGAGAAACGGGACTCTTCTTTTCCGGTGATTTTCTTATGCCGGGTCGGCTCCTGATTGATAATGCAGGCGCCGATCTCGCTAGCGCGGATAGAGTGGCAGCTTTTGTCAAAGATCACCCTATCAGCTACGTTCTTGGCGGCCATATCGAGATGAATTCTGCTGGACGCCTATTTTCGTGGCAGTCCCAATATCATCCACAGGAACGCGCACTTCAGATGAGCAAGGATGACCTGGCGGCTCTGCCCGCCGCACTCCGAGACTTTAATGGCTTCTACACCGTGCGCGGGAACTTTACTATGGAGAATCCAATACGAGTCCTCATCTTCGAAGGTGTCCTGGTTTTCGCATTCGTGATTGGCTGCGGGTGGATACTTGTGCGCTACCGGCGGCGTCGCGGGCTGGCTCGGGGCACAGCCAAAGTCAATGCGTGATGCGGCGATCGATCGCGAACAGAGAAGGAACTCGGGGCGCCCCCAGGGTGTCTTTGTCATCGGGAACTTGCGAATGCAAACCGTCCGAAGGGTGACTTTGGCGAGAGGGGTACTATCGGTAGTTGTTTTTGCTAACGCGATTTCCGGTTACGGCCAATTGCATGATGGCCTGTGCAAGGCTGGTTTCGGTGAGTTTCACACGAGGTTTAACACGGGAGTGAGTGTAACCGTTGCTGCTGCCCGGAACGGGGGATTCGCAACCCGGGATTGTGCTGCGAACTTAAGCTGGGGCAAGCAGGAATTGCCGGTAGTTTCTGTGGCAGCGATGGTGGACATCGATGCCTTAGGTGTTGATCTCGGACTGGGCTCGCTCATTGTTGCCTTTCAAACCAAGAGCTCGGATGCTGACTGGTTCGTTACCTACAAAATCTATTCCCTTGAAAGACCACCTCGCCTGTTGCGGACAATAATCGGGGGAAGTTCGTTCACCGCCGCGGATACTGATTTGGACGGACGTGTTGAAATCTGGACCGACGATGCCAAGGCGGTCGACGGCATGGATCGTCTTTCGGCGGGTGAACTGGACTTCGCTCCGAGACTCGTTCTGCGATTCGACAAACACAAGCTGCTAGACGTCAGTGCGGAGTTTCAGTCGGATTTCGATCATCAGATTGCAGAAGTCCGGGCCCAGCTCGCCGTGAAGCAGCTAAGCGATTTCAAGAATAGTGATGGCAAGCTGTCTGAGGCGTCTTCCTGACCTCCCGAGCAAATGCACCGCTTGCGCCTGACGAAGATCAAAGTATTGGAAATCGTGTGGGCGTATCTCTACAGCGGCCGCGAGCAGGAAGCCTGGCAGGCGCTTACCGACATGTGGCCGACCTCGGACTTCGAGCGAGTTCGCGCAGCTCTCACCAGCGCGCGAGCTTCTGGCATCCCTGGCCAATTAGATGGGTCGGAATCGAAGCCGCGTTTTCACGTTAAGAAGTTCGCGTATGTCTACGAGACGGCCGGAGAAAGTAGCGGGCGGCCGGAGGATCCGATGGATCCGGGCTCTTTAAGCCTCAGGGCTGACACCAAACCACAGGCAATTTTGCTTCGGCGTAGCGTGGTCGGGGACGCACAGTTGCCGCTATCGGAAGATAAGGTTGACCTCGTCATCGATGCCGCGGGGAAGGTGCGCTCAGCGAGGACTGTCGGAAACCAAGACCGCGATCTGCTAAACAAGTGCACGGGTTGGAAATTCATCCCGGCCTTCAAAGACGGACGCCCCGTAGCAAGTCGCATGCGTCTTGCCCTCAGCTACTTCCGGTGAAGCGACCCGATCGAATCTGGCTCACCATTATTGTGGAACAGGCGTGATCACTCCTTAGCGCTTTTCATTCGGCTTTGCGGTGCCATGGAACGATATCGCGATCGAATCGCCATCCACTACCCCCTGACATTTGTCACGGCGGCCTGATGACGACCTTCACTGGTTCGATATACGGCCCGACAGGCTAACCTTGGTGCAGGAATTGCAAGTGCAATTCTGGCGACATAATCGGCGCCTGGAGAAAAGGCGGGAGGATTCTTCGATCATGAAGTCGGCACTGTGCGTAGTTGCTGTTTGTGTCTTGGCGGGAATGTGCGGCGCGCAGACGACCGCTCCAGAACCCGCAGGGGGGATTCCTGATTCGGATCGACGCATTGCTATGTCGGGCTCGCCGTTTGGAATTGCCGGGGGCTTCCCTTACGGCTATCAGGGAGTCAAGGCATACGAGTTCATCCCACAGTTACGTCAACTTGGTTCCGACTTTACGAAGATCTATTTCTTCTGGAACCAGATAGAGCCAAACAAAGGCCGGTATGATTGGGCGGCGGTTGACAAATTTGTCGATCAACTGCACTCGCCCGAAGAAGGATTAATTTCACTGTTCTCTTCCTCGCTATGGGCAACGGTGCGGCCATCGGCGCTGTTGCCGCCCTCACCGGCGAGGAATCCGGACGACTACTACCGCTTTGTGTACGACACGGTGAAGCACTGCAAGGGAAGAGTGCGATATTGGCAGAACGATGCTGAGCCGAACAGCCCAATCTATTGGTCGGGCACAAAAGAAGAGTTCGTCGCAGAGCTCAGGGTTTTTTATCGAGCGGTGAAAGATGCGGATCCTTCGGCGGTGGTAATTGTCGGCGGCTACGATGGACTGTTCGGGCCTCCAGGGGCACATCAATTTCCCGGACAGCAGGCTGGTCTCAACTTCTTCGATTATGTGCTGAAAGAAGGCCGGGACGCATTCGATGTTTTCGATTTGCGTCTATATGGAGATCCGTACACGATTGTGCCGCGCGTCGATTTCATGAAACAGAAGATGCTTGATCTCGGGTATGACAAGCCGATCGTCAGCACCGAATATGGTGGTCCAAATCTGTTCGAATTTCCGGAGAACCGGCAATACTTTCCGCTGCTGGCTTCGTGGATGCAGTCGGTGGCAGGAGCGGGTGAGCAGGCGCCAGCACCTCGAAATCCGGTAGGAGATCTTTATGCGAAGATGAGTACCCTGGCTCCCCAGACTCAGATGTTCATGCAGGGGTGTCCCCCCGAACTGGGGGCAAAGTACCAGCGCATCCAAGCGCGCGGCATTATCATGCGGAATTTGTTTGCGCTCTCGGCAGGCGTCCAGAAAACGATCTACTGGTATCTGCCGGAATCGACCGCGACCGGAGACGATCGGTTCAATGTGATGAATTTGATGTATGGCAAGATTGGACTGGTTGAATTGCGGGATGGGGTTTTCTCAACGCACTACCCGGGAGCAGACGCGTTCGAGCGGATGACCAAGACCCTTGGCGGCGTGCAGCGTGTGAAGCGGGTGGCCGTGCCCGATAAACCTGCGATCTATTTGTTTGAGGTGGATCGAGGCAAGCGCGGCTTGGCTTACGTCGTCTGGGAGCGTCGAGATGCCTTCAGCGGCGAAGACTCTCCGGCAACCTCGCTCGAATGGCCATGGTCTTCTTCGGCAGCCGCCGCGGTCGATGCTTTCGGTCAGTCTATCGCTGCCACCATCGTCCACGGGAGGCTGCAACTTGCCGTATCACTCACCCCAATATTTATCGAGCCCGGGCGCTAGCAAACTGAAGCTATGAATTATCAGTTGGTTTTGCAATTTACGGCCAATTCAATGGCCGATTTTGACCGCCTGCTGGCGCTTGAAACGACACTGATGGAAAGCCTTGGAGAGATCGGAATTGTTGATGGACACGATTTCGGGTCAGGTACGTTCAACATTTTTGTCCTGACGAACGAGCCAACGACCGTGTTCATCCGGTCACATCATGTGATCCTTCAGGAAGCCGTCCCGAACGAAGTGCGATCCGCTTACCGAGAGCTGAACGGTGAGGATTACGTTATTCTCTGGCCTTCGGTGCTCACAGAGTTCAGCGTCTCATAGCGGCCGATGAGTGACATGCGATCCATCAGCAGCTGACCGCACACCGCGTTTTGATATTTTGAAAGATCGTTCCCATGCGTTTGGAATCTACGATCGTCATTCATCGCAGAGCTGAGGAAGTCGGGCAGTTCTTGTCAGATATCGGGAACATCGAAAAATGGGATCGAGGGGTAGGCAGCCAGGCGATTTCTGGCTCTCCGGGTGTTGGCTTCGAATTTGAGACTTTAGGACGCTCGGATTCCCGGCTTCCCCCTGAGAAGGCACGGATGGCATATCGCATTGTTCAAGCCGAACCGGGCAGATGTACGATCGTGCTGACGAGTTCCGCTGGTAACGCTCGGTTTTTCAAAAATGCACAATGGGAATTTCGCTTGTCGTCCGTGCCGGAAGGGTCTCTCCTGACCTGCTGCGCGGACTTCACCCTCAGGTTGCGCTACATTGACATCCATGCACCTCTCAAACGGTAGCCCAAGAATGATGACCTCTGGATGCCCAAAGGAATGGAATAGTCCTATCGAAAATGCCCATTCTGGGCCTTCTTCTCCTTCACTCGCGAACACACCAGTAACATGCCAACCGACTCTCTGAATGTCTCGCAAAACTTTAGCGTCAGGAGCCGGAAGCCCCCTTTGTTTCTGTAAGAACTCGGGTCATGGGCCAAAGGAGCACTCTACGGGAAACGGTGCCTGTTTTCCAATGCTCCTCGTCAATTGTTGAGAACAGCGGTTTCACTGCTTTGCGCTTTTTCTTCGCCTTTTCGGATGTCAATGAGCGCTACGATGACTTCTCGCCAGTCGAGGACCTGATGCAGCATAGCGGTTAGACACCTTCTGTCATCTTTGGCAGTTCCACGAGTTGGCCGGTTTTTCCTACTCTCGAGTGTCGTGCCTTCAAGACTGAGAGAAGCCCCAATCGAACTCTTTTCTTTTGGGTCCGGCAACATCTCATCAAATCAAAGGAGGAGATATGGCGACCGCAAGAATGCCCCAACCACCCGCTGAAGACCCCGTGAAAGTTGATCCTCGGCATTACAAGGTCGAGTTCGAGAACGAGCGTGTCCGCGTGTTGCGTATTAACTATGGGCCGGGCGAAAAATCGGTGATGCACAGCCACCCAGAATCCCTTGCCGTGTTCCTGACAGACGCCCATCACAAGTTCACCTATCCAGACGGACGGGCGGAAGACATCAATGCGAAGGCGGGGACGGTGCAGCATATGGACGCCTTTACCCACTTACCGGAAAACCTCGGCAAGACGCCATTCGAGGTCATCGCCGTAGAGCTAAAACGCTAGGTTCGATCTGCTCCATTCGAGAGCGGGCCCTTGCTCCCGCTCTCTCCTTGCATTTATCTCGAAGGATTTCAGACGTTCGAGACCATAATCAGCAGCCACAGCAGGTACCATCACGCGATCCGAAAGGCGAGCATGCCAGTGCCCGCAAAAGAAATACAGACAGGGACTGTCGAGCAGGCGTATCGCATGCAAGAACCTGAGTTCGAACAGATCTTCCGCATCATGGTTTATGCCCGCGCGGGCTACTGAGCAAGGTACCCTCCGTCGATCACGAGTTCGGTGCCTGTCATGAAGCTCGACTCGTCAGAGGCAAGGAAGAGACAGCCGTTCGCAATTTCATCCGGGGTGCCTGCGCGCTTCATAGGTGTCCGGCCAATCACGCTGGCGTTGATGGCCGGATCCTGAGACTGGGTCAGCGGTGTGTCAATGAAGCCCGGATGGACAGTATTCACGCGGATCCCGTCACTGGCATAGGTGATGGCCGCGTTCTTCGACATCATTACCAATGCGCCTTTGGTTGCATGATAGGCGTGCGCACCCGGCACCGCAGCGATTCCCCAGATCGATGACACGTTGATGATCGCGCCGGCATGATGAGCCTTCATGTGCGGGATCACCTCTCTCATCCCGAAGAAGCACCCGTCCTGGTTCACACCCAGGACCCGACGCCAGTTCTCGGTGCTGCAGTCATGCAGAGAGTCGTACACGGCAATACCGGCGTTGTTCACCAGAACATCGAGCCTCCCGTGCGCTGCCACGATGTCCGTGACCACTCGCTTCCAGTGCTCTTCCTTCGAGACGTCCAACTCTACTCCGGTCACGCCGGCCGGGAAGATCCCGGATGGGTTGCTTGAACTGCCGGCATAGACGATCGCGCCTTCCCGAGCGAACAACTCGGCCATTGCGAAACCGATGCCGCGCGAGGCGCCGGTTACCAGCGCCACTTTTCCTTTGAGTCTCATTTCTTGCCTCCTAACGTTGCGCAAACGACTCAGGAGGACTCGCGCAACCACGAGGTCCTCGATGGAGACGGTCGGCGTCCCTTGCCTCCAAACGGACGAAGATTTACAGGACTCGGAGCGTCAATTTGCTCTCGCCGCCATGTGCCTTCCAAGCCTTGCGCCAATTCAGGCTGGTTCTGCTGTTCAACGAGCTTTCTAAGCAGAGCAGCGGCTTCTCTACTTGGCCGTTGGTTTGAAAAGGCGAAGTTCAAGCCAGTCCGCCATCTCGTGTGGGCTGCCAATGTCTCCAGATTCGTGAACTAGGAGTTCAATTCCAAAAGCTTCCTCGATGGCCATTACTGCTTCAACCGTGTCGAGGCTATTCATCTCGTTGGACACCGCGAGATTCTAGCACTGGACTGGCGAGCAATTTCGCGGTATTCGCCTTTTTGGGGGGATTTTGAGGGCACTGGGGATTTCTCGCCAATCCGTCCTGTCTGAACAGCGAGTTGCTCAGTAAAGTTCTGCAACCAATGCGCAGACTACCAGCACATTCAATAGGAAAACAATGCGGAACTTCAGAGAAGATGTTACGACAATCATAATGGCATAATTGATCGCAACTGCAATGACCGAAAACGCCGCAGAAATCGACTTTTCCCGTGCAACTGCACTGCTTGAACAAGGTCATCAAGAAGAAGGACTCAACGCACTCTCGTCGATGTTGGCGAAGTATGAAGAATGGCTGAAGACTGATGAAGGACGTGATGCGTATGAGGCTATTCAGGTACACAGGGCATTCTCGCTGGTGCACCTTCAAAAGAATTTGGAAGCCAGGCCACTGCTAGAAGAGGCTACAAAATTCGGGCTGAACGCCGAGACTCGAAGCGACGTTCACTGCCATCTCGGTCGTTGCTACCACGAACTCTCTCTGTATCAATTGGCAAGCGAACAATTCGAGCAGGCCAATGCGCTCGGTGTTAGTGAGGAGTGGAAACCCGTATTTCACTACTATTACGGCTACACCTCGTATGAGCTGAAAGAGTACCAACGGGCAAAACGGGAATTCATCCTCTGCCTGCAAGGATCGCCTGGACCGGAAGCTCGGTTGCGATATTTAATGCTTGCGGCAACAAGTCGCAAATTGGGTGAATACTCTGAGGCCAGAGCCTATGAAGAACGAGCCAAGTCGGAGAAGCCATAGGTATTGAGAACGGCACTTCTTCTCCCAGAGCAGGGGTTTTGAGCGTAATGGGGATTTGAACGAAGCCGCTGGCGCGGCGGACGCTGCCGCGTGCTCGACGTCGACAGATGGGGTGCTTCTGACGTTCAGATAAATTACGGGTCACAAGGAGGTCATCCCTGTGACCCATCTA